>Ga0184605_10000107_pt1 | contig 22251 bp, 23 predicted proteins | sample PLM0_30_coex_FD_132995 | JGI IMG/M metagenome (GOLD analysis project Ga0184605, IMG submission 132995) | Groundwater sediment microbial communities from an aquifer in East River, Colorado, USA - PLM0_30_coex | ecosystem: Environmental > Terrestrial > Soil > Riparian zone | place: USA: East... | reverse complement strand
GGCGTATAGCTTTGCTGCGTGCCGCAAAGTCGCACCACCGGCAGGACAAACACCTGCAAGTCAGACAACGGTTAGCGAACAGTATCAACATCCGCAGGGTGGCACTACGCCGGCCGGCGAGACCAGGTACTTTAAGGGATCAATTGGCAGCACCCTGGGTTTACAAATGAAGTTAGTGCGTGATGTGGATAAACTCAGCGGCACATATTTTTACCAGAAAGTTGGAACCAAAATTGACCTGCGCGGCACGATAGACAGCGGAAACAATGTCGTGCTGGAAGAATTTGACGCTAACGGCAAAAAGACAGGCGTCTTTAAAGGCGTTTGGAAAACTGGAGATAATGGACTGATTGAGATTTCGGGCAATTGGACCAAGCCTGACAGCACCAAGGGAACCGCATTCACCTTACAGCAGGAGCCAATCGAATTTACCAATGGCGTTGAAATCATCGCTCGCCAAATCAAAGAGAACAATAAGAAACTGAAGTATGAAATCGATGCCGAGTACCCGCAGTTAAACGGTTCGACAGATCCAAATTTTGAAAAATTTAATCAGACTGCACGCAGGTTGGTTACAAAGCAGGTGGGCGCATTTCGCAAGCAAATGGTGGAAAGCGCCGCTGAAGAGAATCCAGTCGGCGGCGAAACCGGAAGCGACTTCGGCGCCGGTTACACCATCGCGCTGGCTCAAAACGATCTGATCAGTGTCCAGTTTGATATTGGCGGCTATTCTACCGGCGCAGCGCACCCGAATTCATACACGGATGTTATCAATTTCGATTTGCACGACGGCAAGCAGTTAAAGCTTGCCGATCTCTTCAAGCCAGGCGCGAAATATCTGACAGTGCTGGCAGCTTACTGCGTGCAGGATCTAAAAAAACAGTCGAAGCAAAAAGGCGAAGACGGAATGCTCGACGTCGATTGGATTCAGCGGGGCGCCGGTCCGGATGCGAACAACTACCGCAGTTGGACCATCACCAAAAAAGGTCTCGGGATCAATTTTGATTCCTATCAGGTTGGGCCATACGCCGCAGGTCCGCAGTATGTCCTGGCGCCTTACTCGGCCCTGAAGGAAATAATCAAGCCGGACGGGCCAGTGGGGCAGTTTGTGAAGTAACGTGGCTTCAAAGTAGCACAGACTTCACTCTGTGCTTATTAGGTCCGCGGACACAGGCTGAAGCCTATGCTACTAACTGTATGAATCGAGTAGCAGGATTATTTGTGATTGTCGGGGGAATCTGCCTGATCTTAGTTGGACTATTGATCTATTCAGGTGGATTCAACTGGTTTGGGAAGTTGCCGGGAGATATTCGTTATGAAAGTGCTCGAGTTCATTTCTATGCGCCGATCGTTTCGATGCTGCTGGTATCGCTGGCCCTCAGTTTGATTTTCTATTTGCTGCGCAGATTCTTCTAGTGGGACAGGCATTCCTGCCTGTCCCTTCATTCAAAAAGAGGACAGACAGGAATGTCTATCCTACCTAAGCGGCTTCGGCAACGCTGGCTTCCGAATAGTCTGGCGCGTGAACGCGCGTGAAATATGTTGCGAGCAGGAAAGCGAGAAACATTATTCCAGCGCCGGTCCAAAACGTAACAAACAATGAACGATCACTCATGAAGTGCATCTGGCCGTCCGCGCCTCGGTAGGCAATTGCGCTGTGTATAAGAAATGCCGCCAGGGCCGGGCCGACTGCTCTTGCCAGGCTCGCCACCGATTGAGTAACGCCCAGCACGCTTCCTTGTTCGGCACGCCCGACGCTTTTTGAAGCCAGGCTGGTTAAGGAAGGTGTGGCTAGAGAGTTTCCGGCGGAAAAGATGCCGCCACCAATAAGTAGTGCCAACAGCCCGCCCACGTTTGGACCAACAAAGGGAACTGCAAAAAGACTGCCGGCAAAAAAGAGTGCCCCCACAATCACCAGCGGCAACTCACCAAAGCGTTTCACCAACCATCCAATTAATCCTCCCTGAATAATCACAGCAATGACACCGACGTAGGCGAAAAGATAACCCACGTGCTGGGCGTCGTAGCCGAAACGAAACATTGTGTAGAGCGAGAACGATGTGGTCATTATTGAAAAGGCGACGACGAAGAGAAAGTAGATTGTAAGTATAAAGCTGAGGCGCGGCTCTTTTAGTGATTTGAGCAATTGCGACAAGCCTCGTCCCCCTGCTGCCGAGACACGCGCTGGATGATCGGGCGTTACGGTTTCGGGCAAAGTGAAGTAAAGCAGCAGCGCGTTTGCGAAGCACAGACCGGCCGCAAAGAAGAAAGGGACGGCAACGCCCCAGCGACTAAGAATGCCGCCGATGGCTGGTCCCAGAACAAACCCAAGACCAAAGGCTGCGCCAATCAGTCCAAGTCCTTTGGCGCGATCTTCTTTGGAGGTGATGTCGGCGATGTAAGCCTGCGCCGTCGAGATGTTTCCGCCAGTAATGCCGTCAAGAACTCGTCCCACAAAAAGCATCCAGAGCGTAGTTGCAAAACCGAGAATCAAAAAGCCGATGCCGGTGCCGATAATTGAAATCAAAAGCACCGGCCTGCGGCCATGCTTGTCCGACAGGCGGCCAAGAACCGGCGAGAAGACCAACTGCATGATTGAATATGAGGCGAACAACAGACCAACCATGCGCGGCGTGGCATTAAAGCGCGTTCCTTCGGCGTAGAATGGAAGCACCGGAATGACTATGCCAAATCCGACTAGGTCGATAAAAACGGTCGTGAAGATTACGACCAGCGGCGAGCGTTTCATTGGATTACGATTTTTGCGTCCTGAATGGAGAGCACCGCTGATTACAAAGCCAGCAATCACGGCCACGCTAAGTTAACGTCTTCGGCCAGCCGACATTGCAAGATCAACTGAAGCAATTCCGCCACCCGAAATCAACAGCGCCAGACAAATTGCCAACAGGGAGAGCGGATACTCTATGCCTTGAGGAACAAAAAAACGTGGCCAGTGCATTGCTGCCATTGCGGTCACCATCGTGCAGGCAATTAGGAATGCGCCAACTCGCGTCAACAACCCGAGAAAAAGCAGGACGCCGCTAATCAGTTCCGAAAATGCTGCAGCGCCCAGCCAGAGCCAGCTGGGCTTCATAAAACTAAAAGGAAGCGGGATAGATATCCATTTTTGAAGACCTGGCCCATTGAAACTGCCGAACACCTTCTGCGCTCCGTGGGCAACGAATATCGTGGCCATTGCCAGACGCAGCGGAAGCGGGATCCAGGTGGCGGAGGTTGAGATCAATCTTCTAAACATGCTGATGCGGTCCTTTCGATGAAACTAAGAAAGCGGGCCGATATTAGATAACAAGCGCGGAAAGGGCAAAGCAGAGCGGTCTGGTTCCAAGTCTGGAATTGGAAACGGGACCCGATAGGAAATGTCCTCGGTGTTGATTGATTGTAATCAAGCGAGTTGGGCCAGCTTTGCCGCGATGGCTTGTTTTGGATGGGCGCCGATAAGCCGGTCAACCAGCTTTCCGTCTTTAAAAATGAGCATGGTCGGAATACTTTGTATCTGAAACTGGCTGGCGGTGCGCGGATTATCATCGACATTCAACTTTGCAACGCGATAACGCCCCTGTGCTTCCAGCGCAAGCTGTTCCATGATTGGTCCAATCATGCGGCAGGGTCCACACCACGGCGCCCAACAATCCAATAAGACGACACCGGAAGTATTTAGTATCTCCTGAGCGAAACTGTGATCTGTTACGATCGATGGCTTATTGGAGCTTGCAGTATCAGACTTCGCGGGCAGTAGAGTGCCACACTTGCCGCACTTTGCGATGCGGCCAATTTGAGTACTCGCATCGACGCGGTTTTTACTGCCACACTTTTCACAGGTAACGATAGACATCGCACAAAAATCTCCATCCCGGCGGAAAATATCTAACAATGTACTGGTCGCAAAAGTTTCGCGAAAGCGACTTATTATTGCAAGATGGCTTGGACCGACAGGAAACACGTACAATTCTTCCCGGCGGACTCATAAACGATGTCAGGCACGTTCAACAACATACAATTCACTATAGACGATCGCGTGGCCCGCATTACGCTGTCGCGCCCGCCCGTTAATATCCTGAACATCGCTATGATGCAGGAGATCAACGTAGCGCTGGAACAGTGTTCTCAACAGCGCACCCTGGCAGCAATTGTGTTTGATGCGGCGCCTGATTGCCGCGCCTTTAGCGCGGGCGTAAGCGTCGAAGAACATGCGCACGAAACGATATTTCAGATGCTCGACTCGTTTCACGCGATCTTTCGAAACCTTGAACAAATTGCCAAGCCCGCTGTGGCCGTTGTTAATGGAGCAGCACTGGGCGGAGGGTGCGAATTGGTTGCAATGTGCGATTTCGTCATTGCCGGCGATCAGGCGCGGTTTGGCCAGCCGGAAATTAAGCTGGGCGTGTTTCCACCAGTCGCAGCGATCTTGTTGCCGCGAATTATGGGCGAACGGCGCGCACGCGAACTAATGCTAACGGGTGAGATAATCGAAGCACGAGAAGCGCTGGCGCTGGGACTATTGAACCGGCTTGTTCCAACTGCCGAGCTCGACCAGGAAGTGTTGCGCCTGCTAACGCAACTGCGCGGGCTTTCCGCCGCCGCCCTGGAACATGCTAAAAGAGCAATTGATTTGGGTCAGGGACGCTCGCTGGATGCAGCGCTCAAGGAAGTTGAAGATATGTATCTTCACGAGTTGATGAAAACCCAGGACGCCACCGAAGGCGTCAATGCATTCATCGAGAAACGTAAATCAGTGTGGCAGCATCGCTGAGACTCGGGCCGTGTTAAGTGAGTAAAAACGATGAGAGTTACCTGTAGACGCATGGGCCAATTTCGCTTCCTATGGGGCATCGCACTGTCGCTTTTGGTGGTCGCGAGCGTTGTGCCCACCTGCACTCCAAAAGCATGGGCGCAGAAGCAGGGACCGCGTGCCGTCATAAAAACGAGTCATTCGCGCGCCCGCATGTCTGCAGAAGCGAGCGAGATGGTTGAAGTCGCCAGCGAAACAGTTTGTAATGAACGCATAAGAGATCCAAAAGGGAGTGTGCCCATTGACGACATGCAGGCGAGGCCGTCGCTTCCTGTAAACAGTCCCGAAGCAGTTGCCGGCGCCCAACGTGCACAGCGCTTACTACCCGCTACGCAGCAACTCGTCATTGCGTCGTTAAAGCAATTGTCGAGGGATTACAGCGTCAGCAGAGCGAAAGGATATGATCTGAAAATCCAGCGAGCCATCGCTCGCGTGGCAGCCGTGAGAGACATTCGTCCAGACATGGACTCGCGCGATAATGCCTCCGTATTGATGCGAAACCCGCGGACCATAATATTTGGGACTATTTTTCTGGCTGGTCTGCCTTCCGACGAAGGAATTATCAGCGTCCTTTCTCACGAGCTGGTCCATATTGCAGATGGCAGTCAGGATAACCTGAAACTTTTGTTTCAAGCAGTAGCTGGTCGGGCTTCAAGCCTAACCAGCCTGAAAATCCAGCATCAAAGAGCAGAGGAGCTAACCTGCGATCTGGTGGGAGCGCTGGCAACGCGTTCTTATGTGGCTGCGACGCCGACCTATGAAGCCTTGCCGCAAAGAATATCGCGGGCGCTGGAACACAACTGTGTGGATAGTGACGAAGGCGATGAGGATCATCTTTCGCCACGCGATACAATTCGAGCGATTCTCTTCTTGAAGCCGGTTTTGTCGCGCGAGCTTGTTTATGGGCGTTAACGCCTGATTTGCCGCTCGCATTGAGAATCCTATTTGTTGACATCCGCGAGAAGCAGTTTTTAAATCGCGCAAAAGTAACCGGAAAGCCCGAATCGAGTTGACGAAATTCCCTCCAGTCCAAAAGTTCAGCGAGTCCCGGAAGCATCGCCAAGCGAAGCGAGTATCGCTCGGCGACAGTGTCTTTCGAGGTAACAACTGCAAAGCACAGATCGTCGTTGTGATCGTAACCCTACTAGTCACGGCGTGTTCCTCGATTATCGAACGTCGGGACGTCCGCCCACTCGCCTTACGCGATGTCCCTGCCCAGCGTCTCGCTTATCGATTTGAAGCTGACACTATCGTGCCTGACGAGATCAAGAATGAAGATACGGGAGACAAGATCGAATCAATTCAAATTGATTTCAATTCGCGACGCGAAAATGATGCCCTGCTCCGAACTGTGCGTTCGCCTGATGGCCAGCGTGCCCTTGTTCTCTACGGCACGGAAGATCAGCCCAGCCCGGCCTTTAGTATTGATATTTATTCGTCCGATGGTCATTTCCTGCGCAACCTAACGCCCCCCGATCTCTCCTGCGTGTTTCCGGAAACTGTAGCCTGGTCGCCTGACGGAAACTTCATTACTTTCATCGCCCATCGCGGAGTGAAACCAACGCCGACGCCAACACCGCCCGGCGCTGTTCTGCCTGAAACCGCTGAAGCTTCGCCTCTTCCTTCCATCGCTCCCGCATTTCCAGCGGTAGCGACGTTTAGTACCGAGCAGATCTATATCTGCAATCGTGATGGCTATGATTTGAAACCCCTGACAACGCGCGAAGGCCTCATCTATTTTTATTCTTCGTGGGCGCCGGATAATCACGCACTGGTGGCGTTGGCATGCAGGGAAAGCGAATGGGATGTTCGCGAAAAGGAATACAAGCTGCCTGTGGGCAGGCCGCGACTAGTCAGTGTCGATGGAACCGAGCGCCTGCTCGACGATGATCTCAGCGACGCTTTGCCGGCCTGGTCGCCGGATTCTTCCAAAGTGGCGGCCGCTTTTAATGCCGATGTGATAATTTATGACGCGGCTACAACTAAACCAACGCAAGCCCGTATTCGTTTGCGAGAGTCGTTGATTGCGGCGTCCAGAGTTTACGAAGAGAAGAATTCCGCGAGTAACAAAAAAGGCGACGCAAACGCGGGCAAACCAGAACCAGCAACTCCATCTCAGTCCACCATTCCCGCATCCTTCAATCCAATTGTGCGGCTCGAGTGGCCCACGCCAGAAAAGCTGTTTCTGCAAACAGCATACGTCCGACTGCTACCCAATGATTCAATTAGCACTTTCCAACGGTGGCATTTGCTTAGTCTTAGTCCGCAGGCAACACTGCTTAGGTAAACGTTCCAAAAAGACACTGGGCGAAGCATCCTTGACGAACGCTTCGCCCAATTTCAGTGGCTATTCTTCAGTAAGTCGGCGAGAGCGTCATGAGGCCTGCATGGGAGGAGACGCCGAGTATTGAGATTTTTGGATTCTTATACGAATCACTGAATGCTCTTCGGCGTCCGCGGCTTCGCTAGTTCGCGATTGTGAACCCGCTGCGCGATTCATCCTGGCGCGGTTTCACTACCTCAAACTCAAAATGCAGTTCCTTGCCACGGCATATTGTCGAAAGATAGAACTCCCAGAATTTTCGCGTGAACCGAAGCGCGTGCGAATGCTGATCCAGATTGGTTATCCACTCCAATCCCACTGCGCGCCAGAGATTTGCCAGCGACACATACGTACTGATTGGTCGTAGCTCGACAGTCGTATAGAACGGAAAAGGCGTGCGCTCGGGCATAAAACAGGTGAAGGAATAACTGTTGAAATGATTTCGATGAGTGGGATCCGTGGCCCAGTCGGGATTGGTGCAGTGAGGCGTAACGATCTTAATGCGACCACCTGATTTGGTAATTCGGTGCAATTCGCTCACAAACGACATTACATCGGGAACATGTTCGATGACGTGACGGCAAATGATTTCGTCGAATTCGTTATCGGCGAAAGGGTAAGGCAGTACGCCAAGATCGTGAATGACATCGGCGTTAGCGCGAGGATTTGAGTCAATGCCGATGGCGCCCGGATATTTGTTCTGACCGCAACCGACGTCAAGAATTTTCTTGCGCTGCGATAATGTGGCGGAGGTTGGTGGTGCCGAGGCAGTCATCAGTGACGTAGGATCAATTCCTTTGAAAAACGAATTGGCTGAACGATTTCAGATCGAGCGGATAAACCGGAACACCGAGTTTCTCTGTTAACTCTGCCAACCTCATCCCGTCGAGCATAATGTCTTCATCGCTTTTCAATGTGGTCTTCGGAACGATCGCGAAATCGCCGCTAATCTGCGGCTTCGCCCTCAAGAAGTCTCCTCCTGTCAGCAAGCCGGCCACGGAAACATCCCCACCGAAATAATTGTTCGCGACGCCTTCGACTTTAAATCTTGCGCCAAAGCGTGCGTTGAAATCTTTGATCGTCTCTTTCAGCGCCGGTGCGAAAAGCGTTCCGGTCAAGATGGTGCCGTTGAGTTTTTCTGCATCCGGTAAAGATTGGCGCGCCGCTTTCCTTATCAACGAAGCAAAACCATTATTGAACGATCGCACCATCCCCACGCCATCTTCAATTTGAGGCAGGTCGCCATAGTGCGCGCGCGAAGGCACCGGTGCGCCCGCGCGCAAATAGATCTCATCGCCGAGAAACGCGAAGTTAGTTCCCAGCCGTTTTCGCAACTCATGCTGCACTTTGGTGACCTGATCAATCGTTTGCCGGCAGAACTCAGGAGTCACGGCAGTCAATCTCGGATCCGTGTTGTAGCGTGTCAGACCCAGCGGAACGATCGCAACGCTCGAGATGCGCGGAAAGTCGACGGAGAGATTGCGAATAGTTTGTTCGAGCACCTCGCCGTCATTGATACCCGGACACAGTACAACCTGGGCGTGAATCTCAATGCCGGCGTTAAGCAGCGCTTTCAGCTTGCCGCGAATGTCGGCGCGTTGTTCATCCACGCCCAGCAAGTACGCGCGCACTTTGAGATCTGTTGCGTGAATGGAAACGTACTGTGGCGTCAAACGCTGCTCCAGGATGCGGCTCAGTTCATCATCAGTTAGAGAGGTCAGCGTGGTGTAATTGCCGTAAAGGAATGAAAGCCGCACGTCTTCGTCGCGGATGAAAAGCGATGAGCGAGCGTCTTCCGGATTACCTTTGCAAAAACAGAAAATGCATTCGTTGGCGCACTGCCGCGGCACTATCTGTTCGAAGCTAAGACCAAAGTCCTCGTCTTCGCTTCGTTCGATCTGTAGTTCCCAATCTTCGCCGCTGGCCTTACGAACTTCTATCATCAACTCAGTTTCACCGGAGGTGTGAAACCGGAAATCGAGGTAGTCGCGCACGGGACGGCCATTTACCTTGATGATGCGGTCGCCCGACTTTAGTTCTAATTCAAATCCCAGGCTCTGGGGCGACACTTCGGCTATCTCAACGCCTCGGCGTCTAATACTGGTGACTGCCGGCGTGACCGCAAATTCGTACATGTAAAGAATAATGTCCGACAAAGTTTAGTTTGTCGAGCGGACGATGTTCGACAAACTTAAGTTTGTCGCTAAAACAGGAATTTCCGAAGGCACTATGGCGGAGACGACGACAAACTAAAGTTTGTCGGACACCAGCGAACAAAATCATTCAATTTTATTGACAATTCGAGTCTGCTTTGTTAGTTATGCTGGTCGTTTTAAGACCATCCCATTATTTTTAGTTTGTCCGGCTTTCTCCAGCCTGAAACTCTGAGCAGCGACTAATGAACAACAAACTTAAGTCAGCACTTCTGGGCGGATTGATCGTTGGGGTGTTTTCGGCAATCCACTCCTTAATTCCCATCGTCGGCGTGTGCTGTTGCATTTGGAGCATTATCGGCGGTGTGGTTGCAGCACTCATTTATGTAAAAGGTTCACCTACGCCCGTGAAATTGGGCGAAGGCGCCATGGTGGGAGGCTTGGCGGGAGTTGTCGGCGGAATCATTTACGTCGTCATTTATTTGCCGATCGCGATATTGTGGGGGATGGCAACCATGCAAGAGCAGTTGGATCGCAGCGGTGTTCACCTGCCTTTTTCAGGCACGATTCTCATGATCGTCGGCAGCATCATCGGCGCGGTGATCCTTGTTTTGTTGTCGACGCTTGGTGGCGTAATCGGTACGGCTATCTTTGAGAAGCGCAAAGGAAACAACGCCGCACCGCCAGCGCCGCAGAATTTTGGTGGTCCGGGCAGCTATGGATCGGGAGTGTGAAGTTCAGACGCTCAGCGTATTCACCATCATCAAAAGACTAGTCAGGAGAAACCATTAGATGTCTCAACAGTGGATGCCACCGCCGCCGCCAACAGATGTGCCGGCTAACGTACCAAACTATTTGGCGCCTGCGATTATTTCGTTGTTCTGTTGCTGGCCGCTGGCAATTGTCGCGATCATTTTCGCCGCGCAGGTAAATGGCAAAGTCGCGTCCGGCGATATAGCCGGCGCCGTCGACGCTTCGAAGAAAGCCAAACTCTTCAGCTTTATTTCAATAGGAATCGGTCTTGCGGTTGGTTTGATCTATCTCTTGCTGACACTTCTGGGTATCGGCCTGGGAGCACTAGGTAGTCGATAGACGCACCAGATCTAATCCTTTTCGTTCGAGCTGCTGCTTTCGTTTGTTGCCGAGCAATTCCAGGCTTTCCGAGCAGCACCACTTATAATTGGAGAGTGGAAGTCAATGACCAGATATTGCACAAAATGTGGCGCCGTAAACGATGAAACCGCTCAATACTGCACGAGCTGTAATGCCCCGATGAGTTCGCCCGCCGGATACCAGCCAATGCAGTCGGTTAATCAAGGTTCCTCTGGCCCCATGACCGATTGGAAAGCTATGGGCGCAGATAAAAAAATTGTTGCCGGCATCTGCGGCATACTGCTCGGCGGTTTTGGCGTTCATAAATTCGTCCTTGGGTACAGCACTGAAGGAATTATTCAAATAGTGATCACACTGCTTACCTGCGGCGCTGGCTCGATAATCGGTTTGGTGGAAGGGATTATCTATCTCACAAAGTCTGATGAAGACTTTGTCAGAACCTACATCCAAAACAAGAAGGGCTGGTTCTAGGATTTTGATGTTAGCGTCGCGTTGCGCCGAAGGTTTTTCCCGTCGGCGCAGCGCGAATGCTACCAGTGTCACGCCGCATTTCCCGCCAACATTCCCGCATGATAGTTTAGCTGTCTCGTGATGATCGCTGAGACATTAAATCCTCGTTTGCTGGCTGCATTTAGTTGGTTGACCCTTGCAGTCGTCGCGGTCTACTTATTCGTTTTTGAGCCGGGAAAATCAGGCTTTTTCCCGATTTGTCCTTTTCGCGCGCTGACGGGGTTTACTTGTCCCGGCTGCGGCAGTGCGCGCGGAATGCATGCGCTGGTGCATGGCGACGTCGTGGCTGCATTCAAGTTTAATCCGCTGCTGGTTTTGTCGTTGCCGTTTCTGCTGTATGCGTTTGTGCGCTTTACGAACACAGCGATCCACGGACGTCAGGTCAAAGGAAATCAGCTCGACGCAAAATATATTTGGACAATTTTCGTCGTCGTCTTGTTCTTTTGGGTTTTCCGCAACACTCCGTTTTATCCATTTGCCTCGTAAGCTTTCTACTGCTTTTCATGTCTGACGCAAATCAAAACCTCAAGCAACGCGTACGTGATTTCTGGCAGGCGAATCCGTGCGGCGTGAAGTTTGCGGATGCAGAACCGGGAACACGACGCTTTTACGAACTCGTCGAAGCGCACCGTTATGCGACTGAATGGCACATTACCGAGGCCGCTGATTTTGCCGGCACGAGTGGTTTGAAGGTTTTGGAAATTGGTTGCGGACTAGGAACCGACGGCGCACAGTTTGCCAAAGCAGGCGCTGACTACACGGGAGTTGATCTGACCGCCGCGGCGGTTGATTTAGCACGCAGACGTTTCGAGTTGTACGATCTGCCAGGTAAGTTTCAAACGGCAGACGCAGAGAACCTCGACTTTGCTGACGAGAGTTTTGATCTGGTCTATTCGCACGGCGTGTTGCATCACACTCCCGACACGGCCCGGGCCATTGGCGAAATTCATCGCGTGCTTCGTCCACGTGGGCGCGCGATAGTTATGCTGTACCATCGCAATTCCTACAACTATCGCGTAAACATTTCCCTGCTGCGACGCGCAGGCGCGCAGTTGCTCAAGTGGGACAACGGCGTGCGCCTGGTCCATAAGCTTACCGGCGAGTCGCTCGACAAGCTTGAGGAATATGCAAGATTATTGCGGACGCAAAAGCAATCCTATCTGACTGATGATGAGTTCTTGAGCCAAAACACGGATGGCCCCGGCAATCCACTGGCGCGAGTCTATTCGCGACGGCAAGCTGCCGAACTCTTTCGAGATTATTCTGAAGTGACTCTCAAGACCTATTTTTTTAATAAACGCTGGCTGCCATTGCTCGGGAAATTATTGCCGCCCTCCCTGGAATCGCAACTCGCCGCGCGTTGGGGCTGGCATTTGTGGATCTACGCAAATAAATAGGTCTTAGGTCTTTGGGCTTTGGTCTTAGCACAAGTAAAGTGCAGACCAAGACCAAAGACCCAAGACCAAAGACCCAATGAAAAACATCTTAATTACAGGCGGCGCTGGTTTCATCGGTTCGCATCTGGTTGATCGTCTGCTGGCGACGGGCGAATGCCGGATCACTGTCGTCGATGACTTTAATGATTTTTATGATCCGGCGATCAAGACTGAGAATGTCAGACTGCAACTGGAGAATCCCAATTACCAGTTATTCGAAGTAGACATCCGCGATAGGCCGGGGTTGGAAAAAGTCTTCAACAGCGCCAGGTTTGATTGCATCGTTCATTTGGCAGCGCGCGCCGGTGTGCGACCTTCACTGCAACAACCGCTGCTCTACACCGAAACAAACATCACCGGCACAATGAATCTACTTGAGTTCGCGCGCGCACGCGATGTGAAGCAATTTGTGTTTGGCTCTTCTTCGTCAGTCTACGGAATCAACGCGAAGGTTCCCTTTAGCGAAGACGATCCGATTCGCCAGCCTATCTCCCCTTATGCGGCGACGAAAGCCGCAGGCGAGCTGTTGTGTCACACTTATTCGCATCTGTATAAACTCCGTTGTGTTTGTCTGCGCTTTTTCACCGTGTATGGTCCACGCCAGCGGCCCGACCTTGCAATTCATAAGTTTGCCCGGTTGATAACTGAGGACAAGCCCATTCCGGTTTTTGGTGATGGCACGACGCGGCGCGATTACACCTACATCGACGACATCATTGCGGGTGTGCGCGCGGCCATCGACTATCAAACAAGCGATTATGAAGTGATCAATCTGGGTGAGTCGCGCACGATTGAGCTGCGCGAGCTGATTTCATTGTTGGAACAAGAACTGGGCGCAAAAGCGAAAATCGATCGACAACCGCTGCAACCCGGCGACGTGCCGCAGACCTTTGCCGATGTCACGAAAGCCCGGCGCTTGCTTGGTTACACTCCTCAGACGCAGATTGAGGAAGGCATTAAGAAGTTCGTCCAATGGTTTCGGCGGAGCAGAGCGTCTTAACGACCCTTTTGGAGTGCGGCGGCCTGGCGCCGCTTTGGCCCGTCGCGCAATTGCCCGACTAGCCTTCAACCATTCAGATCCAGATTGGGCTCGATTACGGCCAAAGCGCCGCCGGGCCGGCGCACTCCAAAGTCTGCATCCCAGGGTGGTGCGCGAAACCCGCTTACACTAGCACCCCACGCGGGATGCCCGCGCGGGGACCCCGCATCCTGGGCTATTATATTTCACGCTTACAGCGTGAAAAGATTGAACCCATGGCAAGTAGCCCGAATATCATCGACAAGCCACTGCCGCGCGAGATGCAGCAGCACACTTATTCGATCATGCATCAGGTCGAGGAGACCCATTGGTGGTTTGTCGGGCGCAGAAAGATCATAGGGAGTTTTATCGAGCGCGTTTGTGTTGGACTTAAGCTGAGAGCGCACGCGGGAGAGCCGCTAAACATCCTGGACGTCGGTTGTGGCACAGGCGCGAATCTGGAGATGCTTTCGCAATTTGGCAAGGCCGAGGGAGTCGATATCTCGGCGGAGGCGCTGGAATTTTGTCGCGAGCGTGGCCTGCAGCAGGTAAAACAAGGAGCGGCTGAATCGCTGCCATACGAAAGCGACTCGTTTGATCTGGTCACCGGGCTTGATGTGGTTGAGCATCTCGATGACGATATTACCGGCTTGAAAGAGATGCGGCGCGTGCTGCGCCGCGACGGCAGGGCGGTCCTGTTCGTTCCGGCGTTCATGTTTTTATGGGGTGTGCAGGATGACATCAGCCATCACCGTCGTCGCTACACCATGGCTGGTTTGAAAGAAGCAGTAAGGAAAGCAGGTTTTGAAATAGAGCGCGCGAGTTATGTGAATCTCAGTTTCTTTGCGCCCATACTTTTTGGCCGGCTGCTGATGCGTGTAACTGGCCTGCGCCCTGTTTCGGAAAATAACCTCACCATTGGCGCCCTAAACGGCATGATGGGAAAACTGTTTGGGGCCGAACGTTTTCTTTTGCGCCATTTGAATTTTCCGTTTGGCGTTTCCATTATCTGCGTGACGCGAAAACCATAGTTGGACAGACAATCCTGTCTGTCTATCAGGCCAACGCTCCGCGTGACGATTGAATGAAGATGAAAATTTACGACGAACAGGAAGAAACTTTGGTTACGAATGCTGCACCGCCAGAGCCTGGCACGAAGCCTGAGGTCTCTGTTTTCCTTCCTGTCTACAATGAAGAACCAAACCTCTTGCCGCTGCATGCAAAGCTCGACGAAGCACTGAAGGCGCTGGGACGTTCAGCGGAAATCATTTACGTCGATGATGGCTCGAGCGACGGCAGCTTAAACGTGCTGCGCGAAATTGCTCGCGTGGACGATCGGGTTCGGGTAGTTGCCTTGAGACGCAATTATGGCCAGACTGCTGCGATAGCCGCCGGCATCGATGCAGCGCAAGGCGATGTGCTGATTCCCATGGACGCAGATTTGCAAAACGATCCGGCGGACATAATCCGGCTGCTCAATAAAATGGCTGAAGGCTACGATGTCGTTTCGGGCTGGCGCAAAAACCGGCAGGACAAAATGATAACGCGCAAGATTCCGTCGATGATCGCCAATCGGCTCATCTCCTGGATTGGCGGCGTGCCGCTGCATGATTACGGATGTTCGTTGAAGGCTTATCGTCGCGAATCGCTCGAGGATGTCAAACTTTACGGCGAGATGCATCGCTTCATTCCGATTTACGCGGCCTGGGCAGGCGCGCTCGTTACCGAGATTCCGGTGACCCATCATTCGCGCACGATGGGCCAGTCAAAATATGGACTGTCGCGCACGATCAAAGTCGTTTTCGATCTGATAACGATCAAGTTCATGGCGTCTTATCAAACGAAGCCGCTTTATCTTTTTGGTTGGGCGGGACTGCTTACTTTTGGTGTCTCCGTGCTCTCCGCTTTGTTCGCCTGCTTGATGAAGTTTGCCGACTGGCCTCATCACGCCGACTTTATCCAGACGCCGCTGCCGGTAATGGCGATGGTGATGCTGGTGCTGGGAATTCAACTTTTCCTGATGGGCTTGCTGGCGGAGATGCTTGTGCGCACTTACCACGAGTCGCAGTCAAAACGTATCTATGCCGTCCGCGAGCGCATTGGATTCGAAAGCCGTAAATCGTAAATCGTGAATCGTAAATCGTTTAAAGTTCACCCTAAGTTGCCGCTTTGAAAGGAGTCTCAATGAGACCTCATCAAAAGTTGGATCCTTGGAGAAGAGCTATCGAATTTGTGGTCTCTGTCTATAGAACCACTGAACGTTCTCCGAAAGAAGAAAAGTTTGGCTTAACTTCCCAGGTGCGACCGGCCGCAGTTTCAATCGCGGCTAACATTGCAGAAGGTGCTGCACGAACTTCGATTAAAGAATTTTTGCGGTTCTTATCTGTATCACAAGGATCAGCGAGTGAAACAGATACTGAGTTGTTAATCGCTTCTCGCCTAGGATACCTCACCAAGAATGAATATGAGCATTTCGGCAGAGAACTTGATGACATAGGACGTATGATCACCAGGCTATCGCAAAGTCTAAGGCGCAAGTAGGTTGCTTCGGCATCTAATTCACGATTTACGATTTACGATTCACGATTCTATGTGCGGCATAACCGGTTGGGCCAATCTTGATTCACGCACGCCGCCTGCGGCTGGCGCCGCGGATCTGCTACACGCAATGTGCGAGCGGATGGTCCATCGCGGCCCTGACGGCGAAGGGTTGCTGGTGTCTACGGGCATCGCGTTGGGCATGCGACGGCTGGCAATTATCGATCTCATCACCGGCGATCAGCCCGCCTTCAACGAAGACAAGAGTGTCGCTGTAATTTTTAACGGCGAAATCTATAACTACCGTGAACTGCGCCGCGGTCTCGAACAGCGTGGCCATTCGTTTCGGAGCGAGTCGGACACTGAAGTATTGCCGCATCTTTATGAAGAATACGGCGAAGCGATGGTTGAACACCTCAATGGCATGTTCGCCTTTGCTCTTTGGGACACGGAACGGCGAAGACTTTTGATAGCACGCGATCGTTTTGGCGAGAAACCACTCTATTGGGGCGTCTTTGAAAACACGCTACTGTTCGCTTCTGAACCGAAAGTCTTACTGGCCCATCCGGCTGTCAAGAGTTCACTTAACCTGCAGGCACTACGCCAATACCTTTCATTTGATTATGTGCCCGCGCCGCTTTCGATCTACCAGGGCATTAATAAACTTCCTGCCGCGCACACGCTAACGCTTGAAGACGGCAAAATAAAAACTGAACCGTACTGGCGCCTCTGCTATGAAACTAAACAACGGCCCCCCAGTGAAGCCGACGCCGCTGAACATTTGCGCGAGTTGCTGGCCGATTCTGTTCGCATGCGCCTGGTTTCAGACGTGCCGCTCGGCGTCCTGCTTTCGGGTGGAGTAGATTCGTCCACGGTGACGGCTCTTGCGGTGCGCGCGTCATCTGAGCCGGTAAAGACGTTTTCGATTTCGTTTGCCGAGTCTTCTTTCGACGAATCGCAATATGCACGCGCAGTGGCAAAGTTTCTCGGCACCGATCATCACGAAGAACGATTGAGTGCAAACCTGGCGGCGAACCTCGTCGGCGAAATCGGCTCGTGGATGGACGAGCCGTTTAGTGATCCTTCGCTGGTGCCTACTTATCTGCTTTCACGTTTTACGCGCAAGCATGTGACTGTAGCGCTGGGCGGCGATGGCGGCGACGAGCTATTTGCCGGTTATCCGATGTACGGCGGCCATCGTTGGGCGGAAATTTACGCTCGCATTCCCCATTTGTTCCGCTCGGGATTGATCGAGCCGCTGATTGGATTGCTTCCTGTAAAGACGAAGAACCTTTCACTTGACTACAAGGCAACTCGCTTTATCACCGGCGCGAAGTATGACCCGGTCGCGCGGCATCACATTTGGTTTGGTTCGTTTACTCCCGAACAGCAGGAAGCGCTGTTAACGGATGAGGTGTTGCACGGAACGGATGGAGAAATTTATCGCGATGCGCAGCGAATGATGCTGGAATGTGAATCGTCGAATATTGTCGAACAGATGCAGAGCCTGGACACGCGGCTTTATCTGGCTGAAGACATCCTGACAAAAGTTGATCGGGCGAGCATGGCGGTATCTCTTGAGGTGCGCGCGCCCTTTCTGGATCCGCGGGTGGCCGAGTTTGCCGCGTCGTTACCCGCAAACTACAAACTGCGCGGGCGCAAAACAAAATATATTTTGAAGCGTGCCATTTCGGATTTACTCCCTTCGTTTGTTGCTCGCCGAGGCAAGAAGGGGTTTGGAGTACCGGTGGCGAAATGGTTGAAAGAGAATCTACGACCACTGGCCCGTGATCTTTTATCGCCAGAACGCGTACGACGGGCGGGCGTTTTCAATTCCGCATACGTAACAAAACTACAAGATGAACATGAACGCGGAATAGCCAATCACCGCAAGCTACTCTGGACGCTCTTGATGTTTGAACTGTGGCACGAGAGCTTCGTGGAAACTCCGCGGCGAATTGAGACCTCAGTTGCAAGTAAGAACTAGCCGCAGATGAACGCAGATCTACGCGGAATCTGATTACAAAATATTAGGTTTCTTTTTTGATTTGATCAGCGTTAATCCGCGTTCATCTGCGGCTACATTAGGTCTATGGATATTTCGCTCGAGCAGGCCTTCAACGATCTTCTTCAATGGTGCCGCGCGCGCGACTTTTCCGGACACGATCCGTTCGACGCTCTCAACAGCCGACTCTTTCAAGCCACTCCCTTAGCAAGATCCGCAACGGCGCGATTGGTTTGGACCCAACTAATCAAACGCTCGCCCATAAACCTGCGCAGACTTGCGGCTGTTCCCGAGCAAAAGAATGCCAAGGGCATAGCTTTGTTCGCGTTAGCAGCTCTGGCGAATTACCGGCGGCTGAAAATAATACCTGCGAAAAGCGAAGCTCTCGACTTATTGGATGGACTGATCAATCTGCGCATTAGCGGTTACAGCGGTGCGGCCTGGGGATACAATTTTGATTGGCAAAGCCGCCATTTCTTTGCACCGCGGCGGACGCCAATGATTGTGCCGACTGCGTTTGCTGCACGTGCATTGCTACAAGCAGCAGAGATATTCGGTGATAAACGGTATTTGGAACTCGCGCGCAGTAGTTGTGAGTTTATCCTTCACGATCTTGGACGCACCCTCGACACGGAAGATGAGCTTTGTTTCAGTTACTCGCCAATTGATCAGACGTGTGTTTTCAACGCCAGCATGCTGGCGGCAGAGACGCTCGCGGTGGTCGGCGCGGTTACAGGCGAGAAAGATTTTTGTCATCTGGCTTTGCGCGCTGCACGCTACGTTGTGAAAAGACAGCGTAGCGATGGCGCGTGGGCGTACGGTGCTGCGGCGAATCAGGCTTGGGTAGACAACTTTCACACTGGTTATGTGTTGCAATCGCTTTCGCGCATCATCAAAAACTGCTCCGCTGCCGATGAGAGAGTATTTGCTGACGCGCTTGGGCGCGGGTACAAGTTTTGGCGCGAGCGGTTCTTTCTTGCGGACGGATGGCCGAAATACTACGATAACTCGCTTTATCCCGCAGACACACACACGGCCGCCGCAGCAATCGTTACGCTTCTGGAATTGCGCCACCTGGATAGCGGAGCGCTGTCGCTCGCGGAAAAGAGCGCGGCCTGGCTTCTAAACAACATGCGTGATAGTAGCGGCTTCTTTTACTATCGGCGCAAGCGTTTTCATACTGTGCATTCGCCTTTCATGCGCTGGTCGCAAGCGTGGACCGCTTACGCGCTGGCTCGACTGTTGGAAGAAAGGTAGGACAGTCCTTCGTGTCCACTAGATAAAGACAAACAGGGGTTTCTGTCCACTAAAATTTATGCCCATTGCTGCGGATGTAACTCTCGGAAAAAACGTTCGTATCGTCCAGCCGGAACTCGTAAATCTCTACGGCTGTTCCATCGCTGATGAAACAAAAATCGGCGCCTTTGTCGAGATCCAGAAGAACGCTTTCGTCGGTGCTCGTTGCAAAATTTCATCGCATACATTTATCTGCGAGGGCGTAACCATAGAAGACTATGTGTTCGTCGGCCACGGCGTGATGTTTATTAACGATCTCTATCCGAGCGCGGTCAATGCCAACGGCACGTTGCAGACCGAAACTGATTGGGCAGCTATCGAAACGCGCGTGAAGACGCGAGCAGCCATCGGCAGTAATGTTACGGTTATGGCGGGCGTTACAATCGGCAAATATTCATTGATTGGCGCCGGTGCGGTGGTTACGCATGACGTGCCTGATTATGCAATCGTGGCAGGCGTGCCGGCTCGTGTAATCGGCGACGTGCGAGAACGCCGCGGAGAGGTCAAGCTGGATTACGCATGATAAAAGTCGGGGTTATCGGATATGGCTATTGGGGTCCGAATCTGGTGCGAAATTTCATGGATGCGCCGGGTTCAACAGTTGTTGCTGTTTGCGATTTGCGAACCGAGCGCTTGGCCCAGTTAGGGATTCGTTATCCTACGATCCGCACAGTCAGTGACACGGGCGCTCTTTTTAGTGATCCGACGCTCGACGCAATCGTAATTGCCACGCCCGTGTCCTCGCATTTCGAGTTGACGCTGGCCGCGCTTCGGGCGAATAAGCACGTGCTGGTCGAAAAGCCATTAGCGGCTAACTCAGAACAAAGCATCCAGTTGATCGAAGAGGCCGCGAACCGCAAACGAGTCTTAATGGTAGACCACACTTTCGTTTACACCGCTGCTGTCAGAAAGATCCGCGAGCTGATTACCAGCAATGCTTTAGGCGATATTTATTACTACGATGCGGTGCGCGTTAATCTGGGGCTGTTTCAGCACGACGTAAACGTGATCTGGGATCTGGCAATCCATGATCTGTCAATCATGGATTATGTGCTGCCTGCGAAAGCAACCGCAGTCTCCGCGACTGGGATCAGCCACATTCCAGGCCAACCGGAAAACGTCGCTTACATCACCCTGTTCTTCGACAATCCGCAGATCGCTCACGTTCACGTTAACTGGCTTACACCGGTTAAGGTGCGGCATACGCTTATTGGCGGTAGTGAAAAGATGATTCTTTATGACGATCTCGAACCCAGCGAGAAGGTAAAAATCTACGACAAGGGCGTTACGATTTCGCAGAGTCCGGAAGCGGTTTATGAAATGCTCGTCAGCTATCGTTCGGGTGACATGTGGGCGCCTCGTCTTGACGCGACCGAAGCACTGCATACAGAAGCACTCCACTTTATTGATTGTGTCGAAAACAACAAACGGCCGGAGACGGACGGCCAGGCCGGACTGCGGCTTGTGCGCACAGTGGAAGCCGCTGAAAAATCGTTGCGCGCAAAAGGGCAGCTCGTGGAAATTCAATAGAAGTTAAATAACCGGTTCAATCTTCAATTTCGATTGCTAATGCGAATTTGGATCGATCTGGCAAACTCTCCGCACGTTCCTTTCTTTCGTCCACTCGCAAATGAGTTTACGCGGCGCGGTCATAACCTGGTCGTGACCGCGCGCCAGTTTGCTGAAACTGTACTCCTGGCCAAGGCCGCCGGTTTTGCTTCGGAGGTGATTGGCGGACACGGCGGCGCAAAGTTTTCCGCCAAAGCTGGAAATCTTATTGGGCGCGGTTTGGAACTGGCGCGCTGGGCGCGCGGAAAACAAATCGATCTGGCGGTCAGCCACAACTCTTACTCGCAAATTCTCGCGGCGCGCGCGCTGTCGCTGAGATGTGTGACTTTGATGGATTACGAACATCAGCCGGCAAACCATCTTGCCTTCCGCTTGGCTTCTCGGGTAATCGTTCCCCGCGCGTTTCCCGAGACGTCGTTGATGCGCTTCGGCGCCAACGCTGGAAAAGTGAAGAGATACGACGGCATCAAGGAAGAAGTTTATCTGGCAAACTTCGTTGCGGATCCGAACTTTGAGGTAGAAATGCAGACACTGGGAATCAATGCCGGCGACATTCTGGTCACGGCGCGGCCACCCGCCAGCGAGGCGCTATATCATCGCTTCGAAAACCACTTGTTCGATCAGTTCATCGATCGTGTCTTGCAAACGCCGGCGGTGAAGTTGGTGCTGCTGCCACGGAACGAGTGGCAACGGCAGTATTACGCTCGCGATCAGATCATCATACCCGTGCAACCTCTCGATGGACCAAACCTGATTGCATACAGCGATCTGGTAGTCAGTGCCGGTGGCACAATGAATCGCGAGGCCACAGCGCTCGGCGTACCTGCGGCGACAATTTACCTGGGGGAATGGGCCGCGATAGACCAGCAGCTTGTAAACGAAGGCAAATTACAACGGATCGCCAGCGAGACCGACGTGCGCGACTTGAGGATTCGGAAGAAATTAGCAACACCCGTGCGCCTGAGGGCCGGCGTATTGGATCAAGTGGCGAATCTAATACTCGAAGATTAATCTTTTGTTATCCTAGCCGCGTAAACAAGGACTCAATTATCGTTGAGCGGATTTCTGAATGGCACAAACTACTGCAACAGCAAAGCAGATTGCCAAAGAGCAGGTCGGCGCCAGCGTGCGAACGGCGGCCCGGGCGCCGCAATGGGTCGTGCCCTTGATCAAGTTTGTGTTGGTGATTATCGACATCGTAATCGCGACAGCGGCTTTTGCCCTGGCATTCTACTGGCGCGAAGGCGGATCGATTATCGTTACATCTGGCAGCGGAGCTTTTGCCTGGAGCGCTCGATTCGCTCCCTACGGCGCATTGTTGTTGTTTGTCGTCCTCATTCGATCGCTGGTCCTGCGCTATTACGATCTTTATCGACTGCGTGGTGAGTTTTCATTTGTTGACGACGGCATAAGAGTTTTCAAAGCGGCGGCAATCGGATCACTGCTGATCGTTGCCGCCGCATTCCTCTATCGCGGTGGT
>Ga0184605_10000106_pt1 | contig 22343 bp, 20 predicted proteins | sample PLM0_30_coex_FD_132995 | JGI IMG/M metagenome (GOLD analysis project Ga0184605, IMG submission 132995) | Groundwater sediment microbial communities from an aquifer in East River, Colorado, USA - PLM0_30_coex | ecosystem: Environmental > Terrestrial > Soil > Riparian zone | place: USA: East... | reverse complement strand
CGACCGCGCGCGGTTTGCAATCGCGCACCGCGTTTGCGATTGCGCGAATGTGCTCTGGAGTCGTTCCGCAACAACCACCTACGACATTGAGCCAGCCATTCTCCGCCCACGTTTTTAGCTTCGGCGCGAACGTTTCCGCAGTTTCGGGAAAACCGGTCGCTGAAAGTGGATCGGGCAAGCCGGCGTTCGGATACGCGCTCATATGATAAGGCGAGATGCGCGCCAGCTCTTCGACGTAGGGTTGCATCTCGTCCGGCCCGAGCGAGCAGTTCAAGCCGGCAACAAGAGGCTGTGCATGCGCGATGGAGATAAGAAACGCTTCCACGGTTTGACCGCTCAGCGTCCGCCCTGATCGATCTGTGACCGTGCCCGAAATCATCAACGGAGGTTTCTTTCCGGTTTGCTCGAAAACTTCCGCGATGGCGAAAAGCGCCGCCTTCGCGTTGAGCGTGTCGAAGATTGTTTCAACGAGTAAAAGATCGACATTTCCTTCGACGAGCGCGCTTACCTGGTCGAAATAAGTCTGTCGAAGTTGATCGAACGTAACCGCGCGAAAAGCCGGATCGTTTACATCGGGAGAAATCGACGCCGTGACCGGCAAAGGTCCGAGTGAACCGGCAACAAAGCGGCCCTGGCCCGTCTCGTTCGCGACGCGATCCGCCGCGCGCCGGGCGATCTTAGCGGCGGTCACGTTCATCTCGTGCACCAGCGCGCGAAGATCGACATCATTCACCACGCGCTGGAAAAATTGCCAATCTTTTCGACCGCTGGCCGGTTCTCCGGAAAACAAGAAATCCTGCAAGCCGATTGTGGTCGCACTGAACGTATTTGTTTCGATGATGTCGGCGCCGGCCTGGAGATACTGGATATGAATCTCCTCGATGATTTCCGGTCGGGTAAGCAGGAGCAGCTCGAGGCTGCCTTTCAGATCTTTGCCTTTCCAATCTCGAAAACGATCTCCGCGATAATCCGCTTCCGACAATTTGTAGCGCTGGATCATCGTGCCCATGGCGCCGTCGAGCACGACGATGCGTTCGCGCAGGGGCTCTTCCAGTGGATGCAAGTCAGGCGGCATGATTGCCGACAACTAAACGGCCTTTTCTGCAATCATCAAGGAACAAATTGACGCATCATGATGCGTAGATGTGTTCCGTAACTCCTATTCCTGCTCTTTCTATAACTCTTGCCCTCGAGCAATGACGAATGACGGAATGTTGAATGACGAAACCCCGCGTGGCGTCATTCCGATTTCGACATTTGCCCGCATGGGCGGAGAGAATTCTCGACTTCAGTTGGCGGGGCAATTAGGTGACTGAGCCGTGGAAGGAATCCGGCTCTTCAAATTACTCAACCGCGATCAGCGCAATACTTTCGTGGCTTGTTTTATGGGCTGGGCGCTGGACGCGCTCGATTTCTTTTTGCTTACGTTTGTTATCCCGACAGTCGGCCACGATTTTGGCCGGAGCGTTGCCGATGTCGGCTGGGCGATCACGATCACGCTGGCGATGCGCCCGGTGGGCGCATTTGTCTTCGGGCTGCTGGGCGATCGGTTCGGGCGGCGTATCCCGCTCATGATCGACATTGTTTTTTATTCGCTCATGGAATTGCTCACCGCTTTCGCGCCCAATTTCACGATGTTCCTGATCTTTCGAGCCCTTTACGGAATCGGCATGGGCGGAGAGTGGGGACTGGGCGCATCGCTGGCGATGGAAAGTTTGCCCACCGAAGCGCGCGGATTGTTTTCCGGAATTCTACAACAGGGTTACGCGTTTGGTTACCTGCTGGCCGCGGTTGTTTACTGGATCGTCTTTCCGTTCTTCGGCTGGCGCGGTTTGTTCGTGGCTGGAGTGCTTCCGGCCTTTCTGGTCATTTTCATCCGCGCGCGCGTGCCCGAATCACCTGCCTGGTTGCGCCGCCACAGCCGGGCTGATTTTTGGAGCAATCTGTGGACGATCCTGAAAAGCCACTGGGTGCTCTTTCTCTACGTGATTTTGTTGATGACCGCGTTCAACGCCATGTCTCATGGGACGCAAGACATGTATCAAACTTTTCTGGGCGAACAACGTGGCCTCGGCGTGACGCAAAAGGCGATCATCGGAATCATATACAGTTTCGGCGCAATCTGTGGCGGCACGATCATCGGTCACTTCTCGCAGAAGTTCGGTAGGCGTCGCTCTATCATTCTTGCTGCGGCGCTCGGGATTCTCCTCATTCCAACCTGGGTTTTTTCACCGAGTCTCGCTCTCCTCGTCATCGGCGGATTCGCCATGCAATTCATGGTGCAAGGTGCATGGGGCATCGTGCCGGTGCACTTGAATGAGCTTTCGCCCGCTGACGTGCGCGGCACTTTTCCTGGGTTTGCCTATCAACTTGGGAATCTGCTCGCGGCCAACACAGCCGTGGTCGAGGCCAAGCTGGCCGAACATTTCCACGACGCTAGCGGGCGTCCGGATTACGCTAAAGCGCTCGCGCTTTTTACGCTCATCATTTTTCTGGCCCTGATCGGGTTGAGCGCGATCGGACGTGAAGAGCGCGGGAAAGAATTCTAATCTGAACCCGCTGTAGAGGCGGGTGTGCCGCCTGCGGGCGTTTGAGTTCGTAGCCGCGAAAGCGTTCGGGGCTGCCACCACACAGAAAAATTCTAATCGTGACGAAGAGTGGCCGGCGCTAGGCCGGGACCCTCGCTCGGCGGCTGGGGTGGCACGGCGGCTTCGGCCGAGGCGTGATAAACACCGGGCCCATAGCGTTGTTCGACAATCGCCTCCGCGATTCTGTCCGCGAGCAGTTCGCGATATTCAGCGCTCCGTGCTTCGTTGCCGTCGTGGCGATTGCTCAAGAACCCGCACTCGACCAAAACCGCGGGATAAGTCGCGAGGCGCAGGACGCGAAAATTCGCTGTGTGCACGCCGCGATTTGCCGAATGCGGAATGGTCATCAACTTGGCTTGAATCCGATTGGCAAGCTCGTTGGCGTTGGGAGAATGATAATAGGTCTCGAAGCCGTGAATGCCGCGCCGGCGTGAATCGTTGAAGTGAATGCTGACAAAGATGGAATTCTTCTGCGAATTTTCGATGGTGACGCGTTCATCCAGCGGAATAAAAACATCCGAGGATCGCGTCAGGACCGTCTTTAATTGGGAGTCGCGCAGGTTACGCTCCAGACGCTTTGCTACATCGAGCGTGGCAACTTTCTCCGCGCCTCCGTAGCGACGGTAGGCCCCGTTATCTTTCCCACCGTGCCCGGCGTCCACCACCACGGTGGTGAAAGTTTTGCTGGTATCTTTCGTCGCTGTCGTTGGCACCGTTGTGCAGGAGGCCAACGAAATGAGGAAACTCAGAGCCAGAGCACGGCAGATCAGTCGCGGCATTCGATTGATTACTCTAAAAGCAGTTCTCCTGCCAAAAATTTTTGCCTGAAAATGTCAAAACATTCTCGTCCGAGCCTCGCATTGGCGCGGTGTTTTGCCGCGCGATTCCGCAAAAAGCGCTTGTTTTTTATGCGCCCGGAATTAAAGGCCTTTACCTCATCTATGCTCACTCGATCTGCTCTTCTCCCATTGCTTCTCGCGTTTAGCTTGTTCACCTGCTTGAAGCACGAAAATCTCGCGGCCAGCCCGAAGCCACAGAACCCGACCCCGAAAGCTTTCGGGGTTGCCACAGCCGGCCCAGGCACAAACGCCGCCGCCAACTCGCCCGCGCCCAAGACGACCAAGCCGGTTGTCGATCAAACCGCGCAGGTCATCGTTTTTGGTTATCACCGCTTCGTCAACAACATCAAACACCCGGACACCGAGATCACGCCGGCGGCTTTCGAAGCGCAGATGGCAGAGTTGAAAAATCGCGGCATCACCGTCATCGGCATGCAAGACTTTCTTGCCTGGAAACGCGGCGAGAAAAATATTCCGCCGCGCTGCGCGATCATCACCATCGATGACGGATGGAAATCGCAATATGAAGTCGCCTGGCCCATTCTGAAAAAATACGGCTATCCATCCACCATGTTTATTTACACCGAAGGCGTGCGCGGCGGTCATTTCGGCGGAGGCGAGGCGATCACGTGGGAACAGCTCGCCGAGATGCGAGATGCCGGCATCGACATCGAGGCGCACTCGGCCACGCATCAGGACTTGCGCAAACCATACGACAAGGTTGCCCGTAAGAGACTGAGTCCGCCGGAATACGAGCAATGGCTCCAAAACGAGATCGTCGGTTGCAAACAACTGCTCGAACAGAGACTCGGTATCAAGGTGAATTGCTTCGCCGTACCTTACGGATTTTACAATGAGCACATCAAGGAAGTCGCGAAAAATGCGGGATACGAGGCTATCTTCACCGTTTACGGTCAACCTCTCACCTACAACGCGTCGCTCAATTCGTTAGGCCGCTACATGATCGAGGCAAATAAGCCGAAAGTTTTTGCCGACGCCGTGAAAATGATCGGCACCTCAACTGGCGGCGCGGCCGCAGTCGCCGAAGTTGGGAGCGCCAATTTATCGACGCAACCGGCCGATGGCGAAACCGTGCGCAGCGCGTTGCCGCTGATTAAGGCCAATCTCAGCGGCGTGGGGGCGGTTGATCCCGGCAGCGTGCAAATGCGCGTCAGTGGGTTGGGAGTGGTTCCCGCGACCTACGATCCGAAGACCGGTACCGTCGCTTACCAGGTCACGCAGAAATTGCGGGACAAGACTTGCACGGTAATTCTCAGCGCGAAATCCGAGGGCAAAAAGATCGAAGCGCATTGGACCTTCGGGATCGATGAGAGTGGGGCGGGAACATCAATATCGCCAACGCCGCCGCCAAAGAAATGACGCCGGTGGATCGAGCAGTCCCCTGTTCGCCGACGGACGGACTCGTCCCGTGGCGAGCTCGATGTCAAAAATAATGCGCCTTCGGCGCCAAATTAACATCGCGCGACGGAGCGCGCGATTCACCTAACCCATGTTTTCGCAACTTAGCGATAAACTCCAGGACATTTTCAAGGACCTGCGCGGTCACGGCACGATCAGCGAATCGAACATTGACAATGCGCTCCGCCTGGTTCGACTCGCCTTGCTCGAAGGCGATGTCGATTTTCAAGTCGCCAAAAAATTTATCGCCCGCGTCAAAGAGAAAGCGCTCGGCGAAGCGGTGCTGCGCAGTGTCACGCCCGGTCAACAGATCGTAAAGATTTTCCACGAAGAATTGACCGCGCTCCTCGGCGGCGAAGCCGCGCCACTTAATCTCAATAAACCGGGAAGAATTTTGATTGTCGGACTGAACGGCTCAGGCAAAACCACTTCGTCGGCAAAACTTGCGCGGCTACTCAAGAACCAAGGTCACGCACCGGCGCTCATCGGCTGCGATTTGCAAAGACCGGCCGCGATTGAGCAGCTCGCGACACTTGGAAAACAAATCGACGTTCCGGTTTACACACCGGACCCGAATGAGAAAAATGTGGAGCGCGCTGCAGCTGCGGCTCTCGAATGGCAAGATCGACAAGGAGCCCACATCGACATCTTCGACACGGCTGGTCGTCAAGAAATTGACGAGCGGTTGATCGCGGAACTCAAATCGCTCAGAGATTTTTTGCAGCCGCAGGAAATCTTGCTCGTGGTCGATGCCGCAACTGGCCAGCAAGCGGTGAGCGTCGCAACGCATTTCCATGACGCGCTCCAAATCACCGGAATTATTCTGACGAAACTTGACGGCGACGCGCGCGGCGGCGCGGCCTTGTCCATGCGCGACGTGACGCAATGTCCGATTAAATTCGCGGGCGTCGGGGAGAAGCTCGATCAATTCGAGCTGTTCGTTCCCAATCGGCTCGCCGGCCGGATTCTCGGAATGGGCGACGTGGTTGGCCTTGTCGAAAAAGCGGCCGAGGCGGTCGATGAAGAGGAAGCCGCGCGCCTCGAGCGCAAGCTACGCAGCGCGTCGTTCGATTTCAATGACTTCCTCGCCCAATTCAAAATGATGCGCAAAATGGGGCCGCTCGAAAATATTCTTGGCATGTTGCCCGGCATGAGTAACGTGCAAAGTCTCTCTGTTGACGAGAAGCAGCTCAAGCGCACGGAAGCCATCGTGCTTTCGATGACAAGCGAGGAGCGCGCGCGGCCCGACATTTTAAATGCGCGGCGGCGTCAGCGCATCGCGCGTGGCAGCGGAAGCACCGTGACAGAGGTGAACAATTTGCTTCGGCGCTTCGATCAAATGCGCAGGATGATGAAGAGCGCGGGCAAGATGAAAAAGATGATGGCGCAAATGGCGCGAATGAGAAATTAACCATGGCAGTTTCAATCAGATTACGCAGGGAGGGCGCGTTGAATCGCCCATATTACAAAGTGGTGGTGGCGGACAGTCGCAGCCCACGCGATGGAAAATTCATCGAAATCATCGGCACCTACGATCCGAAGAAACCCAGTCACAATAGCATGCTGAAAATCGATCGCGCGGAATATTGGATCGCGCGCGGCGCCCAACCCTCCGACACGGTGCGGAGTTTAATTAAGAAGAATAAGAAACAGGCTGCCATCGCGGCGGCGCCAACCGCTCCCGCTGCTACATCGACATCTTCACCGGAAGCGGGCCTGTAGCGGCGGTCTATGATCGTCGCAAACCTTGCGATAATTATTCGAGCGACGCTCACAGAGCGCCGCTACAGTTGAAAATCGATATGAAAGAATTTCTCGAGTTTGTCATTCGCCAACTCGTCGAGTATCCGGACGAGATGATGCTCTCGGAGATTCCGAGCGGCAAAATGACGATCTTTAAAGTGCAATTGCGGCAAAGTGACGTTGGCCGCATCATTGGCCGCAACGGCCAGACCATTCACGCGATTCGCGCGTTGCTCGCCAGCTCGGCCGCACGCCACGGCCAACGCGCCACCCTCGAGATCGTCGAATAGCTCGTTCCCAGCTCTGCCCAACGAGACTGGTGGGTGGATCGGCCCGGCAGATGCCGGGGCGATGTTAAAAAATAACGCGGCTTCGCCGCCAATTTTGGCATCGAGCAGGGACTGCTCGATCCACCTGATTGATTCGTTAAACATTGAGCGTTGGACGTTGGGCGTTGGACGTTCGACGTTTTCTTCACATGAAGATCGACATCCTCACGCTCTTTCCAGCAATCTGCCGCGCGCCGCTCAGTGAGAGCATCATGAAGCGGGCGCAGGAAAATAAGATGATCGATCTCCGCATTCACGATTTGCGCGATTGGACAACCGACAAACATCACATTGTCGATGATGCGCCATTCGGCGGAGGGCAGGGGATGGTAATGAAACCGGAACCGATCTTTGCGGCGGTGGAAGAGTTGCGAGGGGGCAGCGGGGGAACATCGAATATCCAACCCGCCTCCGCCGTGGACGGGCTCCGCCGTGGCGAGCATCCAAAATCCAACATCCAACATCCGGCATCGAAGGTAATTCTGATGTCTCCGGCGGGACGGCGTTTCGATCAGCGGATGGCGACAGAACTTTCACGCGAATCGCATTTGATTGTCATCTGCGGTCATTACGAGGGGATCGATCATCGTGTAATTGAGCACCTCGTTGACGCGGAAATTTCCGTCGGTGACTACGTGCTGACCAACGGCGCGATCGCCGCGGTCGTACTTGTCGATTCAGTCGTGCGCTTGTTGCCCGGCGTGCTCGGGCACGAACAATCCGCGGCGGACGATAGTTTCAGTGCCGGTTTGCTCGAGGCCCCGCACTACACGCGCCCGGCGGAATTTCGCGTTTGGAAAGTTCCCCACGTTTTGCTTTCCGGAAATCACGCTGAAATCGCGGCGTGGCGAAAAGAGGAAGCTCTGCGACGCACGCGCGAGAATCGCCCGGATTTGCTCAAAAACTAAATCCTCGCGTTGTCATCCAAGCGAAGCGAGGGATCTCGCACAGACAGGCGGCGTTTACGCAAAGAAACTTGTGTGACCAAGCACCCAACGAGAGATCGTTCGCTCCGCTCAGGATGACCGCGCAAAAAAGTTTTGGGTCAATCGCCTACTCGTCCGAGTACCAAGCAGGCATTAATTCCACCGAAACCGAACGAGTTGCTCATCACGTAATTCAGTTCGGCGGCGCGGCCATGATTGGGCACAACATCGAGGTCGCACGCCGGATCGGGATTTTGGTAATTGATCGTTGGCGGAATCCATTGTCGATCCAACGCGAGCGCACAGATTGCAGCTTCGATTGCGCCGGTCGCGCCAAGTGGATGCGCGGTGTAGCCTTTTGTGCCGCTAACTGGAGTTTTTCTCGCTCGCTCGCCGAAAACTTCTTTGATCGACATCGTTTCAGTGCTGTCGTTGAGCCGAGTCGAGCTGGCGTGTGCGTTGATGTAATCGATCTGTTCCGGCGCGAGCTGTGCATCCATTAGTGCATCGCGCATCGCGCGAATACACGACTCGCCACTCGGCAGCGGCGCGGTCATGTGGAAAGCGTCGTTGTTCAAACTGTATCCGAGCACCTCACCATAAATCTTCGCGCCACGCGCCCGGGCGTGCTCGAGTTCTTCCACGATGAGCGACCCGGCGCCTTCTCCCATAACAAATCCGTCGCGCAAGCGATCGAATGGTCGAGAAGCGAAACTGGGATCTCCACTCCAACGGCTCATCGTTTTGATAATGTCGAAGGCACCGATGGTTAAAGCGCTGAGCGGAGCTTCCGCTCCACCGGCGACGATTACATCGGCAAAATCATCCCGGATGTAGCGAAGCGCTTCCCCAACGGAAACGGTGCCGCTGGCGCAACTGTTCGAGTTTGTTGTGCCGACGCCGCGGAAACCGAATTCAATCGCGATGTTCGAATGCGCCGACCCACCGAAGACTTGAATCGCGAGCATGGGATTTACTCCGCGCGCGCCTTTCTTTAAATAACGAATGTGCTGGTCCTCAGCCTTGCAGACGCCGCCCAGCGCCGTGCCGAAGCTGACACCGGCGCGTTCCTGTGGCTGTTCGCGTGAGTAGCCCAGGCCGGCGTCATCCAGCGCCAATTTCGCGGAGGCCACGGCGAATTGCGCGTAACGATCGAGTCGCTTCAGGCGTTGCGGTGAAAAATATTCCTCCGGATTCCAATCGCGGATTTCGCCGGCGCAGCGCACGTTGAACGCGCTGGCGTCGAAACCTGAAATGCGGCCGATGCCGCTCTTCTCGGCCAGAATGCCGTTCCAGAAGTTTTCCCGTCCGTGCCCGATGCAGGTGATGGGACCGATCCCGGTGATGACCGCGCGCCTTCGACTCATGCCGTCACCCTGTTTGCCCGTGCTTCCACATATGCCTTCATACAGCGCAGCGTCTTGTTCGCAATGTTGTGAATGAAGAAATCGCCGATGATTTTGTCGGCGATCGGCGCGAATAAATTCACTCGAAATTGCAGATCGTGCACGATCTCCACGCGCACGCCGGCTGGCGTCTCCTGAAATGTCCAGACGACGTGCATGCCCTTGGTCCACGCTTTGAGATGATGAAAATGAATTTCAAGCTTGTCGTGATCGATGATTTGTTCCGACGTCCACGAGATCGGAATTCCCGAGCGCGTCGCCGCCATCACGACGACGTTACGATTCGGACTGCGCTCGAGGTAGTGGATGTAACGGTAGTGCGGTAAAATTTTCGGCCACAATTCCAGGTTCGCCGCCGTTTCAAAGATCAACATCTTCGGCGCGTGCATGAGGATTGAATTCGTCTTGTGCATTCGGATTGCTGGAAGAAGCTAATCTACACACGCCCCGGCGGGGAGCGCACGAGTCTTCGCGTGCTGGCGATTGCGCTCTCCGAGCGCGAACTTTTCCCGTTGCGCAATGTCGTTGACGTGCAGGGTCTCAAGCGTTTCGGCGAGAGCACCGAAACGTGCACGCAAGAGCGCGTGCGCTCCCCAGCGCGATGTCGATCTTAATCTTCAGTGATGATGCCAAAGAGGCCGTGCTCTTCGTCGGCAATTCCAGCGGTGAAGTAAACTCCGGCGCCGAGAGGAAGAAGATCCCACAAGCCGTCAAACTGAAGTGGAGTTCCATCGGCTCTATTGATCGTTCCGAGGAAGGCACCGGTGGTCGGATCGTAATTGTTGATCTTGCCATCGCCAAAGTTGCCGACCCAAAGCTCGTCGCCTTCCACTAGGGCGAGTCCCCACGGAGAATTGAGATTGCCATGCGAAACTAAGCGCCGAATTAAGTTGCCGCTGGTGTCGAAGACGTCGATGAAGCCATTGCCCGGACCGGGCACGTCATCGCGCTTGCCCGGGCCCTGTTTTGCATAGGTCACGTAGATCTGGCCGTTGAAATTGCGGATGCCGAATGGCGCGAAGTCATGTGGAATGTTTGGGTCCGCGAACCCGTTTGGGTTAACTCGATGAAAATTCTCATCGTACGTTTCAACCTTCGCTTTGTGGAAATTCGCCACGTAGAGAAAATTATGACCATTGGCCACGCCCAACGTTGCGCCCTTGTAAACATTTCCGCCGCTGCCTGTGACGGCCACGATCGCATGGGTGCCGTCGAGCGTCGGGTTCCAGCCTGAGATCGTTCCATCTTCGTTGACGAAAATGAACCGGCTCGGCTGCGAATTTCCATTTTTCGTGACCTTGAAGAACGCCGTGCTGTTGAACACGACGCCGGTGGGATTGCCGGTCTGGTGGTGTTCTTTAGCGGGAATCGTCACCACGAGCGAGTTCGCGGTGCCGTCTTGGTTGTAAAGCGTCGAAACGCCAGTGCCGTTGTCACTGACCCAAATGATACCGGATGGCGAGGCCGCCATGCCCCATGGATTGACGAGGTTTGGATCGACATGCTCGGCGACACCGGCGATGTCGGACTGAAGGTTTTCCCAGCTGTAAGTATCGGCGCGCACAAAGGCGGCCATCAGAACCGTCCCTGCTAACACGAGCAGTGCGGTTTTTATCAAAGTGCGAATTGGTTTCATAAGTTTAATTGGTTTGTACCACCAGAATCGCAGCGATCGGCCTCCCGCGCCACGTCGAAAAGGTAACAATGTTGTTACTTTTCCAAACGCGCGAACACAAGCTGCGCAGTCGGATGGTTCACTAGCAGACCAGTAAACAGGGGGAGGTAAGCGACACGGCTGAGCGTAATCCCGTTAGACGTTCGCACGCCCCAATCAGAACACGTGGCGTTTGCCGGAAGATGAAATTTGTCCGCGGCACGGAAGACAATGCTATGCTTCGGCGTTTAACATCGCTCGTCGCTTTAAGGGCCTCCGTGTCTGGCTGCATCGGCTGCCTGCGCCAATTGGTTTAGCTTCGCAAAGAACGCTGGCGGTTGACCGATAAAGAGACCATCTGCGGTTAACCCCTGAAGCGCCGACAAGGCGGCTCCATTCGTTTCCGTCGGACGAATGATCGAGCAGATCGGGAACGTTCGGTTCAGAAAGGGGCACGGCTCGGGCATAATCAGGTCGGTCTCGAAATCTTCGCCACCAAAGGGAGGGCTGTTTAGATCGGGAAATACCAATCCGTTGGTGGGATCGGTGAGAGGAGGCGCATTGCCAGCTGTGTCGTGCCAGATCTGGAAATGCATCGTCTCGGTCGGACCAATGCTCAGTAGGATACGTAACACTTCCGTCTTGGTGACCCGCTGGGCCAGAGATGGGTAGAGGCTGCTGCCACCTTGCTCGATGAATCCGAAATGAAAGCCAGCGGTGTTGGCGATTGCTTGGAGATGATCCGGAGGCATCAGGTCGTTATTGTTCCGCGGAATAGCGGGAAACTGTCCGGACCTTAAGCCTGGAACAGCCTGCGGGAAAGTGTCTCCGAAATCGGGATTCTTCGAGTCACTGCGGTAGCGTGTCCACCAGCTCGTATCTACCGTGAGCTGCATCAGGTTTGTAAGCCGGCCAATTTGCTGAGCGCCGGTCGCCTGACTGCTCGGCAAGGTGCGAAACTGGTCCAGGTTGACTGGCTGGACACCGTGCGAAGCGAGATATGCATTGATGAATTTGAAGTGGGTGTATTCGTCGTCGGTGTTGTCATGAATATATTGAGGCATGTCTTCATCGAGAACTTCGATCGCCTTGGTATAATCCTTGTTCCCGCTGCCTCCGGGCACTTCGTCGTCTTGAACGCCGCCGAGTTCGTTGTATTGCTGCCACAAATCGCTTTCGAGAATTTCCAATGCGGCAAGGAACCGAAGGATAGCGGCATCTCCATGGCTAAGGCCTCTCGCATCTTGCGCGGATGCCTCGCGGGGGCTGGCCAACAGTCCCGCGCCAATTGTTCCTGCTCCTAAAGCGAGAGATTTACCCAAGAATGAACGGCGGCTAACAGAGCGTTTCAACGGTTTCACTCTCTCTTCCACGTTCTCCTCCACACTAAGCTGTTGTCGGTTGCTGAGATCATTTATCTGCGTGTTGATTTTATTCATAGCGGTCTCCTTCATTTGTGTAGTTTGATGTTGTGGTTTTACGTCGAAGCAACGATGACTCTGTAGGGTTACTCATCGGCTTCACATCTGTAGAATCGCAGCGTTCTGCGCGGCGCGCCGCAACTGAAATGTAACAAGATTGTTACCTTTGCGGCTCGCCCGAAGCGCATCCGCTCAACAAAAACTCTGCCGACAGAAATAGAATCCTAGTCATCAGCATGGTATTCCTGTTCTGGTTCGGGCGGTGCTTCGAACCGGAACTCTTTGTGCCGAACAGGACCGCCCGCGTACGTGATGTAACCACCAACACCGAGATTCGCCCGGGCCGAGCACACGCACAGCCAGTCCGTAGACCGGCAATGGATTCAGCAAGACGTGCGCGTGCTCAGGTTTGCTGAGATGCTCAATCATCCCCGAGACGCGATGAGGCGATGATGTGGACGCCTTCTACAGTAATCTTCTTCGCCGTGAATTACGCGCCTTCACTTCGAAGACTTTAGGAACTCGACGATGGCGCGCTGTTCCTGGCCGGTGATGTTGGCACGGACACGCATGTGATGAACGATTACATCCCATTGTGCGTTACTATACATTGTCGCCGGCCGAATGTTGTGGCAGCGCAGGCAATTGTTAGACCAAAGCTCTTCGCCGCTAAATCCCATATAGGAATCTGAGTCGGAGGAGGCGTCTTGTTTTTGGCCCTTTTCCCTCGAATCGGCAGAGGCGTTCCAGGCTAGACCCGCTAGCACGAACAGCACTAGCCCCATCAAAGGGACTCGGATGAAATTCAAGGTCACGATCATGCAATTCCTTCGCTCAGAAACCGGTGGCTACCTGGAGAAGAAGGGCATTTTTATTACGTTCGCCTTGCGGATTGTCCCACTCATACGCAGCTTTCACTACAGTGCTGGGGCCGACCCAATAATCGAGCCCAAGAGTCCAGCGTTCTTCCTCCGGCGCGCCGAGCCCGCTCGGAGCACGACCGAGGTGATCCCAGCGGAAGATCATTTCGAGATTCCTTACAAAATCGATATCAATTTTGGTGGGGCGATACGCGACCAGCGCGTAACCGCCATCGCGTTTGCTTGTGAACGAAAGCGGGCCAAACCCTAATGAGCCATCGGGGTCATAGACCGCGTGATCGACTTTGCTCCACGCGTACTGCGCATACAGATTGATGCGTCCTTTCAGCAGGTCGGAATCGCGGGTAACATCCAGATCAACGGATTGAACTAAGGAACGAACGTGAGCGAACGTGGTTCCTTGGAAGCCCGGCTTCGCTGTTTCAAAGCCATAACCGACTTCGACTCCCGGAATGGGGAGAAAACCAACTCTGCCGCTAACCGTCTTGTCGTCGTTGTTATCCGTATAGCTATTGAAATCTAACGTGCCCGCGGTGCGAGGATCGAAGATGTTGAGGCTAGGCCCGTTGGAAATGTAAAAGGCGTAGTTTGCGCGGGTCGGACCAATCGGAAATCCCCCACGCACTTCGGCGCCGACCGATATGTTTGGCAGAATGCCATGGTAAACAGCAAGCGGGCGATCGGGCAGTTTGTTGATCCATTGCGGCTCGAAGCGTTCGACGAAAACATTACTCGGACTGAAGAATTCTCCGACGCCCAGGGTTATGTAATCGTTGAGTAGATACGAGAGCTGCGCGTACACGAGATTCACATTGGTGCCGCCGCCGCTGGGCTCGATCTCAAGCCGGCTCTCGAATAAGAGCTTCGGGGTCAATTCCCACAGGAAGATGGGGTTGAAAGAGGCCGAAAACGTGGACACCCTGCCGTTGTGTGCCTCAAACATACCCTCGGCCCAACCGGCAAGGTAGAATTTGGTCGTCCCGAGCATTGGTCCTTCCGGTTCGACGACTGGCGGGGCGGCCGCCGGGGCAACTTCCTTGTGCATGTCCGCGACGGCTTGGCCTTCGGCGCTCTCTTGCTTTGGAACCGCATCTTTTTCTTTCTTAAGAGCCTCCAGTTCTTTCTTCATCGCCAGCATCTGGGCTTTAAGCTCCTCGTATTCTTTTCTGGTGACGTATCCGTCTGTTGTCGCGTTCTGGGCGCGAGCGACCGGAGACGCAGCCGCGAGCAAGGCACTTTGAATAATCGCTGCCAAATAATAATGTCGGATCCTCTTCATTTTTTGCTATCTCTTGGCTAGCGTTCGAAGGTAGTTGATCACGTTCCAGCGGTCGGTGGGCGAAAGCCGTGTGCCGTAATTCGGCATCGGTTTTTTGCCAACGGTGATTTTCCAGAAGAGTTCGCCGTCTGTTTCTTCCCGCACCACTGCATCGGAGAGCTTTGCCGGGTGAATACCCAGATCCGCCGCGTCCGGTCCATCACCGTTTCCTGTCTTTCCGTGACATGCCACGCAACGTTTCAGATAGATTTTTTGTCCCGCGGCAAGTGAAGATTCGTTGACAGCAACAGGATTTTTCTTTCGCGCCTCTGCTGCCGGAGCGGTCCACTTCTCTTTTGAGCCGGATTGTTCTTCGCTCACGGCGACAAGCGCTGAGCCGAGCAATGCTGTGAGAATTCCCAACAGCTTCAGGCGAGGACGCGATTGGGTATTCATACTACGCTCGGCAAGGAATTCTGACGCGTGATATGGGTCGGAGTCAATCTCTCGAAATCTCTACGTAGCTAGGCGGAGGGCTTCGATGCGGTGATGCATGACTTTGTTTTGCTGCCGCCGCCCAAAATGGGCCCACCGCTCCTCCTCACGATGGCCCTCTCGCGTTCATCACTAGGCACTAAGGCGTGGTAAAGGTCCTGTCGCTGCCGAACCTGGTGCCGCCGCTGTTGGTGGCTATGATTCGGAAATGATAAATAGTGTGCGCACTTAAGCCGCTGATATTGGCACTGACATTCCGGAACGTGTTTCCAGTCTGACTCTGCATAGAGGTGGTTGACCCATAGCTGGTCGTCGTGCCATACTGGAAAGAGACACTCGTGGTCAACCCATGTGGATCGAGTGAGCCATTGAGCGTCGCTGAAGAACTAGCTACATTGGTCGCCGGGCTGGTCGTTACGACGGGAGGCCCGGTCGCGGTAAGCGTGGTAAATGTCCTGTCGCCGCCCAAGCTGGTGCCGGCGCTGTTGGTGGCCACGATTCGGAAATGATAAACGGTGTTCGCACTCAAGCCGCCGATGTTGGCACTGACAGTTCGGAACGTGTTTCCAGTCTGACTCTGCGTAGCGGTGGTGAGCCCGTAGCTGGTCGTTGTGCCATACTGGAAGTGAACACTCGTAGTCAACCCATGCGGATCGAGTGAGCCATTGAGCATGGCTGAAAAACTCGCGATGAACGTTGCCGGATTAGTTGTAACGACTGGAGAGCCGGTCGCGCTAAGCGTTGTAAAGGTGCTGTCGCTGCCGAACCTGGTGCCGCCGCTGTTGGTGGCTACAATTCGGAAATGATAAACGGTGCTCGCACTTAAGCCGCTGATGTTGGCACTGATACTCCGGAAGGTGTTCCCGGTCTGACTCTGCATAGGGGTGGTGAACCCGTAGCTGGTCGTGGTGCCATACTGGAAAGAAACACTTGTGGTCAACCCATGCGGATCGAGTGAGCCATTGAGCGTGGCTGAAAAACTAGCCACATTGGTTGGCGGAGTGGTTGTGACGACCGGAGGGCCGGTCGCGCTAAGCGTAGTAAATGTCCTGTCGCTGCCAAAGCTGGTGCCGCCGCTGTTGTGGGCTACAATTCGGAAATGATAAATGTGGCTCGCGATTAAGCCAATAATGTTGGCACTGATATTCCGGACCGTATTCCCAGTCTGAGTCTGGACGGGGGTGGTGAACCCGTAACTGGTCGTCGGGCCATATTGGAAAAAAACAGTCGTGGTCGACCCACGCGGATTGAGTGAGCCATTGAGTGTAGCAGAGAAACTTGCGACGGACGTTGCCGGATTAGTTGTGACGGCCGGAGTGGGTGTGGGTGTGGGTGTAGGTGTCGGCGTAGGTGTCGGATTCGACACTGTGACCGTCCCTACCATTCCGCAGCATTGGCCATGCGGGGTACAGTAATAGGGAAACGACCCCGCGGTGTTGAAGGTGTGCGAGAACATCTGTCCCTGGTTAAGAATTCCAGAGTCCCAAAGCCCATTGGGTGACCCCGGAGAACCCGAGGTACTGCTGTGGCCGCTGGAGCTCCAGGTCCACAGCACAGTATCGCCCCGTTGGATCATGACTGATGAAGGCGAGAATCTAAAGCCGCCGTCCCCAACCGTCACCGTGACCGTGGCGCCGCTTGCCACGGTCGGGCAGAAAGCCAGAAACGGAGCGATAGTCACCGCCACTGCGGCGATGCGGAGTGAAGAGGTTTTCATCATATCAATTATTTAGTCATCAGAGAGCAAAACGGCCAGTCAAGTATATTATTACCGCTGCGTGTGTCAGGGCATAGATCACTCCATCTCATACAGTGGAGTTGCAACAATCTGTTGCCGCACGCAATATTGGAAAAGTAACGCGATTGTTACTTTTACGGAGCGTCGGAGCGCGTGAACACTGCGCAGTCTTCTGCACGGCTAAGCGTTCTGTCTCCGATCTGCCAGTTTTCGAAGCGACCGGCGGAGTTTATTTTGGTTCGTGAATCGTGTAGCCAACGTGACGCACGGTATGTATCAGCGGAGGATCGCCAATTTTCTTTCGCAAACGCCCGATGAAGACTTCCACTAGTTTCGTGTCGTATTCGTGCGCATGCTCCCAAACGCGTTCGCACAATTCGGTGCGCGTAAAGACGCGGCCCGGCTCCCGCATAAGCACCTTCAGCAGCATTAGCTCGCGCGCAGACAACTCGATTTGGCGCGCGCCACGACAGACCGTGTGGTCTACCAGCTCGAGCGTGAGATCGCCGACGCGCAACCGGACCGCGGGTTCCTCCGGATAACGACGTCCGAGCGCACGTACGCGCGCGACTAGTTCCTGCATGGCAAACGGCTTTGCCAGATAATCATCCGCGCCCAGTTGTAATCCAGTCACACGATCCGCGACTTGCCCACGCGCGGTGAGGATGAGAACGCGGCTGGTCACATGTTGCGCGCGCAGCCGGCGTAACACTTCAAACCCGTCTATCCGGGGCAGGCCGAGATCGAGCACGATCAAGTCGAAAGGAGTCTCCAGCGCTGCGTGCAAAGTCGCTTCGCCATCGTGAACCGCGATTGGATCATGACCAGCCTCAGTCAGAGCGGAGGCGATCTGTCGCGCCAACCGGACTTCATCTTCCACCACTAGAATGCGCACGATTGGATTGGCCGTTTAGAAACGCAGCGTGAATTGCGCCGCAATCAGTTGACTGTCGTCGCCCGGACCGGAAGTTTCCTTCTGAAAGCTGTATTGCAGCTTGAGTTGTGCGTGCGGTGTAAAACGATAGCCGCCCGAGACGTCGATCCGCCCGAGGTCCTGGCTCCACTGCCTGCTGCCCTCCACCCCGGTGTCGATCTTTCCGAAGAGTTGCTGGTTCCAGCGGAGCGCCCCGAATAACTGCGGCGTAAATTTATATTTCGCTTCGAAATAGTACGCGAAAGTGTCCGCATCGCCCACGCGCGAGACTTCGAAACGCGCTTGGTAAAATTCTGCCCACAATTGCAAATGATGCCACGCGAAGCTCACGTCTTGGCCGATCAACAGCTCGCGATAATCGTCAAGGTCGCGTCTTCGCGGCAAGGTCGATTCCGCTTCACTCCGAAAATAGGCGCCCTGGCCTGCCGAGAAGCCGAAATTCCACATTTGATTTGGTCGGAACCCTAGCCGCGCATCGAAGGCCGGTTGTTCGAACCCAGTCGCAGTAACGTTCCACGATGCCGGGCGCGAAGAGAGCGAAGCATTTTTCATTTCGGCGGCGTAATCGAACTGGCCAAGGTGTCCTGAAACAGAAACCCCGCTCGCATAACTGGGTCCCCAGATCACCGGATTGAAGGCATACGTTTGGTTGTAGAACCCGTAGATGAAATACAGTGGTGAAGCCGGAGCGGATTTATCCTGAATGGGCGTGACGCTTTCATAAATTAACGGCGCATTAATAAACGGGTTGTCCCACGACAAATGCCGCGGGATCCAATTGCCGATAACGGTGGCAAATTTTCCGGCTTGCAAAGTAAAACGGCCGTCCTCCCAAGGCGTAATCCGAAGCGCATATTCGTCCAGACGAATCTGGGCGCCGTGATCGCTGGGATCGAAGCCGCGATCGACTCGCACCTGCGCGAAGAAATAAACTTGCGACCCGAGTTGCGCGTCGAGAAACAGCGTGAGACGCGGATTGAAGAGATTGTCCATCTTTGAGTCGATGAGACCAGGCGCCGGCTGTTCGAAGTGATAAGCTTCGAGGTCAATCGTGCCGCTTAATCGCGCACGAAGATTGTCTTGAAAGGCAGCGACGGTGAGCGCGGTATCGAGCCGATCGAGTAAATCATCCACCTCGACCGCGCGCACTGTGCAAACGAGAAGACAAAAGCTGAAGGTCGGCAGCAGTTTCATACAATTTCCGCAGCCCGACTTGGAGCTTGCTGCGCAATCCGAAAGCGCACCTCGAACTCCGTCCAATCGTTGCCGGAATCGACCAGTCTCAGATCGCCGCCATGTAGTCGGGCGAGCTCGCGCGCCAAATTTAAACCAAGCCCGTGACCAGAAATAGCTGTGCCGCCGGAGCCGCGATGGAAGCGCTCGAAAATGTGTTCCTGCGCATCGCGTGTCATCGGGCGACCCGTGTTGCCGATGTTTAACACAATCTCATCAGTGTCCTTGTGTGCGGCGACGCGGATGCGACCTTCGGGTCGATTGTACTTGCGCGAATTCTCCAAAAGATTTTGCACAATGAGCGAGATGTATCGTTTTTCGCCGGCAACATATAATTTGGCCGGAAAGTTCTTCTCGATTTTCACATCGAGCGAATCGGGAAGCGCGCCAAGATCGTCGAGCCATTCCTCGACAAGCTGGCTGAGATTGACGGGCTCGGATTCGATTTGGAGGTGGCCGGCGTCGATTCGCGACAGGAGCAGCAGGTCATCGATCACGCCGGTCAAGCGGTGAGTCTGGTGAAGCAGCGCAGAAAGTTCGTGATAGACTCCGGGGTTGAAATCTTCGCGCGTCAGCAATGCTTCGAGACCGGCCCGAAGAATGGTGACCGGACTCTTCAACTGGTGCGAGGCGTCAGCGGAATAGCGTGTCGATCTTTTCAACTCCTCGCTGGTTGAGGCGAGCGCTGCCTCGGCGCGTTTTCGTTGCGCGCGATTCCTCTCGGAGTCCACCGCCAGTTTCTCAACCGGCGCCGAGAGGCGCGCGGCGACGAAATTGCTGGCGACAAAACCGCCAAACAGAAGCAGCGCGCCCGCGCCACCAATTTGCCAGCGCAGCCGATGCAGCCGCGCCATCAAATCGGCGAGCGGATAAATGCAAATTTCGTAAGCGGGCGGAAAGAGCGAATCGGGATTGAGCCGACCATAAAACAAAAGATTCGGCGCACCATTCACGCTCACAGTAAAGTTGCTTTGCGCTCGATCTGATTTCGTGACTACGTTCGTTATTTCACCGCCGAGATATGCCTGCGCGGATTTCGACAACGCTGGCAGGTGCAGTTGTCCATTCAACCAGATGCCGCTTTTTGTCTCCGCGCCTTTGCGCTGGCCGGCCAGCTCGAAAGGTTGGAATCCAACGACGAGCGCGGAAATAACGTCGCCGGTCTCAGTGGAAAAAATTGGTACCACTATTACTTCGTCCACAGTTTCACGCGCGATATCGCCGCTTTCCGAGAGGTAACCAATTTGTTCCATCTCAGGTAACTTTTTGAACGCCAACTGCCCTTCCGCGCCCGCGCTCAGGTTCCCCACATCTTTCGGATTCGGCGGCGACAGAACGGCGCCGGTGCCATCCAGAAAACGATAGAATTTTGCAGTAAGCGTGCCCGCTCCTTGCTCCGGGGACGGCTCATTGCCCTCCATCAAATCGCGCAATTCATCCTTCGCGCTCGGATATAATAAATCGAGAGCGTTGTCTTCCAGCGCGGCATGGATTCGCGGCTTCGCTACGAGCGCGCGGCAACGTTCCGCGAGTGCCGTATGCCGCAACTCCTGGATTTTGTGCAGCCAAGAAAGTTCGGCTTGAAAATTCTGCTGTGAATCGCGCTCTGCGCCCGCCGCGACGGCGCGTTGAGAGAGATAAAGTCCCAGACTCGTCAGCGCGGAAACCACCACCATCATCGCGGCCAACAATTTCGTCCGGAAACTCATCATGCTGCGTTTGCTTGTCTTGATCGGAGAATTCACGGGAAATCGACGTGCAGTGTGGCGCCCCTTTTCAGGTCCACAGGCTTTTCCCGCGTCGTCTTGCTGTCGATCCACGCCTTGAGCGTATAGTGGCCTAAGGGAAGTCCGCTCAATCGAAATCGCCCCTCCTCATCCGTCGTGATAAAATATGGAGTGTCGAGCACGAGAAGAAGCCCGCGCATGTGCTCATGAATATCGCAGCGAAGTACTACCAGCCCCGGCGCTTCAAAAACCTTCGATGGGATCGGCCGTTCCTCCGGACGATAGCGCCCCAGATCGAACCGTTTCGCGGGGGAGTACGAAAAAATGTTGTGGTACGTATCGTCGAGATTCGGGAACTCCACTGTGGTGCCGACCTGCACCGGCAGCAGCGATGGAAGGAATGCCAAATCCTTTTGCGCAATCTGTTTCATCCGAGGCGACTTTGGTTTCGGAAAAGAACCATCGAGGTACACCACCGCGAGCGGTGGCTGCGTCGCGAGGACGCCGCCGATCGTGACGATTTCGTAGCGTTTCGCCATGACCGGCGCGGAATGCGATTTCGGCAGTTCTACCCGCCCTTCGACGCTCGCTTCCGCGAAAACCAAAATCGGGAGCAGAGCGAAGATTGCGTTGAACGAAACGATCCCGCGCAAGTCCATTGCTTGCTATTTTAGCAGTCGTTGCTTTGAACGGAAAGTTTTCCGCAGGCTGACAGAGACCTCGCAGCGAAAAAAATCGCCGGTCTACAATTTCACCTTTCGCTTAATCCGATAAGTCAGGAAACATTCGTCGCCCAGCACGCGCATGTTGGTTAACGAACATTGCATGCTCGCCGGCAAAAATTCTTTGCTCAATCCGGTGAGAGTCGGTGCCTTATCTCCGCCAAACAGGTAGGGGGCGATGGTGAGGTTGAGTTGATCGACCAGGCCGCGCTCGAGCAACGAGCGGAAAAGCGTCGCGCCACCTTCACATGCGACTAAGCGCACCTTGTAATCGCTGCGCAACGTTTGCAGCATGCGCGCAAGATCGACACTGCGCGATTTGGTCAAATGCAGCGTTGCCTTTTCGCGAAGCGCTTCACGATAGCTCCGCGGCATGCGCGTCGTGGAAAAAATGACAATCGGCGAATTGTTCGATTGAAAAATTTTCAATCGACTGTCGATCTTTCCTTCGTTCGAGACAATCACCCGCAGCGGATAAGGCGTTTGGCCACGCGTGATTCGCGCTTCGCGCAAGTCCGCTTCCGGCAAACCAAGACGGACGTTGTCTTGTTTGAGCGTGCTGTGGCCAATCAAGACGGCGTCGCCTAACGAGCGCTGGCGAAACAAATGCATTTTGTCCTCGCGCGAAGTGAAATCGACCGGCGAAAAATTCCGCGTGGTGATTTTTCCATCGACCGTCATGGCGAAGGTAGCGGCGACAAATGGGCGAAGCGATTTCCGCGGAAACGATGTCGATCTTCGCGCCGACTTATTCCGCTTCGCTGATCTCATGTTCGAGAGTGGCGACCTCGCGTTGCATCTCGCGCAGTTTCACGTGTTTGATTTCGCCACTCGGTTTGTAAAAGAAGTAAACGAGGCCGCCGGGAAGGCAGCAAAATAAAATGATAAGGAAGCTCATCGAGCCGATGAGCGCAGCGACCGCTTCGGGCACTCCACACAAACCGTGCAGCATGATCTGGAGGACTTTCTCGCGCACTCCGACGCCAGCGAAACTGATCGGCAGCGCCGAGATGGTTCGCTCAATCGGCAT
>Ga0184605_10000105_pt1 | contig 22413 bp, 20 predicted proteins | sample PLM0_30_coex_FD_132995 | JGI IMG/M metagenome (GOLD analysis project Ga0184605, IMG submission 132995) | Groundwater sediment microbial communities from an aquifer in East River, Colorado, USA - PLM0_30_coex | ecosystem: Environmental > Terrestrial > Soil > Riparian zone | place: USA: East... | reverse complement strand
TGATTCTCTCGCGCAGTTCTCTCGTGATCAACACCGCACTCATCGTCGCGGTTTGCGGTGCATGCTCCGCGTCACAGCTGGGGCGCAACGCGGTCGCGCGCGGGGTCGCGGTCGTGCACGATGCCAACGGAGCTACGGTGGGCACCGCTCAGCTGTCGCAGGACGCGAACGGACTTGTAACCGTCGACATCGCCAGCCTCGCTCTTCCAGCGGGGACCCACGGAATTCACTTCCATGCAGTGGGCATATGCGACGGCGGCTCTACTGCTTTCTCGACCGCCGGGGCGCACTACAATCCGCTCGGAAAGGAGCACGGACTGGAGAATCCGAACGGTCCGCATGCGGGCGATGCGCCGAATATCGTCATCCCCGCGAGCGGCATCGGAGCGGTCGCGTTCAGCACCAACCGGGTGTCACTCACGCCGGGAACCATCTCGCTTTTCGACGCCGATGGAAGCTCGATCGTCGTGCACGCCAACGCTGACGATCAGCGCACTCAGCCTTCCGGAAACAGCGGCGCACGGGTGGCGTGCGGAGTCGTACGAGCTGTCCCGTAATGCTGACTCTTTTCTCTTGACACCTACGGAGACTCGCCGCACGTTGCACGCATGACGAGTCCTGGTCCCAAGAGAGCAGGCGACAGTGGAGCGAAGCGCAACGAGGAGCGTGCCGCGCGCAACGCGAGGAGCAAGGCTCACATTAACCTTGCCAAGGCGCTTGCGTCGGTTTTCTCCGCCGGTGTCTACACCAAGGAAGAGCTGCAGGCCGCTGTCTGCACCTACGTCTCGGAAATGAAGGACGGCGGAGAGACGGGAGAAGCCGTGGTTCGAGCGGCGCAGGGGTTGGTCAACGAAGTGGGCTCCCGCTTTCCATCGTCGCAGCGGACCCAGGTCGTGCTTGCCGACATGGTTACCTGGTGTCTTGCGGAGTACTATCGCGAGAGCGCTTGAGGGCGGGAGCGACCGCGTTTCTGCTCGTAAAGCGCGGTGTCGGCCTGAGCCAGGAGATCCGCGAGCATCGTTCCCTCAGCCTTTGATCTCGTAGCTCCCACACTCAGAGAGAGCGCGTAACCGCGCTCGGTTTCACGATTGTGTGTCTCGACGCGCGCGTGAATCCGCTCACCAACAATCTCCGCCGTCTGATCGGAGTCCGCGGTCATGAGCGCTACGAACTCGTCGCCACCCAGACGTGCGACCAGGTCCGCCTCGCGGCAACTATCCCGCAGCACCCTGGCCGTATCGATGAGAGCGCGATCGCCGGCGAGATGCCCCCAAGTGTCATTGATGTGCTTGAGATGATCGACGTCAATGAAGATCATCAGTACGTCGCGGTGCATGCGCGTCGCCACTTTGAGCGCCTGCTCCGAGAGCGTGATGAACCCGCGGCGGTTCGGGAGTCCCGTGAGCTCGTCAACCAAGAGGAGTGCGCGCAGATCCTCCTCAGCGCGTTTCCGGGCCGAGATGTCGTGGTACATGGCATACACGCGGGCCGGCTCTCCGCTGACGCGCAAAGGTGTCGCCGCGATCGAGACCCAGAATGTGTGGCCGTCCCGGTGACGGCGTAGCGATTCCGCGGACACGTTCGCCCCGGCGGCGACCTGAGCGGTGAGCTTCTCGCCTTCTTCCACCAGCTCGTTCGGGACGATGAGCTCGTTGATGTTCTTGCCGACGGCCTCATCGTCCGAGTAGCCAAACAAGGTCGTGAACTGCCGGTTTATGCGCATGATGTGGTCACGCTCATCCAGCAGGGCGATTGCTTCCGGCGCGTTCTCGAAGAGAGCCGCGAAGTAGACGTTCCGCGTCTGAAGGGCGTCGTAAAGTGTTTTGCGCTCGGTGATATCGATGGCGATTCCAACAGTGCCAGTGATGTGTCCGTCGGCTGAGCGGAGCGGCTCAACGCGAGTCTCGAACGACCGTCCGCGCCATTCGACCTCGTAGCGAACCAGCTCGCCCTGGAGCGCCTTCAAGTGGGCGGCGAGCGGCGTGAATCCCGGATCCCGGGTTTTTAGCACTTCGTAAAGAGTCATTCCAACCTGCTCGTTGGCACTTGTACCAATGAGGTGCAGGCCGGCGCCCTGCGAAAACGTGATGTTGAGCCGCGCGTCGGTCGACCAAAGGTTGACCGGCACCGATTCGAGCATGAAGGTAAGGCGCCTCTCGGTGTCCGAGCCGTTATGACTGGCCGGGGGGAGATTCTCAGGCGGTCGCGCCGGCGAGCCCCTGAGCAGGCGCTTCAGGAGGTTGCCAAGTGGCTTGAGCGGGCGGGACACGCCGGAAGGAGAGGTCAAGTTGCCTCTCATTCTCTCACCAAACCCCTTCCGGCGCAATGATTTCGAGCTCAACGAGGCAGGCGAAGCGGGGACCGAGGCCTAGCGCGCCTTCGCGCGGTAGAAAACCTTCCAGATCGTGGCGCCCGAGTCGTCGGTTATGTAGAGAGAGCCATCGGGACCCTGCGCCAGTCCCATCGGCCTGTGCGTCCCCGGAGGTGTTCTGCCGGCGGTTGGCGTCGGATTGAAACCGTCGGCGAAAGTGGCATAGGTTCCTACCGGACGGTTGCCGCGGAACGGTGCGAATACGACGCGGAATCCCGCCTGAGGAAGCGGCGAGCGATTCCATGACCCGTGAAACGAGATGAACGCGCCCCCGCGGTATTCCCGCGGAAATTGGCTACCTGTGTAGAACACCATCGCCTCCGGCGCCCAATGTCCGGGGAAGGCCATCAACGCCTGCGTCTTGCTCGAGCACTGGCCGGTTCGCTTCCCATCGCCGCCGTACTCAGGGGCGAGCACAAGCCCGCGCTGGTCGACGTCGTGATAACAGTACGGCCACCCGTAATCGGCGTTGCGGTCGATGCGAACCAACTCCTCGCCTGGATTCTCGGCGCTTTTCTCGACGGTAAAGAGATTCGGCCAGCTGTCGTGAAGCTGATCGCGGCCGTGCACCGTTGCGTAGAGGGCGCCATCGAACGAATTGTAAGTGAGCGCGACCGAGTTTCTGAGGCCCGTGGCGAAACGACTGCCGTCGGTGGGTCGCTGGCCGAAGCGGGATGCATCGAACTGCCAGATCCCGGCGCGCGTTTCGAGCTCCGTGCACGGATTGTGGCCGGCAGCTCCAGCCTGGCGACCGAGCTCGCACGCGTTGGACTCGGAGCCAATGTTGACGTAGAGGTTGCGCCCATGCACCACGAAATTGTTCGAGTGGTGCGGCCCTGTCATCGGAAGATCCGTAACGATCGTATCCGGTGTTCCCGCAGGCGTAAGCGAGCCCGAGGCAAGCCGATAGCGGATTATCGAGTTTCCGGCGGTGGCATAGAGCATGTTGCCGTCGAGTACGATACCCGTTCCGCTGCCGCCAAACTGTTGCCGCAGATCGGCCTTGCCGTCGCGATTGGTGTCGCGGAGTACAAAAATTCCTCCGCTGCTAGAGTCCCCCGGGGCGCGGCGCCCGCGGCGTGCCTCGGTGTTCACGAAAATGTCCCCATTCGGCGCTACCACGATGTGTCGCGCTCCCGGTACGTTGTCCGCGAAAACAGTCGCGCAGAATCCGGTTGGAAGCTGGAGTCCGGCCGTGCATCCGGGCGGGCGCATGCCCGGAGGCAGACTCTGGGTGTGGGCAGTGGTGGTAAGCAGAAATGCCGTGAACAAAAGCTTCAATCTCATGGCGCAATCACCGGTCGTGGAAGGTGTTCGTCAGGGCAAATCCCGCACCGATTTGCCGGTTCGGCTTCCAGGCCGCATCTTGAATTCCCGGTCCTTTCACGCAGGAGGTTGCCATGATTCTCGTCGCCGGTTCCACCGGGACATTGGGCTCGGAAATCGTCAGCCGTCTGATCGCGCGCGGCGAAAAGGTTCGTGCGATGGTGCGCGTCACGTCCGCTCCGGAAAAGGTCGAGCGGCTGGAACGAGCAGGAGCGGAGATTGTCCGCGCCGACCTCAAGGAACCGCGAACGCTGCTCGACGCGTGTGCCGGCGTGAGCGCGGTGATTTCGACAGTCACCACGATCATGACTTCACAGCCCGGGGATTCGTTCGAAGCAACCGATGGCGAGGGCAACAAGTCGCTCATCGACGCGGCGAAAAAAGCCGGCGTCAGCAGGTTCGTCTTCGTTTCGTTTGACACCGACAAGTCGCCTGAGACGCCGCTCCGCAATGCGAAAAAGGATGTAGAGGAGCATCTGAAGAAGAGTGACCTCGACTACACCATTCTCCACCCGACGTTTTTCCAGGAGATCTGGCTAGGGCCCATGCTCTTTGCAGATCCCGTAGCTGGAACGGCGAAGGTCTACGGAAAGGGGACTGACAAACTCAGATACATCGCGGTGGCTGATGTCGCTGAGTTGGCGGTGCAGGCACTGTCAAGGCCTGCCGCGCGGAACGCCACCATCCCATTCGGCGGGCCCGACGAAATCAGTCAGCGCGATGCCGTCCGCATATTCGAGGAAGCTTACGGCAAGAAGTTCGACGTCATCGAAGTGCCGGAGGCAGTACTCGAAGCCCAGTGGAGCTCCCCGCAAAACCCGTGGGACAAGACGTTCGCGGGCCTCATGCTAGGCTGCGCCCGTGGGTTCGATACTGGGCTCCAGCCGCCGTTCGACAAGTTCCCGATGCACATGACTTCTCCGCGCGAGTACGTGCGAAAAATGGCGAGCGGCTCAGTGAAGCCCGGGGGCGCCGAAGAGCGCCAGACCGCGAGAGCAGAGAGACCCGGTGATGCGGGTCAGGCCGAACTGAGGTAGAATAAGAAAAACGGGTTGGCATGATGCCAACCCGTTTCTGTTGCGTTCGGAGATGTTTAAGCGGTCTGCTTATCCCCCGCAGGCCAGCCTCACCCGTGCTGCATCACCCGGCATATAGATGGCGAGAGCGCTCGCCTTCTGGGTTGCCGATTTCGTCCCGATCACTTCGCCAAGGACCTTGATGGTGCTCTTGGATTGTTGGACCGGATTCACGATGATGGCATTGGCGCCGACCTTCGCGGCCCCGTTGCGAATCTGCGTCTGGAGCTGGTTGTCGGTGGTCCACACCGAGTTGCCCGAGGCCTCTATCCAGGCCAGCTCGTAGTAATCGTAGGGGACATCCGCGCGGCTGTTGTAAACCGCGATCGCCGCTGCACACGTTGGCGCGCGGTTCATTCTCGGGTTAATGTCGGTCGTGGTCCTCTTGACGCCGGTGCATGCGGCACCGACTGCGAGCGCGCACGCGAGCGTCAGTCCTTTGAAAGTGGCATTGGCTATCATGGCTACTCTCCCTGCGATTGCTTGGGTGGGTGCCCCTCGTCGTCAATCGGGGCGTACCTCAGCTTTTGCAAGGGAGAGGCCGCTCGTGATCACAAAGTTGCCCGGTTGCGTTTTAAGCCAGGATCGGCGTCTATAGTGAGCATGATTTCTTCGATAAGACTTTCCGCTCGCGCTCTACTGAGCGGTAGCCTCGCCATTGTCATCGCCAGTAGCGCGGGGGCACAGGTACGCAGGCCCACGCCATCCTCCCGCTATTGGACGGCCGTTGAGGACGCGCTTGGTAGAAGGGGGACACTCAATCCGGGCGGCGTCCTCAAGTTCAGCTTTCCGCGCAGCGATCTGCGCGTCATCGCGGATGGAGTGATTTTGAAGCCCGCTCTCGCTCTGGGGTCATGGGTTGCTTTCGAGCGAATTGGCGATCACGTGATGGTGATGGGCGACCTGGTGCTGCTCGACGGTGAAGTGGCGTCGGTGATGGCCAGCCTCCAACAGAACGGAGTCGAGCAGACAGCACTCCACAATCATCTGCTCCACGAGACCCCTCGAGTGATGTACATGCACATTCGGGCCATCGGTAACGCGGTGAGGATCGCCAAGGCGGTGCGAACCGCCCTCGAGTTCACAGAGACCCCGCTAGGATCCCCTGCCGCTGCGCCGTCGCCGACTTCGCCAGTCCCCGCAACTCCGATCGGACTGGATACGGTTGCGATTGCGAAAGTCATGGGTGTGCGCGGAAAGGTGAATGGAGGCGTTTACCAATTGAGCATCCCGCGGCGCGAGAAAATTCTCGAGGAGAAGCTCGAGATCCCTTCGGCAATGGGAATTGCAACCGCCATCAATTTCCAGTCTACCGGGGCGAACACTGCTGCCGTCACCGGAGATTTCGTCCTGCTGGGTAGGGAAGTGAATCCCGTGATCTGGGCCCTGAGCGAGAACGGCATTGAGGTGACGGCGATCCACAGTCACATGATCGGAGAGCAACCGCGTCTCTTTTTCATGCACTTCTGGGCGAATGACGACGTTGCCAAGCTCACACGCGGACTTCGCGCCGCTCTCGACCGCACGAGAGGTCGCCGCTAGCGAAAGCGGGCACTCTCTTTCGAAAGTGCCCGCTTTGATAAGTCGGTGCATCTGCGAGTAAAAACAGCTCCCGAGGAGGGACTCGAACCCCCGACCCGGTGATTAACAGTCACCTGCTCTACCACCTGAGCTACTCGGGAATAGCTTCCAAAACTAGCCGATCGGACTCGTGGAATCAACCAATCCGCAGCCCATTTCGCCGAGTGTAATCCTCTCGTAACCGTTCTGCGCTAACTTCTCATCATGCGGCAAAAAAGAAACGGCCTTCAGCGCCCCACCGCTCTGGTCACCGGTGGCTCTGGCGGCATCGGCCTCGAGCTCGCGAAGGTACTGGCCCGGAATGACTTCGATCTCGTCCTCGTCGCACGCAAGCGAGATACTCTCGAAGCGGCGGCGGGCCAGCTCGAAGGAAAATTCGACGTCAAGGCGCACGTATTCGCCGCGGATCTGGGGAGAGCAGAGGCGCCTCAGGCGATCTTCGACTTCCTGCAGAACGAGAACATTCCGATCGAGGCGCTCGTCAACAACGCCGGGTTTGGTCTGGGTGGCGAGTTCTCTGAGATCGAGATCCGACGCGAGCTGGAGATGATTCAGGTCAACATTTCCGCGCTGACGCATCTAACCAAGCTGTTTCTCCCACCGATGATAAAGCGTAAATCCGGGCGCGTGCTGAACCTTGCCTCGACGGCCGCATTTCAACCGGGACCGCTGATGGCGGTCTATTACGCCACCAAGGCGTACGTGCTGAGCTTTTCGGAAGCGTTGGCCGAGGAGCTCCGCAACTCCGGCGTGACAGTCACCGCGTTATGTCCGGGTCCGACCCAGACCGCCTTTGCCGACACCGCAGAAATGGGCGAGTCACGCCTGTTCAACACCTTCGGCATCGCCGACGCGGCGGACGTCGCCAAATACGGATTCGATGCGATGATGGACGGAAAGCGGTTGGCGATCCCCGGCGTCAGGAACAAGGTCCTGGCGCAGGCCAACAGAATTGCGCCGCGCGCGCTATCGGCGAAGATCGCGCGAATGCTGCAGGAGACGCGCTAGAGCGCCAGCTGCCTCGACATCGGTTCCACGTCAGCGAAGCCCAAACCCAGTCGCGGTGAGATCTCGGCCGGCTCGGCTCTCCGTTCGAGCAACGGTGCGAGCCAGCGCCCAGTGTGTGATTCGTCCACCCGCGCGACGTCCTCCGGACGACCCATCGCCACGACGTGTCCGCCGCCAATTCCGCCCTCCGGCCCCAGATCTACTATCCAGTCGGCGAGCTTGATCACATCGAGATTGTGCTCGATCAGAACGAGGGTGTGTCCCTGTTCGAGAAGCCGGTCGAACACTTTTGCCAGCTTCCTGATGTCCTCGAGGTGAAGTCCGGTGGTCGGCTCGTCCATCACGTACATCTTCTTGCCCGACTTCTTCCCGGCCATGGTAAGCTCGCGTGCAATCTTGATGCGCTGTGCTTCTCCGCCCGAAAGTGTCGTCGCCGGCTGTCCGAGGCGAACGTAGCCCAGGCCGACCTGTTGCAACTGCCAAAGCGCCTGACCGAGCTTCTCCTCACGCGGGAAAAAGCGGATCGCCTGGTCCACGGTGAGGTTCAGAACCTCGTAGATGTTCTTCCCACGCACTCTTACGTCGAGCACTTCCGGCTTGTAACGCTTCCCCCCGCAGTCCTCGCACGGCACATATACATCGGCCATGAAGACCATCTCGACTTCCAGCGCTCCCGCTCCCTCACACGCCTCGCACCGTCCACCCTCGACATTGAAGCTGAAAGTTCCGGGCGTGTATTTGCGCTGCCGTGCTAGCGGAGTGTCGGCGAAGATGCAACGGATCTCGTCGAACGCTTTCACGTAGGTGACGGGGTTCGACCTCGGTGACTTTCCGATCGGGCTCTGGTCGATCAGAACCACGTCCTCGAGCGCGTCGAAGCCCGTGAGTGTCTCGTACTCGCCAACCTTTTCTCCGAGGTGGAGCTTCGCCGAGTGCTCACCCACCAGGTGCGTCTCCAGTGCGCGGTAGAGCACATCGTGAACGAGAGTGCTCTTTCCCGACCCGGACACGCCGGTCACGACTGTCAACGCGCCGAGGGGGATGCGAATGTCGACATCCTGGAGGTTGTGCTCGCGCGCACCGGTGAGGGTAATCCAGCGCGGACCGAGACGCCTGCGCTCGTCCGGCAGCGGGATCGACCGCGCTCCGGTGACGTACTGGCCAGTGAGCGGACTCTCGCTGATGCGGGACAGCGGGCCGGCAAAGACTACCTGACCGCCTGCTTCGCCGCTGCCCGGACCGAGCTCCACCATGTAATCCGCCATCTCGATCGCGGCGAGATCGTGCTCGACTACGAGCACGCTGTTGCCGGCGTCCCGCAAACGCTGCAAGAGCTTGAGCAGTCGGTCCATGTCACGCGAATGCAGTCCGATCGATGGCTCATCCAGTACGTAGAGCGTGTCGACAAGTTGCGATCCGAGCGAATTGGCAAGTCCGATGCGCTGCGCTTCGCCGCCGGAGAGCGTGCGCGTGGCGCGATTCATCGAGAGATAGCTGAGCCCAACGTCACGGAGAAAAGTGACGCGATCGCGGGCCTCCTTGAGAATCATCTCCGCGACCTTTGCCTCGAATTCGGTTAGCTCGAGCCGGTTGAGCCAGTCGGCAAGCTGATCGACCGGTAGTTCCGCGACTTGCGCAATGTTAAGTCCGCCCACTCGTACGTTCAGTGCTTCGGGCTGGAGCTTGGTGCCGTGACAGCGCGGACACTCCTGTGCAGTCTGGTACTGCCTGAGGAAGACGCGGATGTATTGCTTGTAACGTTTCTCCTCGAGATCGCGCAGGAATGGAAAGATCCCCTTGTAGCCGCGAGTCTTCGAGTGGAGGAGCAGTTGGCGGTGCGCTGCGGTGAGCTGGTCCCACGGCTTGTCCGTTGGAATTCGCTCACGCTTCGCGAACTCAGCCAGTGCGCGCCGCTTGTTGTCGTAGCGAGGCTTGGTCCACGGGTCGATCGCGCCGTCGCGAAGCGAGCGTGTAGGGTAGGGGACTACCAGCGACTCGTCGTACTCGAGGATCGCTCCGAACCCATTGCACTGCGAGCACGCTCCCCTCGGGTTGTTGAATGAGAACAGCTGTGGAGTCGGCGCGGGAGCAACGGTGCGGTCGTTGGGGCACTCGAATCGCTCGGTGAAGCGCAGCTTCCTGATCGGCGCGCCGTCGAGCGGCGAGACCGCCGAGTCGGCCAGGAGAATCACGCAGTCACCCTCCCCTTCGGCGAAGGCCGTGCCCACTGCATCGCTCAACCGGCCCGCGGTTTCCGCCGAGACCGCCAGCCGGTCGACCACGACGAGCAGCTCCTTCGCCCGCGTTATGTCCTTCCTTGAATCGGCGAGCTCGTCCAGGTGCAGAACGACTCCATCCATGGCGACGCGAAGGAATCCCTGCGCGCGGAGATTCTCGATGACGACCTGATGCGTAACCTTGTTGGAGAGCCTGAGGGGGAAGGTGACGTAGAAGCGAACCCCGGCCGGCAGAGCCAGAACCGTGTCGACGACTGACGAGACCGTGCCCGGCTTGATCTCGCGCCCGCAGTTCGGACAGAAGGTGCGTCCAACGCGGGCCCAGAGTAGTCGCAGGTAGTCGTAGATCTCGGTCGCGGTCCCGACGGTCGAGCGCGACGTCTTGGTTGGGTTTTTCTGCTCGATCGCGACGGCGGGGGAGAGACCCTCGATCGAATCGACGTCAGGCTTTTCCATCCGCTCGAGGAACTGCCTGGCGTAAGACGAGAGCGATTCGACGTAGCGCCTCTGGCCCTCGGCGTAGATCGTGTCGAACGCAAGCGATGACTTTCCGGACCCGGACGGCCCGGTCACCACAGTGACGGTGCGTCTCGGGATCTCGAGGTCGAAGCCTTTGAGATTATTCTGGCGAGCGCCTCGGACGACGATGCTGTTCTTCACATGTGCAATCTAAACTCGGCACCGAAGATTCGCCGAACTGCTGCCCGAAGCTGTGGTCGAGCTTCGCTACAATCGTCTGACCAGCCGCCCGAGGAGGAGGAGCACTATGGCGCCGGCAGTGGCGATGCCGATCGAACGGAAGTCAAATTGGCCCGCCGCGACGGTGCCCCATCCGAAGAAACGCGTCCCGAGCCAGCCGCCGATGAACGCGCCGACGATTCCAAGTAGGATCGTTACGATACAACCGGAAGGGTCCCGCCCTGGCACGAGAAACTTCGCCAGTGTCCCGGCGACGAGGCCGAGGAGAATCCAATAGAGCCAGAGCGGCAAACCCTTTACCAGTGTGAAGCGAGTGCGTTACGGAACGCGCGCGGCTCGGCCCTTTGTGGCCATCCGATAAATCCAGAGGAGAATGAGCGCGCCGAGTACGGCCAGGACGATGCTCCACAGCGTAAAGCCGTTGAGTCCCGCGCCGGTAATCGTGTTCCCGATGAAGCCACCAATGAACGCACCTACGATGCCGATAATCATGGTAACGATGATGCCGCCGGGATCATTACCCGGCATGATGGCCTTGGCTATCGCGCCCGCGATCAGGCCAAGAACTATCCATGCGAGAATTCCCATCTTCCCTCCAGTATGGTTTTACGTCAGCCGACAGGATGGAACACCGGTGCCCGCAACAGGTGCAACCTACGTACCATAGGTCGACAATGGCGTAGCATCACACCTGCAACCCGGCTAGGATACGGCTTCATGACAGCGCCCGCAACCCAGACGCACGACGACGACATTCTCGGCAAGGCGTACGATCGCAAGCTGATGCGTCGCCTGCTGGTCTACACGCGCCCCTACCGCGGCCTGATGTACGGAGCGTTCGCGCTCCTCTGCGTCGAGGGATCCATCCAGGTCGTCGGACCCCTCCTCACCAGGAGGGTGATCGATGTCGCCGTTCCAAGGCACGACATGCAGATCGTGGTGGTGTCGACGGTGCTCTTTTTCTCCGTGCTGCTCGCCGAATTCGCGCTCTCCTACACGCAAACGTGGCTCACCAGTCTGCTTGGACAGCGCGTGATGCGCGACATCCGCATGCAGATATTCGAGCACCTCCAGCGGTTGTCGGTCGCCTTCTTCGACAGGAACCCGGCCGGCCGCCTGATCACTCGGGTGACTTCGGATGTGGAAACGCTCAACGAGCTGTTCACGGCGGGAGTCGTTTCAGGGCTTGGTGATCTCTTCACGCTGGTAGCGATCAGCGTGGCGATGCTGATCATGGACTGGCGTCTGGCGCTGGCGTCGTTTGCGGTGATTCCATTCGTCGTCATGGTATCCGGTCTCTTCAGAAAAGGCGTGCGCGATACCTACCGCGATATCAGGGTTCGTCTCGCGCGGATCAATTCCTTCCTTCAGGAACGGCTCACCGGCATGCGAATCGTCCAGCTTTTCGGTCAGGAGAAGCGGGAAGCCGAAAGATTCGATGAGCTGAATCGGTCGCATCTCGATGCGCACTTGAAGTCGATCACCGTGTATGCCCTTTACTTTCCCGCGATCGAGCTGCTTACATCGATCGCGCTCGCGATCCTGATCGTTGCGGGAGCGTCGCGTGTTCACACCAATGTTCTAAGCGTGGGAACGGTCGCGGCTTTTCTCCAGCTCGTGCGCCGGTTCTTCCAGCCGCTTCAGGATCTATCCGAGAAGTACAACATCCTCCAAACCGCCATGGCCAGCTCGGAGAGGATCTTTACTCTGCTCGACACGCCCCCAAGCGTCCCCGATAACAGCGAGGCAGCAGGCGTGCTCGCCAGGAAGCCGGGGGTCGAGGTGGTGTTCGAGGATGTGTGGTTCGCCTACGACCTCGCGCATCTGGCGAGGCAGAGAGAGGGAGTGCCCGAGGAGAACATCCCGGTGGAGTGGGTTCTCAAAGGCGTCAGCTTCACCGCCCGCCCCGGAGAGACGCTCGCTCTGGTCGGACACACTGGAGCCGGAAAGACGACCATCGTCAACCTTCTGATGCGCTTCTACGATCCGCAGCGCGGACGGATTACAATCAACGGCCTCGACATCCGCACGATTCCACTCGAGGAGCTGCGGTCGCTGATCGGGTACGTGCAGCAGGACATTTTTCTCTTTGCGGGGGACATCACCACCAACATTCGCTTGTCCAACCCGTTGACCGATGAGCAAGTCGTTTGGGCCGCAACGGAAGTGGGTGCGGACCGGATAATCCGCGGCTTCCCCAAGGGTTACGGGCAGGTCCTCGGAGAGCGGGGAGCATCGATCAGCGTCGGTGAGCGACAGTTGCTCTCGTTCGCGCGCGCGATCGCCGCCAACGCGCCGCTCCTACTGCTGGATGAAGCGACAAGCGCGGTGGACAGTGAGATCGAGGCCGAGATTCACGCTGCGCTAAAGGTCCTCGTTGCCGGCAGGACGACGATCGCGGTGGCGCATCGTCTGAGCACGATCGCGAACGCGGATATGATTCTGGTCCTGCATCATGGGGAGGTCGCCGAGCGCGGGACGCACCGTGAGCTACTCGAGCGCGGGGGTCTTTACAGCGCTTTGTGGCGACTGCAGGCGGGAGACTCCGAGCCGCTCTTGCGCCGCGCGGGGTGACGCTTGCCGCTCATTTCGCGCCTCCGTAGTTTGAGGCGAGGAGGAAGCTCCTCCATCGCGTCATTCACCCACCAGTAATTCCATAGCAATGAGTTCTCGCTAGTGCATCTTGCCGTTGCGGCTCGCACGGATGTCGGCCGAATTCGCAAGGGGAATGAAGATTCGCTGCACGCTTCGGCCAATGCGTATCGCGGGCTGTTCATCGTCGCGGACGGGATGGGTGGCCACGCCGCCGGCGAAGTCGCGAGCGAGATGGCGGTGGAGATAGTCAGTCACGATCTCTCCGATCTCAATGACCTGGATGCCGCGGACGCGCACAACAAGATTTCCCGGGCGCTTCGCGACGCGAATCGCGCCGTGTACGAGCGCACCCGCACCGAACGCGACAAGCTGGGCATGGGAAGCACGGTCTCGGCCCTCCTTCTCTCCGAGACCAAATTTGTCGTTGGTCATGTCGGCGATTCGCGCATCTACCTCGTTCGCGATGGGGAGATGCGCCAGCTCACCAAGGACCATTCCCTGGTGCAGGAGCAGGTTGATGCGGGGCTGCTCACACCCGAGCAGGCGAGACGCCACCCGCAAAGCAACGTCATCACCCGCTGCATCGGAATGGCGGATGAGATCGAGCCCGACGTGTTCGACGGCGAGGCGCGCGTCGGAGATGCGTTTCTGCTCGCAAGTGACGGTCTTACCGGGATGGTCGATGATCGCCGGATCCAGCAGCTGCTGATGTCGCGCGCGAAGCCGGAGCGGATCGTCGACGCTCTCATCCAGGAAGCCAACGTCAACGGTGGAAACGACAACATCACTGCGGTCGTCGTGCGGGTTCTGGCCGAGGAGTCGACCAACACCGATCGCGAAGTCACTCCGATTCCTCCCGCCCGTACCCATGGGTGAGGGCAAGGAAAGCGTACCGGAACTGGCGCAGCTGTACCTCGGCAACATCCTCTACGCGCTCGAGCTGGCAGCCCTCTCACTGGACAAGGAGGACAAGGCTGCCGATGCCGCGTTTTATCGAGGTATTGCCAGAAAGCTCGCCAATGCCAGAGGCAAAGAGTCCAAGCGTGACCGGTGATGCTCCCATCCGAGCATTCAAGGATGCGAAGGCGTGGGAAGCGTGGCTCGCGAAAAATCAGACAGCCATCGACGGCATCTGGATGCGTATAGCCAAGAAGGCTTCTGGAAAGAAATCGGTTACTTATCCCGAAGCGCTAGAGGTCGCTCTCTGCTACGGGTGGATCGACGGACTGAAACGGCCGGAGAGCGAGACTACCTGGCTCCAGAAGTTCACGCCGCGGAGGGCGCGAAGCCTCTGGTCGAAGATCAATCGGGACAAGGCGCTCGCCCTGATAGAGAGCGGCAGGATGAAGCCGGCTGGACTCGAAGAAGTTGAGCGCGCCAAAAAAAATGGGTGCTGGGATTCGGCGTACTCATCGCCGAGCTCTGCGACCATGACGCCGGAGCTCGAGACCGCGCTAAAGAAGAGTCCTCGCGCAAAGGCGTTCTTTGAGACGCTGAGCCGAGCCAACCGGTACGGAATTCTGTGGCGTGTTCAAACCGCCAAGAAAGCCGAGACTCGCGAGAAGCGCATCAGATCTTACATCGAGATGCTGGAGAAAGGCGAGACCATCCACTAAATAGCGTCATGACGGGTACGCAACCGCTTGTAATCCGGATCAAGAAAGGAGCGGACGGCCGCACGTCCCTCAGCTGCGTGCGAGCGGACGGAACCACCACCTGGCAGCGGCAGCAGGGCGCTCAGGCGAGCTTTTTTCCTCGCCACGATCTCACGCACTACGCCGTCGAAACCGTGCTTGGTCATCGCAGCGGATTCTACGGACTGGTTGCCTCGGGCTGGGACCTGACTGATTTCGGAACGCCGTGGCCACGCGGCGCGCTTCCCAAGGTCGCGAACCTCACGGAGATCGTCGTCGGCTTCTTCGATCGCGAGCGCGCCAGCGGGCAGATGGGGACGGCCGAAGAGCTGAACGCACAGCTAGCGGAATTCTGCGACGAGAACGAATTGCCGGCTGCTGAAAGACTCGCTGAACAGGACCTGTCGGGCGTGAGACAGAAGCGCGGCGAGCTGTTCGCACAATGGGAGGCCGTTGAGCCAGGCGATGCCCTGGAGCTTCCCTTCGATCCCGTCACCCTCGCCAGGTTGCCCGCTGATTGAGGGTTGTGCTCTCCCCGCTTCGGCGTCGTATTTGCTAGTTTAAGGCTTAAGCCGGCGCTGCTTCCCGGACAGGAACGGCGCCGCGGAGCGCGTGTAATTCGTTGTATAAACTCGTCGAGCCGAATCCGGAGAAGGCATGGGCACCGCGACACTTACGGCACCTGACCAGGTTACCGACACGTTTCCGATCAACGGAACGGACTTCATAGAGTTCTACGTCGGCAACGCGAAGCAGGCTGCACATTTCTATCGCAACACCTTCGGGTACAACATCCTCGCGTATCGAGGGCCCGAGACGGGAACACGGGATCGCGCGAGCTACATTCTCGAGCAGGGGAAGGTACGGCTCGTTCTCACCACCGCGCTCAGGCCCGACAGTGAGATTGCCACGCACGTGCACAAGCACGGGGACGGCGTAAAAGACATCGCGCTCTGGGTCGACGACGCACGAAAGGCGTTTCAGCTGGCGGTCGAGCGCGGAGCCAAGCCGGCGTACGAGCCGAAGTCGCTCGTCGACGAGCACGGCGAAGTTGTCATCGCGGCGATCCACACCTACGGTGAGACGATTCACAGCCTCGTCGAACGAAAGAATTACAAGGGGCAGTTCATCCCGGGCTTCGTTCCGTTCGCCGGCAAGGGCGAGGGGAAGGGAGTCGGTCTCAAGTACATCGACCACTGCGTTGGAAATGTCGAGCTCGGCGCCATGAACAGGTGGGTGAAGTACTACGCCGATGTGTTGGGCTTCACTCAGCTCATCTCCTTCGACGATAAGGCGATCTCCACGGAGTACTCGGCGCTGATGTCCAAGGTGATGGCAAACGGAAATGGCCGCATCAAGTTCCCGCTCAACGAGCCGGCGAAAGGAAAGAGAAAATCGCAGATCGACGAGTATCTCGAGTTCTATCAGGGACCGGGGTGCCAACACATAGCACTCGCTACCGACAACATCATCGACACCGTGACGAAGCTGAGAGACAACGGAGTAGAGTTCCTCCGCGTCCCGGGCACCTATTACGACACCGTCATCGAGCGCGTCGGCCACATCGATGAGGATCTGGCGCCGATACGCGACCTCGGCATCCTCGTAGACCGAGACGAGGAAGGCTACCTGCTGCAGATTTTCTCGAAGCCGATGGAGGACCGCCCGACGCTCTTCTACGAAATCATTCAGAGAAAGGGTGCGAAAAGCTTCGGCGCCGGAAACTTCAAGGCACTGTTCGAAGCACTCGAGCGTGAACAGGATCTCCGCGGTAACCTGTAGACCATGCCCATCTATCACACGCTCGGACAGATTCCTCGCAAGCGGCACATTGCCTTCAAGAAGCCGGGAGGAGGCATCTACGCCGAGGAGCTCGTCGGACACGAGGGGTTCATTGGAACATCGGCGCTCCTCTACCACATCCATCCACCGACGACCGTGAAGTCCGTGCGTCGAGTGAGAGAGATGAAATTCGAGGCGGACCCGAACCAGACGCTCCACCACCGACATTTCCTCACCTCACGTGTGAAGAAGGGCGGGAGCGCCACGCTCGACAGGATCCCGCTCCTGTTCAATCAGGACGTCGCGATGCTCTATGTCGAACCCGACGAAAACGACGCTCATTTCTACCGAAACGCGCAGGCCGACGAGCTGGTTTACGTCAGCAAGGGGAAGGGAGTTCTCGAGAGCTCGTACGGCTCGCTGCCGTTCCACGAGGGCGATTATCTCGTCATTCATCGCGGCATCCTGCACCGATATCGCTTCGACCTGAACGCCGAGCAGCAGCCGAAGCTCGTGATCTTCGAGAGCAGAGGACACGTGCGCTGGCCAAAGCGCTATCGCAATGAGTTCGGACAGCTGATTGAGGGCGCGCCGTATTCGGAGCGCGACATTCGGCGTCCGACGTTTGTCGAGGCGGTGGACGAGATGGGAGACTTCCCGATTCTCGTGAAACAGTACGACGGGATCAACGAGATCATGCTCGATCACCATCCGTTGGATGTCGTCGGCTGGGATGGATACTTCTATCCCTGGGCCTTCAACATCAACGATTTCGAGCCAATCGTTGGCCGCGTCCACCAGCCGCCGCCGGTGCACCAGACTTTTCAGGGAGACGGATTCGTCGTCTGCTCATTCTGCCCGCGCCCGTACGACTTCCATCCCGAGGCTGTGCCCGCTCCGTACAATCACAGCAACGTGGATTCCGACGAAGTCCTGTACTATGCGTCGAGCGAATTCATGAGTCGCAAGGGAATCGAGTTCGGCAGCATCACGCACCATCCTGATGGCATTCCACACGGTCCCCATCCCGGCCGCGCCGAAGCGAGCATTGGCGCAAAATACACCGACGAGCTGGCGGTGATGATGGACAGCTTTCGTCCGCTCAAGGTGGCAAAGCAGGCGCTGGAAATAGAGGATCCGAACTACCACAAGTCGTGGCTGCAGGGGCAGCACGCGCAATTCAATCCTCCCACGAGCTGAAGCTTAAGTCGAAATGAGCGAGGCCCTCTGGACTCCCTCGCCCGAGCGCGTCATCAAGGCGAACATGACCGAGTTCCTTCGGTACGTGGAGGAACGCGGCGGTCCGCCCGTTCCCGATTATTCGCCCGATTCGTACTGGCAGCTCCACGAATGGTCCGTAAACAATCCGGAGCGTTTCTGGTCCCTCATCTGGAGATTCTGCGGAATCGTCGGACACCGTGGCACCGGCGGTGGCGCCGAGAGGGTTGGTGTCGGTCTCGACAACATGGGCGCGCCGGACCCGGAAAGAGGACCGCGCTGGTTTCCTGACGCGAGTCTCAATTTCGCGGAGAACCTGCTCCGTTTCGCCGACGACGAGCCCGCTATCGCGTCGTGGAACGAGGAAGGACACCAGCGTACGCTCACCTTCAAGGAGCTGCGCGAGGCGGTGGGAACCGTGGCTCTCGCGCTCAGCGCCGCCGGAGTGCAATCCGGCGACCGTGTAGCCGGATGGCTCCCCAACATTCCGGAAGCCGTCATCGCAATGCTCGCCGCGACATCACTCGGCGCGATCTGGTCGTCGTGCTCGCCCGACTTTGGAGCGCAGGGCGTGATGGACCGTTTTGGTCAGATCGAGCCGAAGATACTGTTCGCCGCTGATGGATATCTCTACAACGGCAGGGAGATCGACCTCCTCCCGCGCCTGAGACAGATCGCGTTCAGGATTCCGTCACTCGAGCACGTCGTCGTCACGCCGTACAGAAAGCAGATGCCGGATCTCGACGGTGTACGGAGGGGAACTCTCTGGTCGCGATTCATCGCTACGCAATGGAGCATTGCGAAGTCCAGACAGACCCCGCTCGAAGGCACTCCAAGGAAGACGCCCGTGCATGGGGTGTCGAGGATGACTCCGCCCGAAGGGGTCAAGCGCCCGGAAGCGCAGCATTTCGAGGTGAAGCCTCCCGGTTTCGAGCGCTTTCCGTTCGATCATCCGCTTTACATCATGTATTCCTCCGGGACCACCGGTCTGCCCAAGTGCATGGTGCACAGCGCCGGCGGCACGCTCATCCAGCATCTAAAGGAGCTGATCCTCCACACAGACCTGAAGCGCGAAGACTGCATCTTCTATTACACGACCTGCGGGTGGATGATGTGGAACTGGCTCGTCAGCTCGCTGGCCGTGGGCGTGAAGATCGTGCTCTACGACGGTGCGCCGTTCTCTCCGACGCCAGACATGCTGTGGCAAGTGGTCGATCAGGAGGGAATTACGATCTTCGGAACGAGCGCGAAATACCTGGCGCTTCTGGAGAAGAGCGGGGTCGAGCCGCGAAAGAGCCACGACCTCTCTAAGGTCAAGGCGATCCTCTCGACGGGAAGCCCGCTGGCGCACCACAGCTTCGACTACGTCTACAAGAAAATAAAACCCGACGTGCACCTGGCGAGTATCAGCGGCGGCAGCGACATCATCTCGTGCTTCGTGCTGGGTAACCCGATCCTCCCCGTTTATCGGGGAGAGATTCAGACGCCGGGGCTGGGCATGGCCGTCGATGTGTTCGACGATCGGGGCCGTCCGGTGAGACTCATTCCGGGCGAGCTCGTATGCACGCGCCCATTTCCCAGCATGCCGATCGCGTTCTGGGACGACCCGGATGGAGAGAGATATCGTGCCGCCTATTTCGACCACTTCCCGGGCGTATGGCGCCACGGTGACTGGGCGGAGATTACCAGACACCGGGGATACATCATCTATGGAAGGAGCGATGCGACGCTCAACCCGGGCGGCGTAAGGATTGGAACCGCGGAGATCTACCGGCAAGTCGAGCAGTTACCGGAAGTGCTGGAGAGCGTGGCGGTAGGGCAGGAGATGGACGGTGGATCCACGGGCGACGTCCGCATCGTGCTTTTCGTGAAGCTCCAGCCGGGTCTTACCCTTGATGATTCGTTGCGTGAGCGCATCTCATCGCGGCTGCGGGAGAATACAACACCGCTGCACGTGCCGAAGAAGATCATCCAGGTCGAGGACATCCCCCGGACGATCAGCGGAAAGATCAGCGAGCTGGCCGTGCGCGAGGTGATTCACGGGCGTCCGGTAAAAAACACGGAAGCGCTCGCGAATCCGCAGGCGCTGAGTTTTTACGAGAGGTTGGAAGAGCTGCGCAACTAGCGCAGCGGACGCCTAGCGCTGCTGCGCGGCGGCTGACTGACGCTTGGCGGTTGCCGCAAGCGCGTTCACCATGTCCTGGAGCTTTGGACCGCGGCCCGGCTCAGGAGCGGCGATCGTCAGAGCGGTGTGATAATGCGAGACGCCATAGCCGGCTCCCGATTTCCGCTCGACCGTTATCCCCCAATTCTGATCTTGGTTTGAATCTTCCGCGGGGGCGGTTGCGCCGCCCTGAGGAAGCGCGTGAGACTCAACTTCCGAAAGAAAGCTCTTCCAGTCGGGTGAGCCCTTCATGTTGGCTTCGCAAACCGAGCTGACCCAGCGGTCGTCGATGTAGTGCGAATCGCGTTTCAAGATCGGACCACAGTCGTAGGTGGCGCGAACGAAATTGTCGACGCGCTTATCGGCCTTCTCGGGCTCGGACAGGTAGTACTGGTCCCACCAGAGGAGCAGACGGCCGGTTGTCGATGTGCCAGACTGACGAATGATGACGAGGAACTGAGGATTGCCGAAGCTCGAGTACCAGATTCGGACCTCGCGATCGCCCTTTGCGATAGTGGCACGCGATAGCGGGGCGAGGCCGACTGTCATAGCTGCCGCATCTTTGTCCTCAAAGAGCGCAGCGGTGATGAGGCCGGTTCTGTCGTTGAAAGCGGGCTGAGCTACCGCCTGCTGCGCGAAAGAGGGGGCCGGAATGGCGAGCAGGAGTGATGCGGCGATCGTGAGTCGGCTCATACGCATACGACGCTTTTGCTCGACCCGAGGTCACATACTATGACCTCATCCGGAAAAACCCTGTAAACACATGAACTGGTTGGACTTAGCCTGTGGAAAGGCGCCCAATTACGACCTAGCAACTACCAGTTACAGCGAGTTGAGCCTTCGCCCGAAGACCTGACAGTAGTAGAGGCCACCAGCAGAGGAGCGGGCGATCGCGATTCCGGTCTCCTCCACGTCCGCGTTGAGGATATTCGCCCGGTGGCCCTTCGAGGTCATCCAACCCTGGACCACGGTTTCAGCGTCCGGATAGCCGAGCGCGACGTTCTCGGCGAGCCGGCCGAAAGAATAGGCGACGTAGCGGGCGCGATCGCCCAACGTTGGAAGGTTCGCCTGCGGAAGTACGTGCGCCATTTGCTGGAAGCGAGCCATGTTCCGCGCCTGAATCACGGCCATCTCGTTCAGCTGCTCGTTGTAAAGGAGAGCCGGTAAACCCTGACGTCTTCGCTCAGCGTTGATCAGATCAAAAATGCGCGATTCGGTAGAGGCGCGTCGAAGTCCGGCCGCCTCCGATGCCGGCGACGGATCGGACACCACTGGAACCACGCAGCCAGCCGCGACTAAGGCAGCCAAGGCAAAGGCAAGAAATCTGAGCTCGCTCATCCCTCATATAACGATTCATCAATGTGATCGTTCCAGCGCCTTCCGGATCTCGCGTGGGTCGAGCGTCGTACGCTTCGCCGTGAACACCCGGAGCCACCTCGCGCTCTTGTATAGCTCCTCCGACAGGGATGGCAGATTGATGGTTCCGATCCAACCCTCCCCCGTCAGACGTTCGACCTTTCCGCTGCGCCGGAGGACCGGGATGTCGAGCCCGAGCATCTGCGTCTTCGCCGGATAGTCGAGCAACAGCTCTCCAGGAGCGACTCCGAGCTCCTTCGCGAGCGCGTCTTCCGTCTCGGCGACACGTTTGCGATCGGTCGCGATCCACTCGACCTTGTCGTCATCGAGCTCCGCAGCGGGCCATTCCGCCGCCCGCTTGTAAAGCCGGCGCTCCTTGAGCGCGGCCAGGAGCGGGGTCGGCCACGCCGTCTCGAGTCGGTGCATCAGACCTTCATCGGTGTAGCGCGACAGAGACTGAACATCGACTACTCCGGCATGAAGCGCGTCTTCGACCAGCCGTTTGTACATCGCTGTTGCGCTGCGCACCGCGTGGTGCCAGTAAACGTTCCGGTACATCTGATACTTCGCGAACAGCAGCGACTCCAGTGCCGAGAGCGCCTTCTCCTGCACGCCGATCGCGCGGCGACCGTTCGCGGGGTCATCAACGAGCACCAGCGAGTTGGTCAGCCTGTCAACGTCGATCTCTCCGTATGGAACGCCGCACATGAAGGCGTCTCGCTTGAGATACTCGACTTTGTCGAGGTCGAGCGAGCCGGAGATGAGTCCCTGCAGAGAGCTTTCGCTGCCCCCGCGAATCAGGTCGAATACTCTGACGGGCGCATCCGAGCCGAGCCGCGATGCGAGCAGTGCGGCGACAGCTCCTTCGGTGATGAGGGGCCGCGCGACATCTTCATGATGGAGCGCGCCGATCTCTTCCAGCGCATGTGAGAACGGATAGTGTCCCACGTCGTGGAGCAGCGCCGCGGACCGGACGATCGCCTGTTCGTCTTCGCCTATCGATGCAGCGTCTTCCGCCTCGCAAAGGAGCGCCAGCGTGCGCCGGGACAGGTGGTGGGTTCCGAGAGCGTGCTCGAATCGAGAGTGTGTCGCGCCTTGGTAGACGAGATAGGTCCACCCAAGCTGCCGGACGTATCTGAGTCGCTGGAAGACTTCAGTGTCGACGAGTCCGAGAGTCAGCTCGTCGACGCGAATGTTGTTCCAGACCGGGTCGCGCAGTATTTCGAAGTGCACGGCCCTTCGTTCTGCGGGGCTAGCCTTTGGGGCCGACGTTCTTGATCCCGGGATCGACGCTCCCGAACTTCTCGAAATTCTCTCGGAACATGCCGGCGAGCTTCTTCGCCTGTGAGTCGTAGGCGGTTGCATC
>Ga0184605_10000102_pt1 | contig 22478 bp, 21 predicted proteins | sample PLM0_30_coex_FD_132995 | JGI IMG/M metagenome (GOLD analysis project Ga0184605, IMG submission 132995) | Groundwater sediment microbial communities from an aquifer in East River, Colorado, USA - PLM0_30_coex | ecosystem: Environmental > Terrestrial > Soil > Riparian zone | place: USA: East... | reverse complement strand
TTGACGATTTCGACCATGATTCAACAGATTACGCCGATTACACCGATTTGAAATAGCAATTTTGTTATGCACTTCAATGAAGTGCTTTTATGACTCTGAACCTAATTCTGCGGAATCTGTAAAATGTGCGGACGTCTACATGTCGCGCTTGCGGGAGTGCTCGTCGTAGGCCTTGATAATCATCTGCACCAGCTTATGCCGGACGACATCCTTTTCGGTGAAATAGATGAATTCGATCCCGTCCAGATTCGCCAGCACACGCTCGGCTTCAATCAATCCGCTGCGTTTTCCCGCCGGCAGATCCACTTGCGTGACGTCGCCGGTAATCACAGCTTTGGAACCAAAACCGATGCGGGTCAGAAACATCTTCATCTGCTCGCTGGTTGTGTTTTGAGCTTCGTCGAGAATGATGAAGGCGTCAGACAGCGTGCGACCGCGCATGAAGGCAAGTGGCGCGACTTCGATAACCTGCTTCTCCAGCAGCTTGGTCACGCGCTCGTAGTCAATCAAATCAAAAAGCGCGTCATAAAGCGGACGCAGGTAAGGATCAACTTTCTCCTGCAAGTCTCCGGGCAGAAAACCAAGCTTCTCACCAGCCTCAACGGCCGGACGCGCGAGAACGATGCGGTTGACTTGCTTTTGCATCAGCGCCTGCACGGCCAGCGCAACCGCTAGATAGGTTTTTCCGGTACCAGCTACGCCAATGCCAAATACGACGTCGCGCTCCTGAATCACCTGAATGTATTTGCGTTGCGTCGCCGACTTTGGCGCCACCTGCTTTTTACCGGCCGGATTGAAACGCGCCTTGGTAAAGTAATCGCGCAAACTAAATGCGCGGTCCTCGGCAATTTGGGCAAAAGCCTCGCGCAGCTCCTTGTCGGTAAACGAGCGCCCTTCTCGGAAGAGTTCGGAGAAGTCTTCGAGGATGCGCTCAGCGGTGGCCACATCTTCCGGATCGCCATCGATGGACACATCCTGGCCGCGCGCGTCGATGCGGACATCGAGCAGCGATTCAAGATATTTGATGTTCTGATCGTGAACGCCGAAGAGCGTTTCGAGGCCGCGAGGTGGAAGTTCGATCTGCTTCAAAACAGGGAACGATCTCCTTCTGAAGAACAAAATTGGTTCAGTGTGTTTTCGGGAGTGTGAGCTGCGAAAAGAATTGCTGGCATATCTTGGATGACTGCGACGCTACTACAGGCATCAATTACTGTCAAATGAACGGTGAAAGCGTGGCGCTGCAAGCCGTCTCGCTTGCTTGACAGTCCATATTGCGATCCCTATACTCCGTCACTTGCGCATTGGCGCTAATCAGGTAAACTGAATTTAAGTCTTAAAAACAGGCGTTACTTGTGGTGAACTTTGGAGACGTTGATGCCCAATCATAAGTCAGCAGAAAAGAGAGTGCGACAGAGCGAACGCCGCCGCAAGCTCAATCGCGGCAGTCGCAGCCGATTAAGAACTTCGCTCAAGAACCTGCGCAGTGCGCTCGAGGGCGACTCGAAGCAAGCGAGTGAGATTTTGCCGGAGACAATTTCAACGATCGATAGAGCGGTGCAAAAAGGTGTACTACACAAGAACGCTGCCGCGCGGTACAAATCGCGACTGACGGCACGTGTGAACGCAGCCGCAGCAAAATAACAGCTTTCATAATCTTTAGGAGATAAGGCGGATCGAGTTAATCGGTCCGCCTTGTTTTTTTAGTGGCACAGACTTCAGTCTGTGCTGACTAGACTACACAGACTGAAGTCTGTGCTACTTTCGTTGAGGCGTGGTCATGAAGAGCCAATTTCAAACCGAAGCTGAAATCGAGCGTGTAGTCCAGGATTTCGAATCGTGCACAACCGGGAAAGACGATTTTCCACATCACAAACATTTGGCAGTTGCGGTCTGGTACCTGCGCGATGCGACTGTCCAACAAGCTTTCGAGAAGATGCGTGCGAGCTTGCTGCGATTTCTCGGTCATCATGGCATAGACCGCGGAAAATATAAGGAGGAACTTACGCGAGCCTGGATTAGTCTGGTCCAAAGCGAACTGGAAAAACTGGATCCGAACCTGTCACTGGTTACGGTTACTAATACGATCACCGAACGGCTTAGCGATATGAACGCGGTTTTTGATCGTTATCCTGACAACTCTGGACTGCAACGGGAAAAGAAAGACAATTGAGAAATAGGTATTATTTATCAACGGCCTTACGGCCGCTCACAACCAAAGCCTGCGACGGAAAACTCATCCGGCCCCTTTTGAAATAAACAGCTGCGGCTCTCTGCACCGCATTTCTTACATCACTGACTTCATCCGCTGAAAGCCTCGCGAGTTTCGTTCTAAACGTGTCTGACATTTCTGTTCGCAGCTCCCAAAATTGAGAGACATTGATCGCCGCTTCTGTATCAAACTTCAGCATGTGCTCTTTCACCGAGACAGCGCCCGCTTCTTCGAGCAGCTTTTTGAGTTTTCCCTGGCGCGCAAAACGAAAAGCCGCCGGCGCATCCTCGTCTTCCGGTTCGGCTGGCACAAACTGGTTCAGAATTTCGGTGATCACGCTGAAGAATGGATTGAGATCTCTATCGGCCCAAACGAGGAACGCGGCAAGGCCATCGGGTTTGAGCACGCGTAATACCTCTCGGAGGGCGGTGGGGGCATCCGCAAAAAACATTGCCGAGAGCCGGCCCACGGCGACGTCAAAAGAATTGGTGGTAAAAGGAAGGTCTTCAGCCGCGCACTGATGAAACTCGATGTTTGCTAAGCCGCGGCGCTCAGATTCTTCTCGTGAGGCTTTAACCATTCCCGCAGTCGGATCCGTAAAAGTCACATGTCCCGAGGCGCCAACGACTCGAGCGATAGTCAACGCTGGTTCGCCCGCGCCTCCGCCAATATCAAGCACCGACTGGCCCGCGACGATGTGCGTCTCCTCAATCAGGGCGCGCGTCAACGGCGCATACATTTTTTCAATCAACGCCTGATGCTTGTTCCAATACTGCGAAGACGTTTCCCATGCCGCAAGCACCTGGTCTGCGTTTTCACTGGCCATCTTCTTTTGCTTCCAGAGGAAGGCCAGCCTTTTCCCAGGCTTCCAGTCCGCCGAAAAGCGGATGAACATTCTTAAAACCTTGAGCGGAGAGTTCCTGCGCCACCCGGGCGCTGGATGCTTCGTGCGGTCAAGTGCAGTAGGTGATTACTGTGCGGTCATGGGGAATTTCCGCAAGATGTTTTTCGACTTCGTCGGCTGGCACACGTAAGGCCCCGGGCAACTTCGTTTTGGCTTCACTCCAGGCTGTGGGATTGCGGGTGTCGATAAACGTAAACTGCTCGCCGCGATCCATTCGTTCTTTCACTTCATCAACTGTTACTCGTGTTGCTTCCATTTGCGACCTTCCTTTCGGTCTTCAAAACGTTTCACGCCAGATCAAATAACAATACTTCAGAGGGCTCGTTGGCAAGGATGCTTAATTGACTTTCCTGACTGACTGCGGCGCCGTCGCCGTGCTTAAGAGGGGTGCCGTTTAGTTCAACAGCACCGCCGGCGACTTGCAGCCATGCGTACCGACCGGGTGTTATTTGATGATTGACTGACTTTCCCTCGTCAAGCACGCTCGCGTAAATCCGCGCGTCTTGGTGAATACCCACGGCGCCTTCGTCTCCGTCCGGCGAAACAATCAGGCGTAGCGTATTTTGCTTCTCTTCATCGGCAAACTTCTTTTCTTCGTATTCAGGCGGCTGCCCTTCTCGCTCCGGTATAATCCAGATTTGCAGCAGATGGACCGGCTCATCTTTTGAAGGGTTAGCCTCGCTGTGCCTGACACCGGTGCCGGCGCTCATGCGCTGCGCATCTCCGCGGCGGATGATCGAGCCGCTGCCCATGCTGTCGCGATGCTCGAGCGCACCGGCAATGATGTAGGTAACAATTTCCATATCACGATGGCCGTGCGTTGGGAAGCCACGTCTAGGCGCCACCACGTCTTCGTTGATCACCCGAAGCGAGCGAAACGCCATGTGTGACGGATCATAGTAATCGCCAAAGGAAAAAGTGTGATAGGTGTCGAGCCAACCAAAATCAAAGTGGCCACGGTCCTCAGCTTTGCGAATTTTGATCATCGGATTCCCTGGTAGTTTAGAGTACAACTTTTAGGTTGTCGTCTTGGGCCTCAGCAAGCTAAAGCTTCGACTCTGAACTGCTTGAACTTTGGACTGCTTGAGTAAGAATCTCTACTAACTCATTCAAACCCCGCGCATCTTCTTCGTCAAAGCGCGCGAACAATGGACTATCGATATCCAGAACGCCAATCAATTGATCATCCTTTATCAACGGCACCACGATTTCGGAATTCGACGCGCTGTCACAGGCGATGTGACCGGGAAATTCGTGAACATTTTCGACGACGACAGTTCGTTCAAGCTGGGCGGCACAGCCGCATACGCCTTTGCCGAGTGCGATACGAACACAAGCAGGATTTCCCTGAAACGGACCCAGGACCAGTTCGCCTTCTTTGTACAAATAGAATCCAGCCCAATTAAGATCCGGCAACGAATGATAAAGCAGCGCCGCACAGTTTGCTGCGTTGGCAATGAAGTCGCGTTCGCCTTCGAGCAAACCGCGCAATTGTTCGGCGAGGTGGACATACAACTTCGCTTTAGAATCGGTTTCTGGTTTGACGATTTGAAAGGTCATGCTATTGAAGCCGTTCTTCTACAGACGGCCGAATGCTGATCACCACGGATTTCGAAACCGGTGTGTTGCTTTTTTCTGCTACGCTGCGCACCGGCACCAGCACATTTGTCTCGGGAAAATACGTGGCCGCACAGCGCCGCGGAATGCTGTACGGCACGACCACAAAATTCCGCGCAATGCGCTCTTCGCCTTCAAAGTAGCTGATAAGATCGACTATCTGCCCTTTCGTCAAATGCAATAACGCCATGTCGTCCTGATTTAGAAAGACAACCCGCCTGCCGTTATGAATGCCGCGATAGCGATCGTCCAAACTGTAAATGGAAGTGTTGAATTGATCGTGACTGCGAATAGTCATCATCAACAATTGATCAGGCTGCAAATCATGTTTAGGCAAATCATGAACAGTAAAGCGCGCCCGGCCGGTTAAAGTTTTGAACACCCGATCGCTCACCGGGTTGGGCAGATGAAAACCGCCGGGATGCCGCACGCGATTGTTGTAATCGTCGAATCCCGGAACCACCCGTGCAATATGATCGCGAATGTGATCATAGTCGGCGATCATCTCTTGCCAATTGACAGGTGAGCGTTGCCCTAAGGTAGCAATCGCCAAACGCGCAACAATGGCGAGCTCGCTCAGCAACTCGTCGGAAGCCGGCGCCAGAAAACCACGGGACGCCTGCACTACTGCCATCGAATTCTCAGTCGTAACAAACTGAGTCCCGCCCGCTTGCATGTCAGTTTCAGTGCGTCCCAGGCATGGCAGGATCAGAGCTTGCTGACCCGTAATGACATGTGCGCGGTTGAGCTTCGTTGAAACATGCGCGGTCAAACGACAGCGGCGCAGCGCATCAGCCGTGTATTCAGTGTCCGGCGTTGCCGATAGAAAGTTTCCACCCAACGCAAAGAAAACTTTGGCCTGTCCTTCATGCATTGCCTGAATAGCGCGCACGGTGTCATGACCATGCCCGCGCGGTGGCTCGAAATTAAACTCGGCTCCCAGCTTGTCGAGAAACGCATCAGTCGGCCGTTCCCAGATTCCCATGGTGCGATCGCCTTGCACGTTGCTGTGGCCCCGCACCGGGCACAAGCCTGCCCCCGGTTTTCCGATTTGCCCGCGCAATAACATCAGGTTCACGATCTCCTGAATGTTTGCCACAGCGTTCTTGTGCTGCGTCAGGCCCATTGCCCAACAGAAAATTGTTCGCTCTGATTCAATGAAAATTTTCGCAGCGTCTTCGATATGCGCTTTTGAAACTCCGCTTTGCTCCAGCAGGTCACCCCAATGCGCGCTCTTAATTGACTCGGCAAACACTGCAAACCCGTCCGTGTAATTCGCAATGAACTCCTGGTCCAACACTCTGTCTGGTTGACGTTCCTCCGCGGCCAGCACTTCCTTCATGATGCCCTTGAGCAGAGCGACGTCGCCGTTGATGCGCACCTGGAGAAACAGATCAGCGAGCGCTGTGCCGCTGCCAAACCAATGCAGCACGTCCTGTGGATGCTTAAAATGCGTCATGCCAACTTCGGGTAGCGGATTGATGTGGACCAGGCGGGCACCATTCTGTTTGGCTTTCTGCAACGCGCCCAGCATGCGGGGATGGTTTGTGCCGGGATTTTGGCCGATGACAAAAATGGCCTGGGCGAGATCGAAGTCTTCGAGTGTCACCGTTCCCTTGCCGACGCCAATCGTTTCACCCAGCGCTGATCCGCTAGATTCATGGCACATGTTTGAGCAGTCGGGAAGATTGTTAGTGCCAAACTGCCTGACGAATAGTTGATAAAGAAACGCAGCTTCGTTACTGGTGCGCCCCGAAGTGTAAAAGATCGCTTCGTCCGGATGGGCCAATGCGTTCAGGTCACGCGCAAGCAAAGCGAAAGCTTCACCCCAACTTATTCTTTCGTAATGAGTGGCGCCGCTGCGCAAAACCATGGGATTGGTGATGCGTCCCTGCTTGCCCAGCCAGTAGTCTGGTTGCTCCGCCAGATCGGCAACGCTCCAGCGAGCAAAAAATTCCGGAGTAACGCGTTTGGTCGTCGCTTCATCGGCGACGTGCTTGGCGCCGTTTTCGCAAAACTCAGCATGCGAGCGCTCGTCGTCAGGTTCGGGCCAGGCGCAGCCGGGACAATCAAATCCTGTTTTTTGATTTAACTTGAGCAGCGTCCGCACGCCGCGCGCGACACCCATTTCGTTCCAGGTGGCCTTTGCAGTAGCGAGGATTGAGGGGATGCCGCCGGCTACTTTGCTCGGTTTTTCGATCTGCACAAGCGACGGATCTTCAGGCGACTGCGCGCGACGATCAGTTGCTGGAGGCTTCCCATCTGACATTTGCTAAATTCCAATGACTGTGTTGATATCGATTGTATTTCGTGAGGGTCGGTTTACAAAGTGTGGACGATTGCGGCTGCGCCGTCCGATGTGCGGAAGGGTCTCTGACCTTCCCGGAACGTCAAGATCTTTGGTGGGCTATGCCCATTTGATAAAGGGCGTAGCCCACTAAGACCTCTTACGGAAGGTCACAGACCTGCCACACATCAGGCGGCAGAGCCGGAAGAGCCATTAGCTAGTTTCACCGGTTGACCAACTCTCAACTTCCCGCCGTTTAGCACGCGCGCGTACACGCGCGACCAGCCAGGATGAGCTTTCTGAGAGATGCGTTGATATTGGCCGTCAACAAAGAAAGCGGGAATAGTGTTGCAGGGCGAAGTGTAGCTGGTAATCTCAAGTAACACTTCGTCACCGAGGGATAATTGGACGCCCGGAACTACCTCCCGCCAATCAAGCCCGGCGATTGTCACGTTCTCACCCACCGCGCCTGGAAAAATCGGATGTCCTTCGGCCTGAAGCTCCATGATTCGCTCCAGTGAAAAAAGGCACACCGCGCGATCCGGACCGCCGTGAATATCTGGAAAGCGATGCTTATCGCCGGCCAAACCCAGCTCGCTAACTTGACCGTCGCGAACGGCCAGCTTAGGAACGCCACCAGCAGAAACATTGAGTTGAAATATTCGTCCAGTCATTGCCGAAAACAAAAAGAGAGACAACTGCGTTTAATAGTTCGCAGTTATTGTAGCCCAAAATGAAAAGTTTGACTTGGCGCGATCTTTAGCTTAAAAGCATCTTTCTCCCTCTTCGGTATTTGCGCAAACTTCTTCTGATTGAATGAGGAAAACTTGATGACTCTCTCACTCTGTCGCTGGTTCACACTCTGTCTGATGATCTTCGGTGCGCAGACATTACAAGCGCAAGTAAAGCCGGGCCGCGATCCCAACCAACCAATTGACGAGGAATATACAAAGAAGATTCGCGAGTATACGACTGAACCTTTCTTCAATTCGCCATTGACCGATTACTTGCCGGCGTCCGCCAAGGTGCCGACGCCCAAAGCCGTACTCGGCGATGTTGCGGGCGCGCCAGGAAAGCTACCGTATGTGGCGGACGTGAATCGCTACATGCGCCTGCTTGAAAAGGCCAGCCCGCGCGTCAGAGTTTTTTCCATCGGCACGAGCGAAGAGGGCCGCGAGATGATTGCGGTAGCGGTAGCTTCTGAAACCTTGTTAGCCAAGCTCGATGAAAACCGCGCGCGTCTTAGCAAGCTCGCCGACCCGCGCGCCATTAATCTCGATGACAACGAAGCGGACAAGCTTGTTAGCCAATCGTTTCCGATCTACTACATCACCGGCGCTATTCACTCGACCGAAACCGGCTCGCCGACCGCGTTGATGGAACTCGCCTATCGCCTGGCAGTTGATGACAGTTCCTACATCAAATCCATACGCGACAACGTGGTCACTTTGATTACACCGGTGGTCGAAACCGATGGCCGCGATCGTATGGTCGATGTGTATAACTGGCACCTGGCCCACAAAAACGAAAATTATCCGTCACTCATTTACTGGGGCCATTACGTTGCCCACGACAACAATCGCGACGCGATTGGCCTCTCGCTAAATCTGACACGCAACGTGCTCAACACCTATACCGGCTGGAAAGCACAGGTATTGCACGACCTGCATGAATCAGTTGCCTATCTTTACGACAACACTATAGGCGATGGTCCATACAACGCCTGGGTCGATCCGATTCTGACTGACGAGTGGCAGATGATCGGTTGGAATAACGTTTCCGAGATGACGAAGTTTGGCATGCCTGGCGTTTTTGCCCACGGTGACTTTGATACCTGGTCGCCGGGATATCTTTATTCAATCGCTGCTACCCACAACGGTATCGCTCGTCTCTACGAAACTTTTGGCAACGCCGGCGCCGACACAGTGGAGCGTACGCTTTCGCCAAACGAATACTCACGCACCTGGTATCGGCAAAATCCGCCCCTGCCGAAAGCAAAGTGGTCGCAGCGCAACAACAATAATTATCAGCAAACCGCGTTGCTAACGACGCTCTACTACTTCAGGAACAACAGCAAGCTCTTTCTCAAGAACTTTTACTTAAAGAGCAAACGATCGGTCTTAAAACCAAAAAATGAGGGGCCGGCCGCTTACATTTTGCCTGGCGACGATCCGCGGCCGGGAAATCAGACGGAGCTGCTGCGAACGCTGCAAGCGCAAGGCGTAGAAATTAGTCGTGCTACTGCGCCCTTCACGGTTGCAGTGAAAGCTGTTAAACCCGCTGCCGAGAAAAAGTCAGAACCCCGACAAGGAGTCGGGGAAGCGACCGGGTCGCCTGTTACACAGAGCAAGGATTCCGTTGCCACCGCAACTCCGTCCGATGCGGTGCCACGCGCCTCGGCAAGTCCCTCTCCAGCGCCAAGTCCGCAACCGACACCATCGAAGTTTGTGCAGCGCACCTTCCCGGCTGGCAGCTACATTGTGCGCATGGACCAACCTTACAGCCGTATCGCTGACGCCCTGCTTGACCATCAATACTGGGCGCCCAACGATCCGCAGACGCAAATTTACGACGACACAGCCTGGACCATGGGCGAGCTCGCAAACGTCGAGGCGGTCCGTGTGGTTGATACGAAGGTTCTGAGCGCAGCAATGGAGCGAGTGAAGGGCGAAGTGCATGCGCGCGCCGCAATCACCGGAACCGGTTCTGTTTATATCGTCAATCACAACGCCGACAACGCGCTCGTAAGGTTGCGTTACCGCCTGAAGGACGTGGCGTTCGATGCCGCCGAAGAACCATTCGAAGCCGCCGGGCAAAAATTTAATCGCGGCTCATTCATCATTCGCAAAGCTTCCGCAGACGAACTGAACCGGCTGGCCACGGAACTTGGCATTCAAGTTTATGCGGTTGCGAATGCGCCTGGGGTCAAGACGCATCCGATTAAAGCTGCGCGCGTCGCGCTGATGCATACCTGGATAGACACGCAGAATGAAGGCTGGTGGCGCCTGGCGTTTGATAAGTTGCAGGTGCCGTTTTCCTATATCAGCACGCAGGACGTTGCGAAGGATGCCGATCTGCGTTCGAAGTATGACGTGATTCTCTTTGCGCCAGTTGGCATCCCGCAAAATGAGATCGTCGATGGCCTGCCACTGTATGGAAATGCGCTGCCCTGGAAAACAACTTCGCTGACTCCCAACCTCGGCAGGATTGATTCAACCGATGACACGCGGCCAGGACTGGGCTGGTCAGGCATTGCAAACCTACAAAAGTTTGTGCGAAGCGGCGGAGTCTTTTTGTCTGTAGACGATACTGCCAGCTTCGCAGTGGATCACAGTTTCACGCCCGGCGTGTCGATCGCCCGCGCCAATCGCTTAAGAGCTGTCGGTGATATCTTGCGTATCAAGTCCGTCGACGGCACAAGTCCGATTGCCTACGGGTATGGCGACTCATTGGCGATGTATTGTGCGAATGGTCCAATTTTTAATCTTAGCAATATTGCCGGCAGGAGCGGTCAGCGCCGTTCGGATCAACGAGCCACCGGTCGCGGCGCGCCCGACGATCCTGACACCGTCCAGGGACGCCCCCCGGCCGAGATTCCCGAACCGCCGAAGGCGGAAGTTTGGGAAGCCTTGCCCCTGACTGATGAGCAGCGCCGCAATAACGTTGGAATAATCCCGCCAGAACAGCGGCCTCGCGTAGTATTGCGATACGCGGACAGCAGCGATCTTTTCATTTCCGGATTGCTGGATGGTGGCGACGAGATTGCGCAGCATGCTGCCGTTATTGATTCACCGCTCGGGCGCGGCCACGTGGTGCTCTTTTCGACTAACCCGTTCTGGCGGGGACAAACGAAGGGCAGTTACTTTTTAGTGTTCAACGCAATTTTGAATTTCGATAACTTGAATGCAGGGAGGAAGCTGGACGAGAAGTAGACAGGAGATAGACAGGAGCAACCAAATCGTAGACGCCGCTATAAGAATGCCACCCTTGCAAGATCACTATCCTGGATTTTTCTGAGGTTCAGGCTCTAGAGGCTGTAAGAAGAGCAATCCCAGCAATAGAGGACGCTTACAAAGCTCGCGTACCTAACTCAAGCTCAGCGTGACTGCGTGTTCTTTGTACCATGGTTACGCTGCTTGCGATAGTGCCCGTTCTATTTCCTGAGGCAGATCGAGGAACATGAAGTACTTGGCCAGATAGAGGTAATCTTCTCCCTCGTTGTCTACTACTCGCACGTAATCTGATTTAGCGGCGCCCTCGTCGGGCAATACCTGGTAAATCATGCGAGGCGTGAGTAAGTCCGCATCATCACTTTGAATGCATACAGCAAACTTTAGCGCGGTGTTTCGTTGTTTTGACATAGGCTTAATCGAGGTATCGCTTAATTCTCATTTTTCTCTTGCCAATTCCGTGGGCGAACCAATGAACCTCAGCCAGGCGAATCGTACCATCATCCAGCCGCACACTGGCAACCCCTTTTAGCTTTCGCCAGCGTCCTTTGCCGTATCGCTTTTGCAGCAGGGGAAGAATGCGGATGCTGCGATTTACGGCGATTGGTTCAATCTTCGAAATTGTGCCGACAATTTCAAAGTGCATCTTATTTGTGAATCCTCAGTTCGAGCGGCTCAGAGATTATAAGCGGGAAATTCATCCAAGTCTCGCTTCTTTCCGCTGCAGGAAGCGCCCCCACAAAGCTCCTTAGAAAATCCGCTTTGGCGCTGGTTGGTATTTCAGGCCGCCAGGCATTCGCCTCAGTCCCTTTCGTCACTACTGGCGTTGCTTCACAAAATCATTCGAGTATGCTCAGCTGCTATTTGGTTTTTCCGAAGGACGAGCGCAGTCCTAATCTGATTTGAGTCTCTTTGCAACCTCGGTGCTCTCTGTGTCTCTGTAGTGAGTTTATTGAAGGATTCCTTCACCACCGAGACACAGAGGAACACAGAGTGCGCACAGAGAAGGTGGCCTGTCCCGGCATTAAGGCCTCAATTAGTTGACGGTGCTCGAAACAATCTCGTCGGTTGCCTAAAGAACGAACTATTCACCCTCAGAGGAGAAACACCATGCTAAAGAAATGCCCACTAATTCTGTCCCTGATTTTGGTTCTGTCCTGCGCAGTTATGGCGCAAACCACGCAGGTAAGCCTCAATGACCCAGCCAAGGCTTCCAACGAGAGTGCCAACGCCGCGAAGATTCCCGTCAGCAGCTCGTCTGAAGAGGCGAAGAAGGAATTCATGTTGGGGCGCGACCTGGCTGAGAAATTACTCATCCAGGATTCCATTCAACACTATGACAAGGCAATTGCTCTCGATTCGAGTTTTGCTATCGCAGAACTTAACCGCGCGACTTCGAGCCCCACCGCAAGAGAGTTTTTTGAACATTTGAACAAGGCGGTTAGTTTGTCCGAGCATGCTTCAGCAGGCGAACGCTTGCTGATTCTCGCGACTGAAGCAGGCGCCAACGGCAATGCGGCGAAACAAAAGGAATACCTCGATCAACTCGTCGGACAATACCCAAACGACGAACGCGCCCAGTTCGCGCTGGGCGGTTACTACTTCGGCCAGCAGAACTATGCAAACGCCATAGAGCACTACAAGAAAGCGACCGAGCTCAATCCGAGTTATTCGACCGCATTTAATATTCTTGGCTACGCCTACCGGCAAAGCGAGGACTACGCCAATTCCGAGCGCGCGTTCAAGCAATACATCGTGCTCATTCCCAACGACCCAAATCCATATGACTCTTATGCTGAATTGCTCTTGAAGATAGGACGGTTTGATGAATCGATTGCCCAATACCGCAAGGCTGTGACAATCGATAAAAACTTTGTCAACTCTCATTTTGGCATTGCCTCTGCCTTGATGTATCAGGGCAAACCCGCCGCCGCCATCACGGAGTTAGAGAAGATCACCGCCAAGGCGAGAAGCGACGGCGAACGGCGCACAGCGATGTTTGGTAAAACTGTCGTCTATATCGACAGCGGACAAATGGCGAAGGCACTTGCCGAAGTTGATAACCAGTACGCACTCGGACAAAAGACGAACGACGTGCCGGCAATGGCAGGTGATCTGCAACTCAAGGGCAACATCCTTTTGGAGATAGGCAGTTACGATGAAGCGATGGACCACTTCGCGCGCGCCTTAAAGATGACTGAAGACTCAAACCTGTCCGAGGCCATCAAAAACAACACGCGCCGCTTTGATCATTACAATCGCACCCGCGTGGCGTTGGGGAAAAAGGATGTGGCTACTGCGAAGGCGGAGGCGCAGGAATTCTGGAAGTTGGCCGAAGCTTCAAACAATCCATTCCAACTAAAGCTGGCGCATGAGCTCACCGGAATGATTGCGCTTGACGAGAAGAACTACGACAAAGCGATCAGCGAACTCGAGCAGTCGAACATGCAAAACCCGCAGGACCTTTATCGACTCGGCCTGGCTTATCAGGGCAAGGGTAATCGCGCCAAGACCCACGAATATTTCACAAAGGCTGCGCGGTTTAATTCGCTGCCGCTAATCAATCTTGGCTTCGTGCGCGCCAAGGCGGCGAAGATGATCACTGCGAAAGGCTGAGACTTCGCAGTCAAATTTGAAACACATGTCGGCCGGTAGGAGCAATTCCTTCCGGCCGCTTCTTTTTCCGTCTATAATCTCGCGGCTAGCAAACCCTGCGACGCGCAACCCTTCGGAACAACTTTTCCGTTTCACGCATGATCCTCTTCGACGCGATCTTCAATCAAGAGTCACTGGACAAAGTCGCGGTGCTATTTGAGCAGCAGCGAATTAGTTACCTTCAGCTAAAAGAACAAACACTTGGCGTAGTGCGCGTGTTGAGCTTCTTGAATGTCGAGCGCGGCGAACGCGTGGCACTACTGCTCAACGACTCGCCTGAGTTCGTCGCGTCGTTCATCGCCATCAGTTCTTTCGGCGCGATAGCAGTGCCTATCAATATGGGGCTGCGACTCGATGAACAGCGCGCGATATTGAATGATTGCGGAGCAAAGTTTGCCATCATCGAAGTTATTCCTGGTGATGCGCTCCTGGCCGGCTCGCCAGAGAAGTTACCTCATCTTAAAGACCTCATTGTCGTTAGTCGTAAGGATGACAAAGTGGAACTCACCACGGAGACACAGAGAGCACAGAGACAGCATACAGAGGAAGAGAGTGAACCGTTTACGATCTCGTCGTTCGCGACGTTGATCGAGCAGGCGAGTCTGCGTCATCAAACTTCGCTAGTGACTTTTTCTGAGCCGGCGGATAACGAGCCTGCTTTCATCTTTTACACTTCCGGCAGCACCGGCGAGCCGAAGGGCGCCGTGCATCGCCAGGCCGACATCTTCTACACCAATGAAACGTATTGTCGTGAAGTTTTGAAGCTTCATCCGGGTGATCGGGTGTTTTCCTCGTCACGTTTACCTTTCTCGTACGGCTTTGGCAACGCATTTAGCTTCCCGTTGCTCAACGGCTGCACCACGATTCTCTGTCGCGAGAAGCCGAACGCGGAAGTAATCAGCCGCGTGTTTGCTACATACAAACCCACAATTTTCTTCGGCGTTCCAGTTATCTATCGTTTGTTGTTGGACCATCATCGAAATGTGGCGCCGCTGGATTACTCAAGCTTGCGTCTTTGCATTTCAGCGGGTGAGGCATTGCCGCGGCATCTTGGAAAAGAGGTAGAAAAAACTTTTGCGGTGGAAGTGCTGGACGGCATTGGCTCGACAGAGATGTTTCACATGTGGATGTCAAACCACGATGGCGAAGTGCGTTACGGCAGTAGTGGCAAACTTATAAACGGATATGAAGCGCGATTGACAGATCAGGAAGGAAACCCAGCGCCGGCTGGTGCCGAGGGAAATCTTTGGGTGAAAGGCGCGAGCGCTGCTTTGGGATACTGGAACAAGCCGGAGGTGACTGCGGCTACCTTTGTTGATGGCTGGGTACGAACCGGCGACCTTTACCGGCAGGACGCGGATGGTTACTGGTTTCACATGGGCCGCAGCGACGATTGTTTCAAATCCAGCGGTCAGTGGGTGTCGCCCGTCGAAGTTGAAGGAACTCTGTTGAAGCACGAAGGCGTCAACCGCGTCGCCGTGGTTGAGGATTTTGATGCCAATGGATTGCCATGCGCGTGCGCATTCGTGATTAAAGCAAACAGGATTGATGACGATGCGCAGTTGGAGCAACAATTAAGAAAGCTGACCCGCGAAGAGTTGCCGCGTTTCAAACAGCCCCGCCGGTATGTGTTCGTTGCTGAGTTGCCTTACACTGCGACGGGAAAGATTCAGAGATTCAAACTGCGAGAAAGACTGAAAGAAAGTCCAAAGTCCAATGTCCAATGTCCAATGTCCGCGACTCGTAGTTGACACAAGACATAAGACAAGCGGCGGCGAATGAACTGCCGAATCAAGTTCTTGACTTGGACATTGGACATTGGACGTTGGGCATCATGAAAAGCATTCAGGAGACATACGCGCCAAACAACGCCTGTTTTGGTTGTGGGCCGGCAAACGCAAAGGGCTTGCGCATTCGCAGCTTTCCAGAAGGTGACGAAGTGGTCGCGGAGTTTCAACCCGAAACGTATCAGGAAGCATTTCCCGGAATGCTCAGTGGCGGCATCGTCGGTACGCTGCTCGACTGTCATTGCAACTGGACCGCTGCTTATCATTTGATGAAACGCGCCGGTGTGGACCATCCGCCCTGCACCGTCACCGCTGACTACAAAATCACATTGCGGCGGCCGACGCCTACGGATCAACCGGTGCGGTTGGTAGCGCGCGTGGTTGAATCCAGCAATGATCGCGCTGTCGTCGAAGGCGAGTTGATTGCATATGACAAGGTAACGGCAACTTGTCGCGGCACATTTGTCGCAGTGAAGCCCGGCCACCCGGCCTATCATCGCTGGTAAATTTTCAATGGATTTTGAGATCCTCAGCGAGTTAAGGGAGGCCGAAGTAATAGCGACCGGTAAAGGTATTCGCGATCGAGTCTCGGCTGAGGAAAGTTTATGGCCGTGGCCGATGGCGAAAGTTGAAAGCTGTTGCCAGTGTACGCTTACCTGATGGTACGATACGCTTAGCAGAAATCCATTGGTATGAAGCGCCCGGAATCGGAAAGAAAGAATTCAAGCTGAAGTTACCTTTCCTGGACTAGCGATGAAGAAAAACAAAACAACTCATTTTGCACTTTGTCTGAATAACGAAGGATATAGATCCTCTCTTGAGGTGGGGAAATTCTATCAGACTATTCCTGACAAAGAAGCCGAAGCTCATGGACTGATTCGGGTAATAGATGAGAGCGGTGAGGAATACGCTCTTGGGGCCGAGCGTTTTCACCTTATGGAATTGCCACCCACAATCAAGAAGACTCTATTGCAGGCTTCTCACGCCTAAGCTTCATTGCCAAAGTTGCTCGGGAGCTAGTCAGGTGCCTGATCTAACCTATCGACCTCGTCGCCTCAGAAGAACCGAAGCGCTGCGTTCGCTGGTCCGCGAAACCCGGCTCGCGCCTGAAGACTTCATACTTCCCCTCTTTGCCTGTGCCGGCACAAAAATACGTCGCGAAATTCAATCGATGCCAGGCGTCTGCAATCTCTCGGTTGATGAAATTGCCAACGAAGCCGCTGCCGCGTGCGACTCCGGAGTGAAAGGAATAATCCTGTTTGGTTTGCCGGAAACAAAGGACGAGATGGCCACCGGCGCTTATCACGAAGATGGCATCGTGCAGCAGGCCATTCGCGCCATAAAGAAATCGGCGCCGGAGTTAGTTGTCATGGCCGACACTTGTCTTTGCGAATACACTTCCCACGGCCATTGCGGCGTGGTGCGCGACGGCGAAGTGATCAACGACGAGTCGCTCGAACTGCTCGCACAAACGGCAGTCAGCCAGGCCGCGGCCGGCGCGGATGTAGTTGCGCCCTCGGCGATGATGGATGGACAGGTCGGCGCGATCCGTGAAGCGTTGGATGAAGCTGGCTTTGAGCAGACTCCAATCATGGCTTATGCAGTGAAGTACGCCTCTGCCTTATATGGTCCCTTTCGCGAAGCCGCTGACAGCGCGCCCGCCTTTGGCGATCGTCGCGCTTACCAGATGGACGCGCCAAATGTTCGCGAAGCAATGCATGAAGCTGAACTCGACTACCTCGAGGGCGCCGACATTTTGATGGTGAAACCTGCTACCCTCTATCTCGACGTGCTGAAAACAATGCGCGAAGAATTCGATGTGCCGCTGGCCGCGTACCATGTATCCGGCGAATACGCTTTGATTAAAGCGGCGGCGCAAAAGGGTTGGATCGATGAGCAGCGCGTGATGATGGAGACGTTGACGAGCATCAAACGCGCCGGCGCTGACGTTATTCTTACCTACTACGCGCGCGAGGCGATCAAGTTACTGCGAGCTGTTTAGGCGCGCTTGCCGCCCTTTGCGGATCCTTTGCGGCCTTTGCGGTTCATCTTTACTCCGCCTTTCAAAGACGTGAACACAAAGGTTACCCAGAGATGCGCAAAGGAAAAATTTAATTCGTTCACGGAATGCACATGAAAAAACTCGTCCCCTTTCTTCTCCTCGTTGTATTTTTCGTGGCCTTCGCCAATGCATTGGCGCAAACGCAGGCTGACGAGCAACTGTCAGCTGCGATCGCAAAAATCAAAGCGATCGACAATCACGCGCATCCACTACGCTACGTTGCGGCGGGCGAGAAGCCAGACGATGAATTTGACGCGCTGCCGCTTGATGCACTTGGGCTATTTCCCCTGCCCGTCCGTTTGCACCCGGACAATAAAGAGTACCTCGGCGCTTGGCGCGATCTTTATGGGTACAAGCATGACGACCTGACGCAAGTGCGGGAGTTGATGGAAACCAAGCAGAGAGTGGCGCGCGAGCAAGGTGACAAGTTTCCGGCGTGGGCGCTTGATCAGCTTGGCATCGAAACGATGTTTGCTAACCGCGTGGCTATGGGGCGGGGCCTGGCGGCGCCACGTTTCCGCTGGGTTGCCTTCGACGATGCGTTTATCTTCCCCTTAAGTAACGACGCAGCTGAGAGATCGAATCCGGATTATCGTGCGTTGTACCCACACGAAGAACTTCTTCTGAAGCGCTACCTTGCAAATGTGGGCTTAAGAGCCTTGCCCGCGACGCTCGATGTTTACCTCGCGAAGGTTGTCACCGCCACGCTGGAATCCCAGAAGCGTGAGGGAGCTATTGCGGTAAAGTTTGAAGCGGCCTACCTGCGTAAGCTCGACTTTGATGAAGCTGACAACGGCGTGGCGCGGCGCATTTACTCGCGCTATGTACGAGGCGGCCAGCCGTCTGCTGTTAACTACAAAACACTTCAGGATTTTCTCTTTCGCTACGTCGCTCGTGAGGCTGGCCGGCTTGGTCTCGCTGTGCATATCCACGTTATCAGCGGTGTTGGCGCTTTTTATAAGCAGAGCGGCAGTAACCCCTTGCTGCTGGAATCAGCATTCAACGATCCTTCGCTCAGAAAAACTAACTTCGTAATCATTCATGGCGGCTATCCGTTTACGAAAGAGACTGCGTCGCTGCTGAGCAAGCCGAATGTTTACGCAGACTTTTCCGCGCAGACGTTTTTTATTTATCCGCGCGAGCTGAGCGAAGTGCTCCGCAATTGGATGGAGGCCTATCCTGACAAAATTCTTTTCGGCACTGATGCTTTTTCGTTTGGTCCCGAAGTGGATTGGCCCGAGGTAGCGTGGCTCTCGAACACCACCGCGCGCGAAGCCCTGGCGCTGGCCCTGACGGGAATGATGGATGACCACGAAATTACGCGCGCCCAGGCAGTTGAACTGGCGCAGATGGTGTTGCGAAAGAACGCTATCAAACTCTATAACCTGCCACGCTGAGGCGAAAAGCGTCCAAGAAACAGAGATGTAGAAACGTGACCACGAATATGGCACGCAACCTTGTCTGCTATGCACAGCTTCTAAGGAGCAACCACTAAAATGAAATCTGACTGGGGAGGCTGACTGTCAAATGCTTTATGCCCACCAGAAAATCCAATCGGTCGCCTTGCTCGTGTTGCTGCTTTTAGTCTTTTCGGGTGTCTCGCGTTCACAATCTGGACGCCGCGCGTCGAAATTACCAGGCCCTCCTCCAGCCGCGGTCGAAGCTCCTAATGCAAACTCCACAAGCACAACCAGACCCGCGCAGCAAAAGATTCATCTGCTGGTTGCGGGGCAAACGACGCGTAAACATTTACAAACGGAAGATGTGGTATTCGCCAGTTTCATCAAACGCCTCAATGAATACGCTAATGTTGAATGCCTGCCGATCGGCGACATGAAACAATCGCAAGCGGCGGCGCGCGCGAAAACCGAGACTACAAATCCGGTTGTGATACTTACATTTGATATCGACAGCTATGCGGGCGGAACGATCATCCTAAATTCGCAGGATTTGGAGATTGAGTATTTCTTATTCGCCCCGCATTCAGGAAAAAAGCTGACGCAAGGCAAAGTTTATTTTCAGGGAGTTGGCAGCGGGCGCTTGCGCAAGAGCAATTGGCCAAATGGCACGCCAGTGAAAATGACGCCTGAAGCCGCCGGCATTGAGGCGGCGGAAAGTTTGTATCAATGGCTCTTGTTCAGAGCCGCCACGAGGAAACCAACGAACTAGGAATCGGCGTTACATGCTTTGTGCTGAGCAACCTTTTGTTCGCGCTTCGCGCTCATTGCGGGCGGGATGCCCGCGATCCCAGTAGCTACGATCTCAGTTCATCAAGCGCTGCCCCCAGCCGCTGAAGTCCCGCCGTTAAAGTCGCTCTATCGCCGCCCAAACCGACACGGAAATGCGCGGGCATTTCAAAGTAGCTTCCCGGCACAACTGAGGTCTCATACTTTTCTCTTAGCAAGCGGCAAAGCTGTTCTGAACTTCCCTGCTGCAAGCGTGGAAACATTATCGTGCCCGAATTGGTCCTGACAGTTTCCAGATCGTCCCGCGTGTCGAGAAACTCGTTGAGCAACGCGCGATTTGATTCCAGCCGAGTCCGACCGTTCGCAGAAATTTTTTCAAGTTGCTCGAAAGCACAAACACTTAAACGCTCTGCCGGGTGCGCGGCGTTTACTCCAAACAAGTCATTCAGCAACCAGATTTCGCGCGCCAGTCCTGGCTCTGCCACGATCCAGCCGCAACGCAGCCCGCTAAGCCCGAAAGCTTTGGTCAAGCTGCTGGTCGTCAAAAACTGTGGGCCAAAATGCAGAGCCGTGGGCGGCCGCTGGTCGAACATTGATTCAAGGTAGACCTCGTCAACCAGCACTCGAGCATTCACGCGCTGCGCTAGCTCGGCTACTGCTCGTAAAATTTTCTCGCCCGTCAATACACCGCTGGGATTGTGATGGTTGGTGATCACGATCAGCCGGGTAACAGGGGAAATGTTCTTTTCAATCTCGCCGGGCTGAACTGCAAAATCATCTTCGAAGCGCCGCGGAAAACGTCGGATGTGGGCGCCGAGATAGCGCGCCAATGCCAGCAATGGTTCATAGGTGGGTTGTTCGATCAGGACTTCGTCACCCGGATTAACGACTGCCGCCATCGCCAGGTGATTCGCGAGTGAAGTGCCTGTTGCAGTGACTATCGAACCTGACTCGACGCCCAATCTTTTGGCTATTGCACTGAGCAAAGGCGGGTAGCCGTAGCCGCTCGTTCCCGTTAACTCAAGATCGTTCAGGCTGACGTCGAGATCATTTAGCGTGAGATTATCCAATCCGCTGGTCGCAAGGTTAAAGCGCGCGTGCGAACGCGTCTTGGCCCAGTTCATGTAATCCGAGGCGTGCGCTTCGCGTTGAGCGGTCATCGTGGGTTCCTTCTTTGCCAAAAAAAGTAAGCGGGAATGCCGGCCAGCAAAATCGCTAACCCAATCAAAGTGTTTTGCGGGTATTGATAGACGGTATTGATCACCACCAGCCAGCAAATGGCAATGAAGATAACCGTGGTGATCGGGTGGCCCGGCACTCGCGTCAGCGGTCCCTCAGTGTGCGCGGCTTTGAATCGGCGGCGAAAAATGAAGACACACATCGCGGTCAGACCAAAGAAAATGAAGTCCACGGAGACGACGTAGTTGAGAATATGTTCGTACTCTCCCGAAAGCGCAACAACAGTTGCGAGCACACCTTGCATCACAATCGCGATCACAGGCACCTGACTGCGCCGGCTGAGTTTCGCTACTGCGTCAAAAAATAAACCGTCCTCCGCCATCGCAAAATAAACTCGCGGCGCCGTCAGCATACTCTGGCTGAGAAAGCCGAGCGTTGAAATTGCAATGCCGGCAGCAATTAGTCGCGCTCCGGTTGGCCCCATTGCCATTCTCATGACATCTGAGGCCGGCGTCGTCGTGTTTGCGAGACCGGAAACACCCAGAGCACGCACACACACAAAATTCACCGCGAGATAGAGTACGACGACAGCAGTTACTCCAATGACGAGCGCGCGCGGCAGGTTCTTTTCTGGTTCGCGTATCTCGCCGGCAACAAACGTCGCTGTTTGCCAACCGCCGTAGGCAAACAGCACTGGCACCATTGCCGCGCCAATCGTCGTCACGAAAGCTAACGAGGTTGTCCAACCGGCGCCAGGGTCGAACCCACCGGCACCGCCTGCGAGAGCATGAATTCCGTTGGTACTCCGCGGGCCCGCTAAGAAGAGGCCACATAAGACAAGCGCGACGATCGCCAGTATTTTCAGGACCATGAGGAAACTTTGTACCGAGCCGCCCGCGCGCACGCCCAGGCAGTTGATGATTGTTAACACTGCCAACGCCAGGGCCGCCACTGCACCGTCAGCCATCTGAAGGTTGGTCAGCTCCAAGAAATAACGAGCAAAGGTTACGGCCACGGCTGCCATGCCGCCGGTTTGAATCACCAGCAGCAGGCCCCAACCGTACAGGAAAGCTACAAGTGGATGAAAGGCTTCACGCAGATAGGCGTACTGGCCGCCGACTTCAGGCCTCACCGTCGCCAGCTCGGCCCAAATGAATCCGGCGGCCAGCGCGACCAGTCCACCCAATGTCCAAACAGCCAGGATCAAAAATGGCGTGTGAACGTGGCGTGCAGCTACCGCTGGGTTCATAAAAATCCCCGAGCCAATAATGCCGCCCATCACCAGCATGGTGGCGTCGAATATTCCCAGTCGACGCGCCAAGGCAATTCTTTTATGGTTAGAGTGGATCAAACCGCTCAAATTACTCTTTTGTTTCTTTTGAGTATGCCCGCTTCTGGTATAACAGTCGCGCCTGAAGCTAATCCATCAACACGCGATGAGCAAATAGCTGCGCCCTAAATTATGGATTTGAAACGCCACGATAGACCCCTCGAGTTTATTGACCTCTGGTCGTGGCTTTTTCCAATCACGTATCTAATTCATATTGCTGAAGAGTACTGGGGTGGCGAAGGCTATCCCGCGTACCTTCTGCGAGTCCGCGGCGTGCATCTTTCGTCCACAAGATTTCTGGTGGCGCAAACC
>Ga0184605_10000100_pt1 | contig 22531 bp, 16 predicted proteins | sample PLM0_30_coex_FD_132995 | JGI IMG/M metagenome (GOLD analysis project Ga0184605, IMG submission 132995) | Groundwater sediment microbial communities from an aquifer in East River, Colorado, USA - PLM0_30_coex | ecosystem: Environmental > Terrestrial > Soil > Riparian zone | place: USA: East... | reverse complement strand
CTCACTACCGACTTTCGATCTGTGTTCGCCGAAGTCGTATCGGATCACCTTGGCGCTCGCGCACTCGATCGAATCTTCCCCGGGTTCGCTGCTGCGCCACGAGACTTTCTCGGCGTCGTTTAGCTTCGGATAGATCTTTGTTGCGGTCGAGGCGCGAAAATTCAGACTAACACTAGAACTTGAAGATCTTGCCCAATGCTCGGCCGATCCGTTTTCCAAAGTCGTTCGACCACTCGCGCTGATTCCGCCAGTCGGGATTCTCTTCATCGCCCATGTCGGGCCCGTGCACCGGGCACGGGATCGTGGGCTCGGTTCCGGGCTTGTAGTACTCGTTCCTCGCCGCCGGGCACCACTCGGTCGCGAGATACCCAGTCGTCGGATCGATTTTTCGCATCGTCATCCCGGGCGGCGGATTCCACGCAGTCGGGTTCGCGGCTTCGCGCCATCCATTCAGGTAGAACTCGGCCCACGCCGGCGCAGCAAGTCGCCCTCCAGATGCGTCGCCCCCGATTGGCGCGGGATTGTCGAAGCCGAACCAGAAACCCGCCACGATCGTCGGCGTATAGCCGACAAACCAGACGTCTGTACCGCTGTTCGTGGTACCGGTTTTTCCGGCGACCAGTCCCCGCACTCCATAGTCGCGCACGGCCTTCCCCGTGCCGTAGTCGACCACCGATTGGAGCATCGATGTCACCTGATACGCGTCGCGCGGATCCATCACCGGCGTCCCGCCTCCCTCCTCCTGCGCCCAGATCTGTGTTCTATCAGCAGTCTCGATGCTTCTCACCAGTCGTGGCTTGACGCGGAACCCGCCATTTGCGAACGGCGCATATGCGGTAACGAGCTCGATTGGTGTCACCTCGGCCGAGCCGAGTGCCATTGACGGGACATTGGGGAGCTGGCTGACGATTCCGTTCTTGTGTGCGACGTCGATGATACGTGGAATTCCAACCGCCTGACTTACCCGTACTGTTGCCGCGTTCGCGGATCTGATCAGCGCTCGGCGGAAAGTGATGCGGCCGGAATAGTCGTCATTGTAATTCGCGGGCGACCAGACATTCCTTCCCTGAATCACGTCGATCGGATCGTCATCTACTTCGTCTGATGGCGTGTAACCGGCAGCCATCGCCGCCGCGTAGACAAACGGCTTGAACGCTGAGCCCGGCTGACGGTGCGCCAGCAGCGCACGATTGAAGTTCCCGCGCTCGTATTGTCTGCCTCCGGTCAGGGCTCGGATGTCGCCGTTTCGCGGATCGATGGCGACCATTGCACCCTGTACCAGTGCGCGTCGCCCCGTTTCCGACTGAATTGCCGCTGCCTGCCGGCGGACTGCGCGATCGGCCGCGGTTTGCGCGTTTCGGTCGAGCGTCGTCCGAACTGTCAGATCGACGATGTCGGACGTTCCGCCCTGAATGATGGAATCGACGATCGCGCGCACGGCGTCGAGCGCGTACGAATCGTTCGGATCCTTGGGACGCCATTCGTCGCGTGCTATCCGGAGGCGTTCCGCCTGAAGCGCCGGCAGCCTGTTCGCCGAGATGTAGCCCTCTTTCACCATCAGGCTCAGCACCAGGTTGCGGCGGTCGAGCGCGCGCTGAGGATGGCGTCGGGGAGTGTAAATCGACGGAGCTTTGGGAAGCGCAGCGAGCATCGCGGCCTGAGTGATGCTAAGCTGATTCACGCTTCGTCCGAACAAATCCTTGCTCGCCGCCTCGACTCCATACACGCCATTCCCCATGTAGATGACGTTGAAGTAGAGCTCGAGGATCTGCTGCTTGGTGAGCGATCGCTCGATGAGGCGCGACAGGCGCAGCTCGGTGAGCTTCTGTCGCAGGGAGCGCGCGGGGTACTTTCGAACCGCGAAGGTATTGCGCGCCACCTGCATCGTGATGGTGCTGAACCCTTCGCGTGTGCGTCCCGCCTTCAGGTTGGTCGCTAGGGCGCGAAAAAATCCCCGCCAGTCGAGACCGCCGTGTTGGTAGAAACGCCGATCCTCTGTCGCGATGAATGCCTGGCGAACGAACGCCGGGACCGAGCTGAGCGGAACATTTACCCGCCGCACGGTTTCCAATCGTCCCATGACGCGGTTGTACCGATCCAGGATGCGCCCGCCCTGGTCGGGCTGGAAGCTCTGGATGTCACGCGGGGTCGGGCAACCGTCGAACCCACAGGTCCCCATCCAGATGTCGGTGACGTAAACCGCTAGAATAGTTATTGCGAAAACGCCGAGCAGGATCCCGCGTCGTCTCGCTTTTATCTCTAACAGCAGTTGGGAAAAATGGATCGTTCAGTCCTCGTCGTAGTCATCTTTTTCGCCGCCGCATGCAAAGGCGGAACGAATGCAGCGTCTGCCGCGAACAGTAATAGCGCCAGCTCGGACACGCCCGTGGCTGCACAGACATCAGACACCGGAGCCACCGTCGCGGGTCCAACCTCCACTACGGGAAGCCCAGCGACAGGTTCCGCCGCCAATTCGGCAGGGGGAGCATCTGCAGCCGCCGGGCCAGCGCAGATGACCGCGCAGTTGAACAACACGGTGTCAGGCACTCCAAATCCCAACAGGGTTCCCAACGAGATGGGCCGAATAATGGTGCTGGAGTATCACCTGATAACCGACCATAACAGCGACTATGCACGCGAGCGCGGTCAGTTCCGCAAAGATCTGGAGCTTCTCTACAACCGCGGCTACAGACCGGTGAACATGTCCGACGTGCTGGACAAAAAGCTCAATCTTCCGCGCGGTCTTTCTCCAGTCGTCATGGTGTTCGACGACGCGTCACCGGAACAGTTCCGCTACATCGAGAAGAACGGAAAGCTCGAGATCGATCCGACGAGCGGACTGGGAATCTGGCTCGATTTCAGGAAGACACATCCCGAGTGGAGCAACAAGGCGGTGTTTTGTCTCCTCAACGGCGCTGCGGCGGGACACAATTTCTTCGGCGATCGCGGAATCCAGGGTCAGAAGTCGAACTGGCGATTCCAGAAAGTGAAGTGGCTCGCCGACAACGGATTCGAGCTGTGCGACCACACACTGTGGCACGCGCAGCTGAGCAAGTATCCCGACGCATTCGTGCAGGAGCAGATCGCGCGCAACGCGCTGGCGATCGATTCAGCCGTGCCCGGATACAAGATCAGATCGATGGCGCTGCCGCAGGGCTTGTGGCCAAAGAATCGCGCGCTGGCGAGCAAGGGATCGTGGACGAATCCCAAGACGGGCAAGACCGTCAGCTACGATTGGCCCGTCGTGTTCGAGGTGTCCGGTGGGCCGATGCGGAGCCCGTACGATCCGGCGTTCAACCCGGGCAAGACCCCGCGCATTCAGGTGATCGGCAATGCGATCGAGTCCACGATGAACAAGCTCGAACAGTCGGGCAACATGTACATCTCCGACGGCGATCCGTCCGTCGTCGCGAGGCCCGCTGCTTCAACTGCTGCTACGATCAAGAAATAGTGGTTAGTCTAGATCGTCGCCGGTCAGTCGGGCGAAGGGTCCTATGTTTACGACAAACCAAGAACGCAGTTTAGCGTCAACTGAGGAATCAGAACTTCCAACCGCGAAGAGTCTTGATCGCCTTCTCGAGCGCAATCCGTTGCTCGGGCTGGGCGGCGGTAGAGAGAAGATCCTCGTACGTCTCGATCGCGAGATCAACGGCCTGATAATCGTGCTCGGCGCCAGCAAGGCTCGCGGCGTTGTCGGCTAGGTTAGCCTTGGCCAGCTCGTCGAGCGGAAAGCGCACTGACACCTGCTGCCACCGCGATACTCGCTCTCGCGGATTGGACTCTGCTAGCGCCCACAGATGCCAGGCCGCTCTGTTGTCGGCATCGGATGCAATCGCGCGCGATGCAAGATCGCCCACGGCCTCGGGACCCGCGCCGATCAGCCAGTAGTGATTGGCGAGAGCGACGAGCGCCTTGGCATCGTCCGGATGCTCGGCTACGGCACGCTCTAGTTCAGGCAGCGGATCAGTCACCGGCTCGGTCATGCGCGAAAAGGTATCCACCTGCGCGCGCTGGACAATACGCGCGCCGGAGTCTACCATTTAACTGTTGCTGGACATTTACAGCAGCAGATAGTACCATTCTTGCACGAGCGCCGCCCAGTAGCGCGCCTTTCCAAACAGAATAGGGTTCCGGATTTCGCGTGAGTTTTCCCCGCGGTCCCCGTGAGCCATTCGAAGTAGCACTTTTCTTCTCAGCCACACCGCCACACCACAACTGCATGAGCGAACGCCGACGTCCTTTTCGTCGCGGCCGGAGGTCCCGTCCGTCCGGCAATCAACCCAACACTCCCGAATCGTACGGTGATGTAGATCCGTATCTGGAGCCAATGGATCCCTCGACACCAGCACCCGATGGCGCACAGGTACCCGATGCGCGCGACAACGTGACATCACCCGCGCTTCCCAATCCAGCGCCGCCGCCGTCGCCTGCACCGAATACCGACCCCGCTGCGGCTCCGCCCGCGCAGCCAAACGGATCGAGCGCAACCGGCGGCCCCCCACAAGCGCAATACAATCCTCAAACCTCGGGCGGCGGGGGCGGGCAGCCCCGCGAAGGAAACCAGCCGCAGCGACACCCGGGCGAGCGTGATCACCGGCATAACGGGCGTCGATCCCGCAACCAGCGCGGACGCGGCAGACAGCGCCAACCGAACGCTCCACGAGGCGGTGGTGGAGGTGGAGGTGGAGGAGAACAGCAGGGATCGCGCGCACCAACCGCACCGGTAGTCCCCGATGGAGAGACCACTGGTTGGTTCGACCCACAGCGCGATGGCGGCTTCATAAGACGCGCCGCCAACAGTTATCTGGCCGAGCCCGGCGACGCTTACGTGCCGACCCAGATCATGCGTCAATACATGCTTCGCCGAGGCGATCAGGTTCTCGCCACGACCGGACATGATCATCGCAATCGGATCGTGGTCGTTGACGTTCAACAGATAAACGGCGCTGATCCGGCAGAAGCCGCACGACGACCCGATTTCGGATCGCTCACCGCGTCTTATCCGGAGCGGAAGCTCAAACTAGAGACTGGAAAGCCCGCCAAGGTCGGGCCAGAGCTCACCCGCCGCGCAATCGATCTCATCGCGCCAATCGGCTACGGCCAGCGCGCACTCATCGTCGCTCCGGCCCGGGCCGGCAAGACGATGCTGCTGCAGGCGATCGTCGAAGGTGTGGCGATCAACCACCCCCAGGCAGCCCTCCTCGTTCTGCTCGTTGACGAGCGCCCCGAGGAAGTGAGCGAGATGATCACCTGGGGCTATGGCGAGGTTGTTGCCTCCAGCTTCGACATGCCCGCGGTTCGCCACACCGATGTCACCGAAATGGTGCTCGAGCGTGCGCGCCGCCTAGTGGAGCTAGGCAAGGATGTCGTCATCGTGCTGGATTCCATTACCCGTATGGCGCGCGCCTACAACACCGTGGAGCGCGGCACCGGCCGCACGCTTTCCGGCGGACTCGATTCTTCCGCAATGGCGAAACCGAAGGCATTCTTCGGCTCCGCACGGTCGGTCGCTCCGGAACATGGGGGCGGATCCCTCACTATAATTGCCACGGCACTCGTCGAAACCGGATCGCGGATGGACGACGTGATCTTCGAAGAGTTCAAGGGCACTGGTAACTGCGAGATCAAGCTTGATCGCTCACTTTCCGAAAAGCGAATCTTCCCCGCAATCGATGTCGCAACCAGCGGCACGCGTCGTGAAGACAAGCTCTTCCGTCCCGATCAGCTGGAGCATGTCTATACCCTCAGGCGCGGTCTTCAGCAGATGCCATCCAGCTCGGCGATGGAGTGGCTCATTAAGCGCATCGCGGCAACTCCAAGCAACGACGCGCTGCTCGAAGGCCTATAGGGCGCTCTTCCTCCTCGTATTCCCGACGGTACTCGGGGCGCAGGATGACGAACCGAAAGCAGCGTTCCACCCCGAGGTAGTCAACGTCACGCTCAAGGGCGTGCACGTGATGCGAAAGGACGAGCTACTCTCGAACATCTACACCACCCCGTCTCACTGCAACAGTTTCATCCTCAAGCCGTTCTGCTGGATCAGCAAGGCGAAGTATTTCTACACTAAAAAGTACTTCGATCAAAAAGAGCTCGACCGTGACGTCCTCCGCATCCGCATCTTCTACTGGAAGCGCGGTTATCGCGAGACAGAAGTAGATACAGCGGTCGTTTCTCGCGGGAAGAAGAAAGTTGGCGTCACCTTCGTGATCAAAGAGGGGCCGCCGATAATCGTCTCCGACATCGTCGTCAGCCAGCCTTCGCCGCTCCTCAGCAAGCGAGAGATCGACAGTCGCGTCGTCATCGCGAAAGACGCCCCGCTGAATCTGATCAGGCTCGATTCATCGCGGGTCTTTCTCCAGGCGAGGCTGTTCGACAAGGGATATGCCGACGCTGAAGTCGACACCTCAGTCGTCATCGATACCACCTCGCGGCGGGCGGTGGTCAAGCTCACGCTCAATCCGAAATACAAGACCACCGTTGAAGACATCGTAATCACCGGCAACGATGACGTGAGCGAGCGCACGATCAAGAAATCGCTCACTTTCCACGTTGGCGACATCTTCGTCCGATCCGAGATGCTCCGCAGCCAGCGCGCACTCTACGAATCGAATCTTTTCCGAAGAGCTTCCATCGAGCCGCGTCCACCGATCGACATCGCTACACCCGACTCGGCAAAAGTGGTGGTCGTGACCGTGCAGGAGGCACCGCCGAGGGAAGGGCGCCTGGCCGCGGGATTCAACACGATCGACTTCGTCCAGTTCGAGGGACGCTACACCAATTACAATTTCAGAGGCGGCGCACGGCGGCTCGACGTACAGGCGGCCGTTGGAAATCTCCTCGCCAGCTCGCTCAACGGGCGTGGGATCTTCCGCAACGCTTCCGTCCCGCAGACCAGTAGTCTGGCGCGGTATTTCGTTCCTACCTACAACGCGAGCATCGATTTCAGGCAGCCTTGGTTCGGGTCGCCGCACAACGAGCTGGCACTCAGTCTCTTCACGCACCGCCGCAGCGCGCCTGGCATCTACGTCGATCGCGGCTACGGAACGAGCATCACCTTCACTCGCGACCTCACCTACAGGGCGCCTGCCAGCGCCAATTACCGCTTCGAGATCAGCAAGGTCGACGCGGGCGATGTGTACTTCTGCATCAACTACGGCGTCTGCGATCAGCCGACCCTCGAAGCCCTGCGCGGAAATCAGAAGCTGTCGCCGTTCACAATCACGTCGGCGATCGACCGCACCAACGATCCATTCTCTCCCAACAACGGGTTCCGCGCCAACGGGAGCGTCGAGCACGCGTCGACGTTCACGGTCTCGGATTTCCGCTACAATCGTGCGACCGCCGATGCCGCCGCTTTCTATCAGATCAGGCGCCGCGGTGTGGTCGGAGCGCACGCGCGCGTTGGGTGGGTCCACTCGCTCGGCAGCTCGGAACAGGCGTTGGGCGTAGCAGCCACTGTCGGCGGAGGAGTTCTTCATCCGAGAAAGCGGTTTTACGCGGGTGGGTCGCACTCCGTTCGTGGCTTCGGTGAGAACCAGCTCGGCCCCCGCGTTCTGACCATCCCGATCGGCGTGCTCCAGCGGAACGACAGCCTCAACGTGCCATGCACGAGCGGAACAGACGTCACGCTGTGCAATCCGAACGGGGGCCTCAAAACCCGCCACTTTGAGCCGCGACCCCTGGGCGGAAATTTCGTGGTCGAGGGGAGCGTTGAGGCACGCTTTCCGGTCTGGCGGGAGCTCTTTGGGGCGGTCTTCGTTGACGCCGGGATGGTCAGCCAGAAGACCAATCCGGGCCTTCCCAAGCGCAGAGCGGCCGTAACCCCCGGCTTCGGCTTCCGGTACCGCTCACCTGTAGGCCCCATTCGTGCCGATATAGGGTTCAATCCCGGGACTACCGAGTCCCTGCCGGTTGTAACTGAGAGCACTGTGAATGGACAGAAGACCCTCGTCACACTCCAGCAGCGTCGCATATACGCGCCAGCCAAAGGCGGCCCTTTCCTCAACCGGGTGGTCCTCCACCTGTCGATCGGCGAAGCGTTCTAATGCGTAGGTGGTGGGTTCGCCTCCTCGCGGTCCTTGCCGTGGTGGCGCTGCTGCTGCTAGCCGCCGTCTTCCTGGTCACCAACAGTGACTTCGGTCGCGAACGCGTCCGCCGCTACGTGGAGGGACTGATACAGAGAAACAGCCACGGCCTCGTCCACATCGGGAGCGTCACCGGCAATCTCCTCAACGGATTCACGCTCCACGATGTCGTGATCACCGATAGCGCCCGCGCTCCCTTCGTCAAAGCCGACGAGATCTGGGCACGTTACAGTATTGGCACTCTGCGGGGAAAGAAGATCGACTTCCGCGAAGTGCGTCTCGTACGCCCCATCATAGTGATCGACAAGCAGCCCGGCGGAAAGTGGAATTACGACCGCATTTTCCCCCGTGATACGGTTACGCGCACCGGCGTAAAAAAAACCGGATGGGGAACCTGGATCCGCTTCAGCGACGTCACGGTGCTCGATGGAGATCTCACGGTGCGCGCACCGTGGGAGCCGGATCCGAAGATCACGCCCGCCGAGCGGCGCGATGCGGTCCGGCGCGCGCTCGGGCCAGAGGGGCGGCTCAAGGTCATTCAAGTGGCGAAGGGCTATCAGCACGAGTCGAGCTTTCATCACATCAACGGGCTCTTCCCCCTCGTGCGACTCGAGGACCCTGGCTACAAGAGTCGTTTGATCGATGTTTCGGCGCTCAAGATGATCGCCGAGCCGTTTCGCCCACCCGTTGCCGATGTGCGAGGCCTCACCGGGACGGTCGAGTTCACGGGCGATTCGGTGTGGTGGAAAGGCGTGCGCGTCGCATTTCCGAAAACGCGCGCCAGTGGCGACGGGCGCTACTATATCAACAACCACAACATGCACCTGAGATTGCACGGCGATCCCGTCGATCCCGCCGACATCCGTTGGGCCTGGGTCAAGCTCCCGGAGCAGGGATCGGGCAAAATCGACTTCGGCTTGGACTGGACCGGTGGCAAGAGCGTGTACCTGGCGAAGAACATGGACTTGACTCTGGAGCGGTCACACGTCACCGGGAATATCGAAGCGACCGTCACGGACACCGTCGCCTTTCGGGACGCCAATCTGCGGTTCACGAATCTCGATACGCAGCTGCTCACGCGAATGTTCGGGATGAAGTTTCCACGGCCGCTTACGCTTACCGGTCGAGCGGCATTCAACGGAGGACAGCACGCGCTTCGCATAAACGGGGACGTCGTAGTGGACGACGCGCGTTCGGGGAGAAGCCGGTTGGTTGGAAACGGCGTAATGGGCCTCGCCAACGGTGTCTTCACCGCCCGCGACCTGCACGTGCGGATGCTGCCCTTGCAAATGGGACTCGCCAAGGCCATCGCGCCCTCGATCAAGATTGGGGGCACTGTCTCCGGTACTGCGACGCTGAACGGCTCCACAGCAGCGATCATGACGGCGCAGGCCGACGTGACGCACGTGGAGCGTGGAGCGGTTTCGCGTGCTACCGGTCGCGCGGCAATACGCCCGCGCGGCATGCCCTGGTTCGACGTCAATGCGCGTATGCATCCGCTGGCGCTCGCGACCCTTGGCCGCTTCATGCCGAGTGTCGGACTTCGCGGTACGGCGAACGGGCCGGTGCGGCTCATGGGCTACCAGAACAACCTCGCGATAAACACCCAGCTCACCTTTCCCGACGGTGGATTTCTCGACCTGCGTGGGACGATGGATCTCGCGAGCAGGCAGACTGGATACAACCTCGAGTTCAACACCCGGGACTTCAATGTGAGCAGCGCAATTGCAAAGGCTCCCGAGACATCGATCACTGCGGTTGGCTCTGCGCGTGGACGTGGCACCGACCCCGCCACGATGCAGGCGCAGATTGTCGCCGATGTTGCGCCTTCCAGTATCGATACGGTGTCCGTCGATCGGGCTAACGTCAGAGTGGCTATCGCGAACGGAATCGCGCGCTTCGACACGTTGGCAGTGGCGCTGCCGCAGGGAATCGTTGAGGCGAAGGGTAGCTTCGGCCTCGCACCAGGCCATGACGGAACGCTTTCGTATCACATCGCAATCGACTCGCTTTCGCATCTTGCGGGCCTGATTTCCAAGGATACCGGCATTGTGCGTCCGCGCCCGGGCATCCTGGCTGAGCGTGTAGCTCGCGCGAAAGCGGATTCGTCGAGGGTTGCGCGCGCTACTGAAGTCGAGCGCGCGATAACAGGTCGTGTGTTGCCCCCCACGCGCGTGGACACTCCGCAGGTCGTGCGCAAGAACGATCTGGCCGGTTCCGCCAGAGCGGACGGTGTTGCGACCGGGAACATCAAGAACTTCAACGTCAAGGGGACTGCTTCCGGCTCTAACATTGTCGCGCGCGGCAACACCGTTGGCTCGTTCACTGCGGACTACGACTGGATCAACGCGCGGACTCCACAATCCCAGGTCCGCATTGCGGCGCAGGCCAGAGCTGTCAGTGCCGCCGGGTTTGATCTGGACAGCGTGGGGGCCAAGCTCGCCTACGGCAAGCCGAACGGCACCGCCGAAATCGTGGTGAATCAGGATAATTCGCGCACCTACAGCGCTAACGCCGCGTTTACGCTCGACAAGATCCGCAACGAGTTGAAGTTGAACAATCTTCGCCTTCAGTTCGATACCAGCGTGTGGGCAAGCACTCGCGTCGCCGCGCTGCACTGGGGACAGGCGGGCGTCGATGTAGAAAACCTCGAGCTGCGTAACGGTCCGCTCGGTCGGATATACGTGAATGGCTTCATACCGAAGCAAGGCAACGCCAATTTCGACCTCGCGGTAGACAACCTCAACGTCGGCGATGTGGTCGCTCTCACCCAGAGCGACATCAACGCGAAGGGATTGATCTCTCTCAACGTTCATGCGACGGGCACGCTCGACAATCCACAATTCAAAGGCGCGTTTGGCACGACCAATCTTCTCTACAACGGAACGATGGTTGGAGACGTCCACGGCAATGTCGACTACGCAAATCAGACGTTGACTGGCCGCGCGGAAGCGATGCGACCCGGAAAGCCTCCTTTCCTGATCGCCGAGGGATCGGTACCGATAAATCTGGCGTTAACAGGTGTGACGGGCTCGAGATTTCCGAGCGACCGTCAGGTCGCGCTCAACATCAGCGCCGATAGCCTGCCCCTCGATCTCATTCCACAATTCAGTGGCTACGTCTCCAAAGTGAGCGGTCGCGCGATCGGCTCGTTCAAGATCGGCGGAAGTCTCAACAAACCGCAGCTCACGGGGCAATTCGCGCTGCATGACGGCAAGGCACGACTGGTGCCCGCCGGCATCAATCTCAACCGGATCGAGGCATCAGTCCGGATGCTCGGCGATTCCGTGGTCATCGATTCCGTCGCGGCCAACAGCAAGGGACGCATAATCCTGACTGGCGGGATCAGCCTTGGCTCGCTCACAGAGCCGAGCTTCGACCTGAGGCTGCGCACGGATAACGCGCAGGTAATGGATAATCACCGAGGCCATCTGCGCGTCACCTCGAATCTGACGATGGTGGGGCCGTTCAAGGACGCGCACGTAACCGGCAACGTGCGCATCCGCGAGGGCGTACTCGAAATCCCTCAGTCCGACAACAAGAATCTCGTTGGAGCCGGCGACCCCGCTCTGTTCAACGTGCTGGATACGGCAGTGATGTCCGATCGCGAGCTGTTCCCCAGCCAGTCGCCATTGCTCGCGAATCTGCGGATGGATGTGAATCTCCGCGTCGATCGCGATGTGTTCGTGCGGTCGCGAGAGGCAAACATCGAGGTCTACAGTGATGGAGACCTCGGCATCCACGTCAATCGCGCCAAGCAGTCGCTCGTGGTCGATGGAGTGCTGCTCAGCGAGCGCGGTGAGTACACCTTCATGACCCGCCGCTTCTCGATCAAGCGTGGCTCGGCGACTTTCATCAACTCCACCGAGCTCAATCCGACGCTGCAGGCGACCGGCGAGTATGAAGTGCGACAGCCCAACCGCGAAGCCATCAACATCCAGATCGTCGTTGGCGGCACCATGAGAAAGCCTAACATCTCGTTGACGAGCGATGCGCAGCCACCCATTCCGCAGAGTGATCTGCTCAGTTATCTGGCGTTTGGTCGCTCGTCGACATCGCTGGTGCAGCTCGAGGGCTCCGGTCTCACCAACGGAAGCGGTGGCAGCAACGTCGTTGGTGCGGGCGCTGCGCTCGCCAGCAAGCAGCTCGCAGGTATAGCAATCGGCGTCGTCGCCGACCAGGTCGCAGGCTCGGCCGCGCAGTCACTGGGCGCCGACGTTTTCACAATCACTCCCGCCGACGTGCAGACCGATGTCGGAAGCTTCCTGCGCGGCACGCAATTCGAGTTCGGCAAGTACTTCAGATCGCACACCTTCTTCGCGGTGAAATCGCCGCTCGATCCAAAGGCCCTGCGGCGGCCGGGCGTGCAGATGGTGCACCGCTTCGGCGGCCTCCGCGGCTACCGGCTCGAGACGGGTGTCGACACCCGCTACCTGCTTCGTGAGCCGACGCTGACGAGAGATCAGAACGTCGCCACGACCAGCGCGTTCGGGGCGTTCCTCATTAGGGAGTGGCGTTTCTGAACTGCAACTGAGAACAGCCAGCGCAGTTTCAGTTGTAGTTAGCCAGAACGAGCCTTACTCTTCCTCCATGTGCGGGCGCGCGACAGTAATCAATCCCGACGGGATTACCGAAAAGCTCTACGGCTTCACCAAGAAGTTCGTGCCGAGCGACTGGAAGCCGCGCTACAACCTGAATCCGCACGAGGACATTCCGTCCGTCTACTACGATCCGTTCCTGAGGGAGCGCGTCCTGCGGACGATGCACTGGAATCTCATACCCTCGAAGCTCGAGACCAGAGACAAAGTCGTCGAGTTCGACTCACAGTATTCGACCTTCAACGCGAGGATCGAGACGGTCGCGTCGGCGCCGACCTTCCAGGAGCCCTGGCGCAGCCAGCGCTGCCTCGTCGTCGTCGACGGCATCATCGAATGGGTCGGTGAGAAGCGGCGCAAGATTCCGCACCTTATTCGACACAAAGACCGGATTCCATTCGCGATGGCTGGACTGTGGAGTCGCTGGCAGGATGGTGTAAGCGGCGAGGAGCTGTGGTCGTGCACAGTCATCGTCAAAGATGCGGACGACTGGTACACCCAATTCCACGACCGGATGGCGGTACTCCTCGCTCCGGAATCCTACGAGCAGTGGCTCGATCCCCAGCGGAAACAGGGACAGCTCGACCTGCTCAACAAATCGGCGTATCACAAGAACGGAGAGCTGGAGTTCTTCCCTATCTCCAAACTGGTCAACAATGCGCGCAACGATTCGCCCGAAGTCCTTGAGCCGACCGCATATCCGGAGCGTGAGGCGGATACTGAGTTGTTACTGGACCTGTAGCGGGAAGCGGGACGAGGGATTTGGAGGATAGGTCTAGTCGCGATCACCACTTCCCACTTTCCGCTTCCCGTTTTTGCCGTACTCGTCCCAAAGCGTCGCCACCGCGCGCATCCCCAGACGGAAGTTCTCGTCGCTCATCCACTCGTCCGGCGCGTGAGCGTTCTCGCCGGGCAGCCCGAATCCGACCAGGAGCACGGGCGCACCAAGTATCCGCTGGAAATCGCCGACGACCGGGATGGAGCCGCCTTCTCCCGTAACAACTGGCTCCTTGCCGAATGCCGCGCGCAGAGCCTTTCGGGCGGCGTCGAAGATCGGTCCGTCCAGATCGGCATGCCACGGGCGTCCGCCATGCAGGTGCCGCACGTTCACCTTCACTCCCTTCGGGGTAACCTTCGCGACGTGTGCCTTCATCAGCTTCTCGATGTCGGCAGGATCCTGATCGGGGACGAGCCGGCAGCTCACCTTCGCCATCGCTTTCGCCGGCAGCACCGTCTTCGCACCTTCGCCTGTGTATCCACTTAGCAGCCCATTCACTTCGCAAGTCGGCCGGATCCACAGCTTTTCCAGAGTGGTGTACCCCTTCTCGCCTCCAAGCGCATCGACACTGGTCTCCTTCATGAGAGTCTTGTCGTCGAACGGCAGCGACTGCATCTGCTCACGAATTTTGGGATCCCATTCGCGCACCTTGTCGTAGAAGCCCGGGATCGCAATGTGACCGTTCTCGTCGTGAAACGTGGCTAGGATACGGGCGAGCGCCATGGCCGGGTTCACGACTGCGCCACCGTAGCTGCCCGAGTGAAGGTCGGACTTCGGACCCTGCACCTTGATTTCGAAGTAGGCGAGACCGCGCAGCGATGACAGGATCGAGGGCAACCCCTGCGCGAACATCGCTGAATCGGAGATTACGACGGCATCTGCCATGAGCAGCTTCTTCTGCTGCTCGACGAACGACGCCAAATGCTCACTCCCGATTTCCTCTTCGCCTTCAGCGATCACCACGACGTTCACGGGTAGCCTCTTCCGTGTGGCGAGATGCGCCTCGAGCGCTTTCACGTGCAGAAAGAGCTGGCCTTTGTCGTCAACAGACCCGCGAGCGAAAATGTTTCCGTCCCGCACCGTCGGCTCGAACGGCGGCGATGTCCACAAGTCGAGCGGCTCGGCGGGCTGAACATCGTAGTGGCCGTAGATGAGAACAGTCGGAGCTCCCGGCGCATTTCTCCACTCACCGACGACCACTGGGTGGCCGGCGGTCGGATAAATTTTCGCCGCTACGCCGATCTTGTCGAGCGAGGCTTTTACCCACTCCGCCGCTCGCTTCGTGTCGGCGTTGTGATCCGATTTTGCGCTGACGCTCGGAATGCGGAGAAAATCGAAAAGCTCGTCGTGGATCCGAGCGTCGTTGTCGGAAAAAAACTTCTCCAGGTCGGTAGGAATGGCTGTCTTGTTGACTGGCGGCTTTTTTGTTTTGGTCATTGGTGACTCGTCTGCGTTTTCGTCATCGTGGAAGAGGTGCGACCAGCACGCTGGATCACCTGGCATGGCCCGTACCTGCAATCACTCGCATGGCACTCATCCCGGCAAATGTCCCCGTCAGGCAAAGCACGACACTAAGCGCTATATAACCCATTGCGCGTGAATACTCACCGCCTTCGATCAGGCCGACTGTCTCCATGCTGAAAGTCGAAAAGGTGGTGAATCCGCCACAAAACCCAACGACCAGGAGAGCCCGCAAATAGTTGTGCGTTTGAATGTTCATGAACTGGCGAACCAGCATTCCCACGAGAAAACACCCGACCACGTTCACAAACAGTGTGCCGAGCGGGAACCCGTGCGGAGCAAAGTGCTGGACCCTACCGCCTATCAGGTAACGGAGCACGGAACCTGCGGCGCCCCCAAGTGCGATGAGTAGAAAAACCATTCTTTTTGGAAGCCTTTCAGTAGTTAACGAGTAAGATACGCATGCCGAACCGCCTCGCGAACGAAACCAGCCCCTACCTCCTCCAACACGCGGAAAACCCGGTGGATTGGTACGCGTGGGGACCCGAGGCTCTGGATCGAGCGAAACGTGAAGACAAGCCGATCCTGTTGAGCGTCGGCTATGCCGCGTGTCACTGGTGCCACGTCATGGCGCACGAGTCCTTCGAGGACGAAGAGACCGCGCGGCACATGAACGAGAATTTCGTCAACGTCAAAGTCGACCGCGAGGAGCGGCCCGACCTCGACGGCATTTACATGCAGGCCGTGCAGGCAATGACCGGCCACGGCGGCTGGCCCATGACGGTGTTCCTTCTGCCCGACGGAAGCCCGTTCTACGGTGGAACGTACTTCCCGCCTGACGACAAGCACGGCCTGCCATCCTTCCGACGGGTTCTACAATCGGTCGCCGACGCCTACGCGAAGCGACGAGAAGGAGTTGCTCAGTCCGCGGAGCAGCTGAAGCAGATCTACGAAAGCAATCGTGTCGGCGCGCGAAGCACAGGCAGTCTCTCTCCGCAGCTGCTGGAGTTCGCCTATCGCTCTCTTGTCAAGGCCTACGACGCGCAGAACGGAGGATTTGGCACCGCTCCCAAGTTTCCAGCGACGATGGTGCTGGATTTCCTACTCAGGTACTGGAAGCGCACCGGGACAGCAGACGCTCTCGAGATAGTCGAGCGCTCGTTTCGCAAGATGGCGCGCGGCGGGATATACGATCAGATAGGCGGAGGATTTGCGCGCTACGCAATCGATGCCGTATGGCTCGTTCCTCACTTCGAGAAGATGCTCTACGACAACGCTCTTCTCACCCGACTCGGCGCACACCTCTGGCAGGCAACAAAGGGCGACGACGTGAAGCGGGTGACGATCGAGACCGTCGAGTGGGTCGCGCGCGAAATGACGTCGTCCGAGGGCGGATTCTACTCGTCGCTCGATGCCGACAGCGAAGGACACGAGGGCAGGTTCTACGTCTGGAGTGAAGACGAGATCGACTCCTTACTCGGCGCCGATGCTCGTGCCTTCAAGTCCTACTACGGCGTAACACCGGGCGGAAACTTCGAGGACAAGAACATTCTGTTCGTAGCCGCTGATCGTACCGCCGCTGCGGCACGGTCACGCGTCGATGAAGAGCAGCTCGACGCGATTCTCGCGAGGGCGAAGCGAATCCTCTACGAGGCCAGGGCGAAGCGCGTCTGGCCGGGGCGCGACGAGAAGATACTCGCGTCCTGGAACGGCCTGATGCTCCGCGGCGTCGCAACCGCGGCCAGAGTTTTCGAGCGGCCGGATTTCAGAGGCCTCGCCATCCGAAACGCCGAATTCCTGTCTCGCGAAATGGTAAGCAAAGGCCGAGTGATGCGCTCGCACAAGGAAGGCGTCACTCGAATAAGCGGCTTCCTCGAGGATCACGCCGCAGTCGCGCTGGGCTTCTTCGCAGTATACGAGCTGACCTTCGACGAACGATGGGTTGACCGCGCCAGAGAGATCGCCAACAGGATGACCGAATGGTTCTGGGACGATCAGACAGCGGCCTTCTTCGACACGGCAACGGATGCAGAGCAGCTGATCACCCGTCCGCGCGATGTCACCGACAACGCAACGCCGTCGGGAACGTCCCTCGCCGTTGAGCTGCTGCTGCATCTGTCCGAGCTGCAGCAGGACGCAGAGTACCGCCGGCGTGCCGCGTTCACGCTCGAGACATTGGCGGAGTTAGTGACCCGGTACCCAAGTGCATTCGGGCACCTGCTTGGCTGCGCCGACATGGAGATCAACGGGGTGATCGAGGTAGCACTCGTTGGCGACGTAAAGAGCGCAGCGTTCAAAGCACTGGAGCACGCGGTCGTCGAGCGATACGTTCCTTCGCTCGTACTAGCCGGTGGAAAAGCGGGGAAGGCGTCGCACGTCAAGCTGCTCGAGGATCGGCCGCTCGTAGACGGCAAGCCGACTGCGTACGTCTGTCGCGCTTATGCCTGCGACAAGCCGGTCACGGAGCCGGATGCGTTGTCGGATCAATTGGAGAATGCGGCGAGGGTTGGAGCCACCATTTAGAGGAGGCCGGAATGGATCGAGTCAATAGTCGCATCGCACAGCTGTACGGTTATGCGGTGTGCTTCATTACAGTCATCGTCATGCTGATCGCCATCAAACAGGTCGTCGATGCCGCGTTCGATCTGAGTGACCCGATCCGTTCCGAAAGCGGACGTTACGGAGGAATGGGACGGCCACTCACGAACTTTGAGCTGTACAAGATGGAGGCGCGCCGGCAGCCAACCACCCGGGATGCCGCGGGACCTGTGGGTCCGAAGGCCTCACCGGATTCTGCCGCATCGGATGCGGATCTCAAGCGCATGTACGACGCAGAGCGTGAAGCGGCGATTGGCAACACGCGCTTTCGCGCCGTTCGGTCGCTCGTCGGCAGCCTCCTGCTCATCGTGCTGGCCGGCGTGCTCTTCGGAATCCACTGGCGCTGGCTCAAAGCGCGGGATTCCATCCCGGTGACTGGGTAACACGCGGTGACGGTTACAGGAAGGCGAACCGGCTGAGTGGCTGACCAGCAATCGTCCTTCACCCGCGGGATTTTCGCGGGTGTAGTTCTCGACTCCCTGCTCTTCCCTTATCCGCGCGCGCTCGATGAGCGAAGCGCGGATGAAGCACGCACCGTGCGCCGTCTAATCAAGGAGCTTCGCGGGTTAGAGGGCGACGTCATTGATTCCGCAAAGTTCGACGAAGAAGAGACCATCCCCGACAATGTCATCAAAACTTTCGCTGAGATCGGAATGCTGGGGCTCACCATCCCGAAGAAGTACGGCGGCCTCGAGCTCTCGTCCTCCGCGTACGCGCGCGTGTTCGAGACGCTTGCCTCGATCGATGGATCGCTGGCGATTCTCGTCGGCGTTCACTGCGGACTCGGCTCCAAGGCCATCGTACTGCACGGCACCGATCAGCAGAAGGAGCGTTACCTCCCGCCGCTCGCGCGCGGGGATTACCTGGCCGCGTACGCTCTAACGGAGCCGGAGGTCGGGTCGGATGCGCAGAACATCAAGACCACCGCGACACTGAGCAAGGACGGCTCGCACTGGAGATTGAACGGACGAAAAATCTGGATCGGAAATGCCCACCGCGCTGGAGTCATCGCCACGTTCGCGCAGGCGTTCGTGCAGCGGCGCGGCGAACAGGTGCAGCGGATGACGGCATTCTTGATCCGCCCGGACATGCCTGGATTCCGTGTCCTCGGTACCGTGCGTAAACTCGGAATCCGCGGATCAACGCAAGCGGAGCTGAGTTATGAAGCACTGGAAGTACCAGCAGATCATTTGCTCGGTAGCGTCGGCCGCGGCTTCAATGTCGCCGTCCACGTTCTCAATGCGGGAAGGCTGACGCTCGCGGCGGGATGCACCGGAGGCACAAAGCGTACTCTCAAGGAGATGACATCCTACGCCGAGCAGCGCGTCCAGTTCGGGCACCCGCTGGCCGATTTCGAGATCACCCAGCGCAAACTCTCCCGGACGGCCAGCGACATCTACGCGTCGGATGCGATGCTCGGCGTGCTCGCGTCGCTCGTCGATCGCGGTGACAATGACTTTTCTCTCGAAGCAGCGTGCGCGAAGGTTTTTGCGAGCGAGATGGTATGGCGCGCCGCGGACGACATGGTTCAGCTCGCCGGAGGTCGCGGGTACGTCAAACCATATCCGTACGAGCGAATGCTTCGCGACTCGCGGATCAACCGCATCTTCGAGGGCGCGAACGAGGTTCTCCGCCTCTTCATCGCGCTGAACGGCATTCAGGCCCCGGCGGAGGCGCTCAAGGAAATTGGGTCGGCACTCCGGCGGCCGCTGCGCAATCTGGGCTTGCTGGGTGGCTACGCCACGTCACGCGTCAAGCTGCGCCTGGGACAGACATCGACGCTCGACATCGAGCTCCACGAGCGGCTCAGGAAGCACAAGGATTACTTCGAGAAGCACGTCGCCGAGCTGGGCGGCGCGACCGACCGCGCGATCCTTCGTCATCGCGAGAGGATCGTGGACAGCCAGCTCATGCTGGAGCGGCTCGCGAATATGGCCATAGATCTATTCGCGACAGCGTGCGTAATAGCTCGGACCCAGAGCCTCATCGACGAGCGGGGCGTCGAGGAATGCGACCGTGAGATTACACTGTGTGACCTGTTCTGTGTGGAAGCCGGCCGCCGTTTTCGCGGCTATCGCCACATGCTCGACGCGCGCGGCGACGAGGTCGACGATATCCGGCGCTCCGTCGCCGCCTCAGTACGCGGCGGAAAGGGGTACTTCGTCACTGACGCCATACTCGAAGAGTAGGTCCGACTGCCGCGCTGCAAATAGATCTGGTGTTGGCGGTCGGCGAGGGTATCCTCTCCGGCGCTATGCTCGCTTGGTCGGAGCAGCTAAGCGCTGTCGAGCGTCGGAAGAAACTGCGGAGCGCGCCGATGCTTGGTGGCCTGCTCGTACGCGTACGCAAACCTGATGAGCGTCGGCTCGCTGTACGCTCGCCCGAAAAACGAGATGCCCACGGGAAGATTGTGCGCGTATCCCGCCGGCACATTGATGTTCGGATAGCCGGCCACCGCCGGCGGAGTGGAGCTGGCTCCCGTATAATGGTCACCGTTGACCAGATCCGTCGCCCACGGCGGACTGCCCGTCGGAGCGACGATCGCGTCGAGCTTGTGCTTGCTCATCGTCGCGTCTATCCCCTGAGTGCGCGACATCCTGAGGTTCCTGGCGAGCGCGTCACGATACTTCTTGTCCGACAACGGCCCCTTCTTCTGAGCCATCAGGAAGATCTCCTGACCGAACCACGGCATCTCCTGTTCCTCGTGGCGATCGTTGAAGTCGATGATGTCCTGCAGCGTCCTCACTTGAACCTTTGGACCGAGGCCAGCGAGATAGGAGTTGAGATCCGCCTTGAACTCGTACAGCAGGACGTCGAACTCGCTGTCATCGAATTTCCCCGCGGTCTCGATGTTTGCGGGATCCACGATCACGGCGCCCTGCGCCTTCATTGCATCGATCGCGTCATTCACGATCTTGTCGGCGGCTTCGCTATAGCCGAAAAACTTGGTGCGGGCGACACCAATTCTCGCGCCGCGCAATCCGTTGGGATCGAGGGATCGCGTGTAGTCAACCCGGGGGCGCGAGCGCCCTGCCATCGTCGCGGAGTCACGCGGATCGATTCCCGCCAGCGCGTTCAGAATTGTCACGGCATCCCTTACTGTTCGCGCCATCGGGCCCGCCGTATCCTGGCTGTGCGCGATCGGGATGATTCCAGTTCGACTCACGAGGCCAAGCGTCGGTTTTATGCCGACAATCCCGTTGGCCGACGATGGGCAGACGATCGATCCGTCCGTCTCGGTGCCAATCGCTGCCGCGCAGAGATTGGCTGACACCGCCCCGCCCGAGCCGGAGCTCGACCCGCAGGGATTTCGATCGAGCACGTAAGGGTTTTTCGCCTGGCCGCCGCGTCCGCTCCATCCGCTCGAGGAATGTGTGGATCGGAAATTCGCCCACTCGCTGAGATTGGCTTTTCCGAGCAGCACCACGCCGGCCGAGCGCAGTTTCGCCGCGATGAAAGCATCCTGGAGCGGGGCGGATCCCTCGAGCGCGAACGAGCCCGCAGTCGTCGTCATCCGATCCGCGGTGTCAATGTTGTCCTTGAGCAGAATTGGAATCCCGTGAAGCGGTCCGCGCACTCTTCCCGACTTTCTTTCCTGATCGAGACCATCGGCGATGGACAGCGCATCAGGATTGATCTCGAGCACGTGACGGAGGGTCGGCCCCTTCCGATCCAGGTCTTCGATCCGCGCGATGTACTGCTGCGTAATCGAACGGGAGGTCATACGCCCGGAGGACATTCCCGCCTGAAGATCAGCCAGCGTTGCTTCCTCGAGGTCGAACGCGACAATCTCATACTTTCCGTTCGGCCGCCCAGATAGACTATCGCCGAGCGTTTCAGCTTGCAGCGGCTTCCCGCGCACTGCCATGACTCCGGCTACTGCGCCGATCCGCACGAAGTCTCTACGATCCATGTCGAGTCTCCCCGAACAAAGGTGTGACTGCTTCCAGATCAGCGCAGCTCTTCAGAATCGTTCCACAGTTCTGGCAGATCAGTTTGCACTTGATCTCCTTGATGTTGGTCGAGCCGCAAACATCACAGACCTCGACCTCCATCAATCGAAATCCAGCGCGAGATCGAGCGCCGGTGCCGAATGCGTCAGCGCCCCTACTGAGATCCAGTCAACTCCCGTCTCGGCGATCAAGCGCACGGTGTCAAGCTTGACGCCGCCTGATGCTTCTGTCACCGCGCGGCGGTCCACTAGCTTCACCGCCTCACGTAGATCCATCAGCCCCATGTTGTCGAGCATGATCACGTCAGCACCAGCGGCAATAGCAACGCTTACCTGATCGAGATTGTCACATTCGACTTCGATCTTGATTCCCATCGGCGCAACAGCCCGAGCGCGCTTGACGGCAAGCATTATGTCTCCGTCGGCTGCTGCGAGGTGATTGTCTTTGATCATCACGCCTGATGAGAGATTCATCCGATGATTGAGCCCTCCGCCACAACGCACCGCGTACTTCTCAAGACGCCGCCAGCCTGGTATCGTCTTTCGGGTGTCGAGAATGTGGGCACCCGTGCCGGCGATCGCCTGGACGTACTGCGCAGTAAGTGTCGCGATCCCCGACAGACGCTGCACGAAGTTGAGCGCTACACGCTCCGCTGACAACAACCCGCGTGCGTGGCCCGAGAGGAACATCACGGGCATCGCGGATTCGACGCGCGTCGCGTCGTCATGCTCTATTCGGATCGTTACCGCCTTGTCGAGCTGCGCAAAGGCCTCACTTGCGAGCGCCAGTCCTGCGATCACCCCTTGCCGACGCGCAACAAGCCTGCATCTCGCTCGTCTGTCCGACACAACGGTTGCTGCGGTCGTGATGTCGTGTCTGGTGTCATCTTCCTCCAGCGCGTAGGCAACCAGGGCCGCCGTTTCTTTCTTGGTCAACGGGAAGTGAAGGCCTTCTTCCCAGTAGAAGCCGTGCGCGGCGAGCTCGGTCTCGCGGCGATGCGTCATTCGCCGGGATCGACCGTGGATTCGGGAGCCGGCGACAGTGGCGTCTGGCCGCCGATCG
>Ga0184605_10000099_pt1 | contig 22541 bp, 18 predicted proteins | sample PLM0_30_coex_FD_132995 | JGI IMG/M metagenome (GOLD analysis project Ga0184605, IMG submission 132995) | Groundwater sediment microbial communities from an aquifer in East River, Colorado, USA - PLM0_30_coex | ecosystem: Environmental > Terrestrial > Soil > Riparian zone | place: USA: East... | reverse complement strand
CATTTCCGGCATCGGGGGCATTTCCGGCATTTCCGGCATTTCGAAGTCGAAATCGAAGTGCGACATGTCGTCGAACGCGCGGGTCATGTCCTGCATCCGGAATTCGAGATCGTCCATGTCGAGTGCCATTGGCGTCTCGAAATCCATGTCCGGCATTGGCGGCATTGGCGGCATTAGCAGATCCATTTGCATGTCCTTCAATGCGTCCAGTCGCGGTCCGAGATCGGAGAAGTCGGGGAGGGCGGGGAGGGCGGGAAACTCCGGCATCTCCCAGACCTCTGGCATCTCGGGCGGCAGTGCCGGTCTGACCCTTGGCGCGGGCTTCGGACGCCTCTCCGGTTTAGTGGTCACTGGGGGACGAGGGGTGGGCGCCGGCGTTGGCTCAGGGATTTGCGCGCTGCTCGATACAGTGCAAACGCCGAGTGCGATCGTGAAAAGAGTTGCTCTGATCATCCTTCCCTCATTCAGATTGAGTTGTCACTACGGCGGAATTGAGACGGGAGAGGACATCTCCCTGCTCGACTGTCTGATGTATCAGATCCAGATCGCCCTTGCTTCTCTCGCCGCGCAGTCTCGCGATCTGCACCAGCACCAGCTCGAGATCCTCGAGCAGCGAGCGGAGCTTGGGATCCTGCGCCGCCGGCGAGTCGATGAGGAGCCGTGTCGTCACAAGGAGATCGGCTGCCTTTCCGGCGAAGCTCGCATCACTCTCGCCGCTCGTGTTCTTGGCGGGGAGCGAGATCAGGAGCGCAGCAGCCTGCCCGAGATACCTGCTCGTCTGATCGCGGTACGCGTCGCCTACCGCAGATGTGTCGGCGCCAGACGGCATTGGCGCGGATGCGAACGTCGGAGCCGCATTCGGCGTGACGTCCTTTGCCATCGGGATGTAATGCCCGATTCCGATTCCGATCACCAGCGCGGCTGCCGTGGCAATCCAGGGCGTGCGCAATGTCATTCCACCAGATCGTTGGATCGAGGCCGGTGAATTGAAGTGCGCGTCCTCGATGACACCCCACATCTCGTCGAGCGGCGGCTCGGGCGGATTGTCGAAGCTTCGCGGAAGATCGCGGAGCACTTCGTCGAAACGGTTCTCCTCCATCACCCTACTCCTTGAATGCAGCCAGAACTTCCCTCAGCTGCGCTCTTGCGGCGGAGAGCCGGCTCTTCGACGTCCCCTCGGGGACGCCGAGTATGCCGGCGATTTCCGCGTGCGTATATCCCTCAATGTCGTGCATGATCAGCGTGGTGCGATAAGCTTCCGAAAGATTTTCCACCGCCCGCGCGATGCATTCCTTGAGATCCGGATCCGCCTCAGGAGCGGTGACCTCGATCGAATGCGCCTCGTCGAGCGCTACTTCCCGTCCGAACCGTATTTCACTCCGCCTCGCGTTCGAGACGACCGTGACTACGATCCTGTGCAACCAGGTCGAGAATGCAGCATCCCCTCTGAACTGGGAAAGTCTGGAGAACGCGCGGATGAAAGCGTCCTGCGTGAACTCCCGAGCCTTTTCCGCATCGCCTGTCAGTCGATAGGCGAGCGAGTAGACTCGGGACGCGTGCAAGTCGTACAGCGCACGCCCGGCCAACCGATCCCCCGCGATGACCCGGGCGATGAGCTGTGTCTCGTTCACGCGGTGATCTTATCTACCGCCGATCTCTTCGCGACCATGGTTGCTGTAGGGTTCGACACATGGTTCGGAGGGATAGTTCGGTAAGGGGGAACTGCAAACTGCAAAACTGAGAACTGCCAAGCTGCCCGCTGCCCGCTTCAAGCTGCCAGCCGCTAGCCTTACTACGTCGGGACATTACCGGCGCGTTTCAAGTGTACGAACAACTGCCTGTGCCATCACGCATGTACTGCTGTCCCGGAGTTTGCAGCCGGCAGTTTGCAGCCGGCAGCTTGCAGCGGGTAGCGGGTAGCGGGTAGCGGGCAGCGGGCAGCTTTGCAGTTCTCAGTTTTGCAGTTGCAGTTACTTGACTCCCCGTCGATCCTTGAGCCCCGCCTCGATCCCCATCCTGAGATCGTAAGGCACCACCGGCACCGAGATGTCCGCGCTCCTGTTCCATCCCAGCGAGCGCGCGCGGACGCGGATCATTGCCTCCTGCGCCTCCGCCGGATCGCCGAAAGGAGTTTTTCTCCACCGGTAGCTCTCGCGAAGGATCTGCGATGTCACCCTCAGGCTCGCCATGGATGCCTGGGCGGTGAGAGTGACGAGGGCGCCCCCACCTTCGCGCGCGGCACGGGACAACCGCACCGTCTCGGTCCCCTCGGGCTCGATGCCTGCAACGACTACGAGCGCGAATCCACCACAGCGAAGCAGCTCCTCCGCTCCACGCAGTCCGTGCTTTCGACTGCGGGGGCGCACCAGGATCGGACCTTCTTCCCAGAATGGACCGGCGATGGTGCCGAGCCCGTCGATCCACACCGCTCTCTCGCCCTGGGCTACGGTGGTGTGACAGGCAGCCCTGAGAACCGCGGTCGCCCCGCCCTGCGGCATCCAGACGGTGAGTCTCCCTCGAGGTAAACCGCGTCCGGGGAGAATTGCATCCAGTGCATCGATTCCCGTTGCCACCGGCTCCGCTGTCCGGTGGGTGACCGGTGTCGCATCTGGAAATCGATGCTCAATGAGTGCGCGGATGGCGGCGTTTCGGTCGGACATGACTCTGCTAGGATAGCCCGAACATATCCCGAAAGCAAGAAGGGTACCGGCGAAAAAAAAAGGGAGCCGATTGGCTCCCCCGAACAACCCACTACAGCTGCTCCAGCAGCTCCTATTCTGGTGTTCCTTCCGGGAAAGGACAGCGAACCCCATCGCCGAAGTTGCAGAGGTCCCTATTGATAGCTATGGCAGTGCCGTGATGCCCAGACTGACCATCGAGCGTCGCATCGAACTCGATAATGGCACACGCGTCCCCAGTGATGCCACAGTCCGGGTTGGCAAAGAAGAAAGTCACGTCTTCGATCGTGACCACATGAGTACCAAACATGAGCGTGCCCATACCGGAGAACCTATCATCGCTCTTCTTGAATCGCGCGTTGGAGCTTGCGCTAGTTCCAAATAGGTCCGATTGGCCGTTGGTCAACCGCAGCCACGCCGTTTTACCCTGGCTGAAATAGACCCCCTCGAACACGTCGGAATAGATGACGGGGCTGCTAATAGTGATTTCTATCGCCGCATCGATCGGTGGCGGAGGAGCGTCTCCTTTGAGCGCTGGATCGTTGGGAGCCAGGAGCGTGTGGGAGTTGGCTGGTGCCGTCGTCGCGTCGGTACAGGCGACTGCGAAGGCAAGAGCGACGAGCGGGAGGAGCGAAAACCGTTTCATAGGCATTACCTGGTTAGGGTGAGCCGGCCACTGTCACAGGCCGGGTGGTGAGATACGGGTGATTCCAGTTTTTCGAGGGAGGTGCGGGCGTGCAGCTCACGCCGTAGCGACTCAGTGATTTCTGCCGCTAGCGCTTGTCTGGAATTGAGGTGGTCGGACATGAATCATCCTCCCGGAGCCATTCGCCGGAATCAAGGTCTGCCCGATGCCAGGAAGAGGGAGGGACTAATGTATCGCGCTTTGGGAAATGCGCCATAGCTGAGCTTCAGCCCCCGCCCTAACCACCCCCCAACCGACGAATTCCCGCCTGCGCCTCTTGCACGATAGCCTGGACCTCGGGGTCTCCCCGGCCCCATGCCCTGATCACGAGTCGATATGACCTCAGCGCGCCGTCCCTCTTCCCCGCAGCTTCCGCAACCTTGCCTCTCTCCAATGCAATCAAGATCTCTGTCGGGGTTAGAAATGAATACAGACGCTGTCGGAGAATCTTGTCGGCGGCACCGAAGTCTCGGCTCTTAAACAGCAGTCGTGCGCTCGCCAAATGGTCCTGGTCACAGCGAAGGCAGAGGGTATCCGCCAGCAGCGCGAACGCTTTGGCCGCATTGGTGGTGTCGCGGCGGGCGAGGAGCAGATAAGCCTGCGCTGCCTGAGAATCGTACTCAGGATAAGGTTTTTTCTCAGCCTTCGCCTGCGCGCTCCTAGCGCGATACAATCGCAGAAACGCACCGATCGACCCCGTGTCGCCTCGAGCTGCCCACCATGGTAGCGCCGTTCGAGCCTCTGGTCTGCCAGCCGCTAGCCACTGGGCGAACACGGCGGACGCGGTATCGGGGTCGATCGCGCCCAGCAGCGCGAGCTGAGCAAAGAGACGTCCAGGCCGGTTTCCGAGCGCCAGATATGCCTCGTGCAACCGCCCCCGATACGCGAGCTGAAGCGGCAGGTAGCTCGCGAGTTTGACCGAGTCTTGAGCAAAGCTCTTGGAGCTGTGCGGATGCCGTGATACCGCCCGCAAAAATCGGAGAGCGGTCTCGGCGGAATCGGGCCAGTGACGTACGAGCGCCCACGCGCGCAGAAGCGCGTCCGGGTTCGCGCCATCCAGAACTTGCTCGAGCTTGCCCGCGTCCGAGGAGGTAGCCGGATCCGTTACCAGATCAAGCAGACGAATTCCCTCAGCGTGCGCTCCTGCCGGATTTCGTGCAAGGTACTGGAGTGCAGCTGCTCGGCCGGCGGCCGCTCCGTCGAGCGTGAATCCAAGCTCGACGAGATGTATGTACGCGGGCGCGAACGCTGAATCGAGCGCGACCGAGCGATTGAAGGCATCACGGACCTCGGGCTCGCTGATGTCGAACATGCTCCCGTATCCCTGATGAAAGCGCGCTTCCCCGACGACGTACCATACCTCCGGATCATTTGGGTAGCGTGCTACTGCTTCATTCACGGTCGCGAAGAGTCGCCGCGTGAGCCCCCAATCGGGCTGGTTGACATCGCCACTCTCGAGGGCGGACCGGAGCGAGTCAGTTGCGATCAGGAGACTGTCGCGAGGCGCCAGGTTCCGGTTCCTGGCCCCAGCACGAAGAGCGAATGCGTGGGTAGCAGTATCCATCTCGCTACTCCGCCACGCGGTGACCTGGCCCGCCCTTCTCAGCGCCAACGCAAACCCCGTATCAATCGAAATTGCCCGCTCGTAGGAAACGGCAGCGGAATCCCAGGATGTGCGGCGGTAATATTGTTCTCCCTCCAAAAACGCCTTCAGCGCCTGCGCGGAACCCGAGCCAATGGATGTCGCTCGCACGGCGCCGATGCGATGCCGTTTCCCGAGTTCATTCACAACGCGGAGAGTCAGAGCATTGGCCAGCTGCTTCACGTCGACGCTTATGGTGTCGACATCGGCAAGCACCGAGTCCGTCGCTGCATCGGCCAGCTCGAAGTGAAGACGCACCGAATCCGCTGTAGCTGGTACGAGCGAGCCGTAGATCGCGTACTTGGCGCGGGTGCGTTGCGCCAGCTGGATCGCCGGCTCTCTCACCGATCGCGCTCCCTCCTGCCAGTTTCGGATCGCCAGCACGGGCGACACGATTCTGAGAAGCCCCGCACCGTCCATGTTGCGGGAGAGCAGATCGACCATTCCTTCATGCCAGACTTTCAGACCGCGGGTGGTAACGTCGAAGGGTGCTACGACGACCGTTACGGTCTCGTTGGGCAGTTCCGGAGGCCTGTGCCCAACATACCAGGCTCCTGCGAGCGCGAGACCGGCGACCCCGACGCCAGCTGCGATCTTGCCGATCGGGTATCGGTGCAAATCCCGGACGATCGGGATCTGAGAAATCGCAGATCGCTTGCCCGTTTGCGTTGAGCAAGCCGAGCCGAATTCACTCGCCGTCTGGAACCGGTCCGCCGGGTTTTTCTCAAGCGCTTTCTCGATCGCGCGACAAACCGGTATCGGCACATCCTCACGCAGCCGGTCGATGCGTGGCGGTGGTTTCGTGAGATGTGCGGCGAGAATCGCCTGCGTGTTCGTGCCGGCGAAGGGAACAGTACCGGCCAGCATCTCGTAGGCTACTACGCCGAGTGAATAAATGTCCGCCCGAGAATCGACGTCGGAACTGCCGAGGGCTTGCTCGGGCGCCATGTAGCCGACAGTGCCCATCGATATCCCTGTTCGAGTCAGCTTCTCGCCGGGGACATGTGCTGGGCCGGCCAATGCGGCTGCGATACCGAAATCGGCGAGCACCGCCTGACCATCCTCAAGGAGAATGTTCTCCGGCTTGATATCGCGATGAATGACTCCCTGCTTGTGAGCGTACGCGAGCGCAGACGCCACCTCGCACAGGATGCTGACGGCGTGCTCTATCGGAAGCTTGTGCTCGCGCTTGAGCCGTTCGCGCAAGGATTCGCCGTGGATGAACGGCATTATGTAGAAGAGCAGGCCATTCCTTTGCCCCGCAGTAATGATCGGGAGGATGTGCGGGTGCTGGAGGTGAGCAGTTACCTCCGCTTCCCTCTTGAACCGCGCCGCCATCATGTCGCTCGTGAGCTCGGGCGGCAGGATCTTGATCACGACCTTGCGGTTGAGCGCCAGATCGGTGGCCATGAACAGCCTGCTCATGCCTCCACCCTTCAGCTCCTCATCTACGTGATAGCTGTCGGCAAAGCTCTTTCGCAGATCCAGGAGGAGATCGTCCAAGCGAGCCCGCGTGCGGGAGGGGGGTAGAAGCAGTCAAAACATACGGCGTCATCTCAGTAGCCGCGACACTGGAATGCCGATGTCGACGGCGGGATTATTTCCGGCGAACGGTGTAAGAGCCCCAGCCGCCTTTCAGGCGTGATTCATGAATTGGCTCCCTTTGGGGCCGATTCCTACCGCGGCAAGCCGTCAACCTTCATCAACTCATGCAACGAATCCTGTTCAATAGATATTCGTCCATACCGGTGCTTACCTCTTTTGCCTTTTTTGCCTCAATGGCTTGTGCGGCGAGCCGGGAAACGCATCGATCGCCGGTCTCAGAACAAATCCCGCCCGCGGAATCAGCGGTCGCGGTCGCCACGACCCAAGGTGTCCAAGCTGTCCCCGCCGCTGCCGCCTCCGTTTCAGTCACGGGGGCCGCAGCCTCCAGCACCAGCAAGACTCTGAGCGGGGACCCAACCGCTAAGGCCCCGCCGGTGACCGTTCCCTCGGTGAAAGGCAGAACCAAGAAGGACAGCCTTGCTCTGGTGAAGGCGGTCAGGGCCGGACTGCAAAACACAGCCTGGCCGGTGCAGACCCCGCCTCCACTTCCGGGCGCGATCCTTCCGGCGCGCCGGATCGTCGCTTACTACGGGAATCCGCTCTCGAAGAGGATGGGAGTTCTCGGCGAGCTGCCCCCCGACCAGATGCTCGCGCGCCTCGACAAGGAGATCGCAGAGTGGCGCCGAGCGGATCCTTCGACACCGGTGCAGCCCGCGTTGCATCTCATCGCGGTAGTGGCGCAGGGAAGTCCAGGCAGGGATGGCAAATACCGCCTCCGCATGACCGATAGCCTGGTCGAGAAAGTCGCGTCCTGGGCGGCAACGCGGAACGCTTTACTCTTCCTCGATGTGCAGGTTGGCCTGAGCACGGTCCAGGCAGAGCTTCCGCGTCTCGTCCCATTCCTGAAGCGACCCAACGTACATCTCGGCCTCGATCCCGAGTTTTCGATGAAGTCCGGCGACAAGCCGGGCTCAAAGATCGGGACGATGAGCTCAACCGACGTCAATTTCGCCATCGGTCTTCTGTCAGACATCGTCACCCAGAACAATCTCCCGCCCAAGATTCTCGTCGTTCATCGCTTCACGCGCAACATGCTCACCGGAGCGAAGAAGATCCGGCTGGATCCCAGGGTGCAGGTCGTGATCGACATGGATGGCTGGGGTCAGCCGTGGCTCAAATACGATTCATACCGCGCGTACGTCGAATCCGAGCCGGTGCAGTTCACCGGGTTCAAGCTCTTTTATCACAACGACACCAAGAAGGGCGATCCGCTCCTCACTCCGAGCGAGGTGCTCCTGCTCAATCCAAAGCCGCACTACATCCAGTATCAGTAGCTTCCGAGCCTCGCTCGGCGAGCGGAGCGGTCATATTATAGAGCGGTCGTCAGAGTCAACGACGACCGCTCTTCTCTTTGCTTTGGTATGGAGGCGGAATGACGACGAGACGGGAATTTCTCTCGAGTATGGCCGTGGCTGGACTCGGCGCGCAGCCGATGTTCCGCGAGCACGCGATGAGGTCTCTCTTTCACGCCAACGCCATTGCTGGTGACCGACCTCCCGAGGCGATAGCCGACGACGAGTCGTACTGGGCCCAGATCCAGCGGGCGTTCGACTCCGACCGCACGATGATCAACCTGAACAACGGCGGCTGCAGCCCGACGCCGAGCCACGTGCTCGAGGCGATGATCCGGGACCTGAGATTCTCGAACGAGCTGCCGGTAGAGCACATGTGGCGGGTGCTGGAGCCGCGGGTCGAAAGCGTACGACGCGATCTCGCCAGCGAGTTCGGGTGTGATCCGGAGGAGATGGCGATCACGCGCAACGCTTCCGAAGCCAACGAGATCATGATATTCGGGCTCGACCTGAAGCGGGGCGACGAAGTCGTGATCACGAACCAGAATTACGGTCGGATGATCACGTCGTGGGAGCAGAGGGTACGCCGCGACGGTATCGTGCTGAAGCAGGTCTCGTTCAAGGTCCCGCCGCCGTCGGACAATTATCTCGTTCAGCAAATCGTTGCGGCGATCACGCCGCAGACGAAAGTCATAGAAATCACCCACATCACGAACCTCACCGGTCAGATCATGCCGGTGCGGCGGATCGTCGAAATGGCGCGGCCGCTGGGGATCGAGGTTTTTGTCGACGGCGCTCACGCCTTCGCGCATTTCCCCTTCAAGCGTGACGACCTGAAGTGCGACTACTATGGAACCAGCCTCCACAAGTGGCTGCTTGCTCCGGTCGGCACCGGATTCCTCTATGTGCGGAAGGACAAGCAAAAGAATCTCTGGCCACTCATGGCCGCAGCGGCGACCCAGGACAACGACATCCGGAAGTATGAGGAGATAGGCACTCATCCCGCGGCAAATCACAACGCGATCTCGGCCGCGATGGCGTTTCATCGCGGAATCGGTGTGGAGAGAAAAGTTGCGCGGCTTCGCTACCTGCGCGACCGCTGGGCGAAGCGACTCCTCGCGGAGAGCAAGCGCGTGTCGGTGCTTACCCCGCTCGACAACAGACAAGCGGGCGCGATTGCGCTCTTCCAGGTGGATGGGCTGGACAACGTCAAGCTGGGCGCCTGGCTGCTGAGCCAGCATCGCATCGTGAATACGCCAATCGTGCATCCGGAATTCAAGGGAATCAGGATCACGCCGAACGTCTACACGACTTTGGACGAGATTGACGTTTTTGCAGACAAGGTGCTCGAAGCGGTGAAGAAGGGCATTCCAGCGTAGAGGCGACGATGCGGCGACGCACCTTCGTTCACCGTGCCGTTCTGGGCGGGCTTGGATTTAGCGTGCTTCGGAATCTCGAAGCGTGTGCACCGCGTACGATCGGCACGGGCGCCCGAGATTCTTTCGCTGCACTCCGCGACAGGTACTTCCTGTTCCAGCTCGAGCACAACCCGGTAACATCGACCTACCTCGGCGGCGATGCGTATCACGCTTCGCTCCGTAACACCAACTCGACGCTGCGCGACTACCGCCCGGCGACGCTCGACGAGGAGCTCCGGTACTACTCCGAAGTGCGCAGGGCGTTGTCGGCTATTGACCAGCGCACGCTGACGCCGACCGAAGTGGTGGATTATTCGGTCATGGATGCGCAGCTCGGATTTCTGATTCGTCAGCTGTCCAATCGGTACCAGCAGAAATCGCTCGACAGCTACGTCGCAGAGCCTTTCCGCGGCGTTGACTGGCAGATCCAGCAGATGACGGACGCCGGCAACGGGCTGCTGGGGACCGAGGAAGAATGGCAGCAGGTGGTGAATCGGACGCTCGCAACATCCGCCTATCTGGATGTCGCGCGCGCGAACCTTCTTGCCGGCAAATCGGCGGGCAATATTCCCGACAAGCGCATGGTCCAGCGGGATGGCATCAACGGAAGCACCGCTAACGCGGAATACTTCCGCGCGACGTTGCCAGGGACCGCGGGCGGCTTCATCGGCGCTCGTTCGTTCGGCCAGTCAATGATTGCTCGCGTCGCTACCGCGGGAGCGACAGCTGCTCAGGCGTGGGACGATTTCGCGAAGTTCCTCGCCGCCAATTTCAATGTGAACGAGGCAGTCGACCGCTTCCCCTCTGGTGAGGCGGAGTACCAGTGGCGCGTGCAGAACGTGCTGCGGGATCCTCGCACCACGGCGCAGCTGTTTCAGTACGGGCACGATCAGGTCGATCTCTATACCAATCGCATCTACGAGATCTCGCGCGTCCTCGCCAACGATGCGAAGCTCGGCTTGAATTTCGATGCGGCGCAACGCAACACATCCGTGCGCGCAGTGATGGATCACCTATCGAAGGATTCACCACGCAACGACGACGAACTGTTTCACTGGTACAGGGAAGCGGGCGACCGAGCGGTTGCGTATGGACGGCAGTACGATCTCTTCGACATTCCGCCGACCTACAAGCTCGATGTCGTGCCGACGCCGCCGGTTTTGCGCAGCACCATCGACGCGGCCTACTACCCCGCTCCTCCGTTCAAGAAGACGGGCGTAGGACGATTCTACCTGACGCCGACCGGAAACGATCCGGCGGCGCTCAAGCAAAACAACCGCGCATCCGTTGCCGACACTGCTGTTCACGAAGGATTTCCGGGTCACGACTGGCATTACAAGTACATGACTGCGCACGCGGATCAGATCTCCAACCTCCGTTGGCTCACACCCGGCGCCGTTGAGGATTCTTCCTCGATGTGGAGCGACTCGATGGCTGCCGAAGGGTGGGCGCTCTACTGCGAGGAGCTGATGTCAGACCCGCGGCCGGAACGTCCTTACGGATTCTACAACGCCGGCGAATACCTGTACGAGCTTCAGGGACAGCTGCTTCGCGCGGTTCGCATAGTGGTCGACGTCGGGATTCATACCCGCAGGATGACGTTCGATCAGGCGGTGGATTATTTCACCGAGCACGTTGAATTCTTTCCCGGTGCGCGGCAGCGGGCGGCGACGGAGCCCGCGGCGCGTGCCGTGGCGGATGGCGCGCAACGAGCGATCTACCGCTATTCCAAGTGGCCAACTCAGGCCATCACTTACAACCTTGGCAAGAACGCCATCGTCGAGCTCCGTGAGGCTTATCTCGCGGGGACGGGCTCCGCGTATTCGGCGAAACGCTTTCACCAGAAGTTCATGGGGATGGGAACGATTCCGGTCGCTTACTTCAAGACGACGTTTCTCGCAGCCCCTTGAACCTGCCCTCCATCCACACTCATCCGCGAGCTGACCAAACGTGATCCTCTTCATCGCCATCGGCCTGGCGGCCGGAGTTCTTGCCGGAATGTTTGGAATCGGCGGCGGCATCGTCATCGGGCCGGCGCTCATCCTACTGGCGAAGTATCCGCCCCAGGTGGCAACAGGCACATCGCTCGGCGCCTTGCTCCTGCCGGTCGGCGCGCTCGGTGCGTGGGAGTACTACCGGCGAGGCAATCTCAACATCGTTGCATCGCTTTGGATCGCGCTGGGACTGCTTTTCGGCGCGTGGGTCGGAGCCAGACTCGCCCAAAGTCTGTCGGGACCGCAGCTGCAGAAAGCGTTCGCGATCTTCCTCGTGGTGATTGCCATCAGAGTGTGGGTGAAGGCGTAGACCGGCTTCACGGCTACACCGCGCGCATCTCCGGATACTTCGAGAACGCCCAGAGAGAGTACGCGAGCATCACAACGCCGCCGCTGAAGATCGCCCACTGCACGCCGACAAAACGCGCTACGACGCCGGCGATGAACGAGCCAAAGGGTGTGAACCCGACGTACACAAAGACATAGGTCGCCATCACGCGTCCACGCAGTACGTCTGGCACGACGGACTGAAGGATTCCATTCGCCAAAGCGCCGTTGATGATCATCGTCAGCCCGAGGAACAACAGCACCAGCGCGGCGAGGTGGAGCGAGCGCACGAGGGAGAACAGAATGGTCAATCCGGCAAACGCGTAGGCGGTGGCGTTGAACAGTCGTCCGCGTCGGATGCGCCCTCCAACGCCGGCGAGCGCGAGCGCTCCTGTGAGCGCGCCAATTCCGACAAACGTGAGGAGCAGTCCATAGCCGCTGGCGCCAGTGTGCAGCACGTCGCGCGCAACCACGGGCATCATCGTCAGATACTGAAATCCAAAAATCGAATAGATCGCGATCACTCCCATCAACCCCGACACGGATCGCGAGCTGCGGATGTAGTCCAGGCCCTGCTTGAGCTGCTCATAGGGCGACACGAGGTGCTGGACCGGCATCCACCGTGGCAGCTTGATGAGTGCGAGACTCGCGAGGACGGCGAAATAGCTGAGCGCGTTGATCCCGAAGCACCACGCGAGTCCCCACTTGGCCAGGACTATCGCGGCAATCGAAGGACCAACAATTCGCGCCAGATTGAAGCCGCCGGAGTTGAGCGCTATCGCGTCGACGAGGTCTTCCCGCGAAACCAGCTCCACGGTCATCGCCTGGCGCGCCGGAATCTCGAATGCAGAGATGACTCCGCCGAACGTCGTCAGCGCCAACAGCCAGTGGAAGTTCATGTGGCCAGACCATGTGAACCACCACAAGGCCGCGGCCTCGACCAGCAACAGAGCCTGGCAAACGATGACGATGCGAAGCTTGTTGCGTCGGTCGGCGATAACGCCGCCGTAAAGTGAGAGAAGAAGAACTGGGAAGCTGCCCGCGGCAGCTACGAGGCCCACCAGAAAGGCGCTGTTGGTGAGCTCGAGCGCCAACCAGCCCTGCCCCACCTGTTGCATCCAGGTCCCCACGAGCGAGACCGTCTGGCCGATCCAGAAGAGCCTGAAGTTCCGGTGGACCTGGAGCGTCCGGAACGGGTTAATCGATCGTCTCTGTGGTCGCGCCGGAGTGGGGTCGGGGTGAGCCATTCCACTGGATTATACACGGCTCATGGCCCGGCTGTATCTTAGACAAATGCGCTTCCACACTTACTCGAAGTTCAGCCCCGAGGCGGCTGATGCGGTCGATCTTCAGGGGCTGCTCGACAAGCTCGCTGATTTTCTGCTGCAGTCGGGATTTGCGGGCGGCCAGAGTTTCAATCCGTACTTCGACGACTTCGACTCGGAGCCTGATCGCTCGGTTGAAGCGCTTCGTCAGGCGATTCTCGATGCCTTGATCGAAAGCGGCCAGTTCACGCCAGAGCTGCTGCAAGCGCTGCGCGGCGACGGCGACAAGGAATCACAGGAAAAACTGAGCGACCTGCTCGACAGCCTCATTCAAAAGCTGGCCGCCGAGGGCTACCTGAATCTGCAGGCGCCGCCGCAAATGCCCGCCGGCCACCAGGCGGTAGAAGGTCGGGGTGGACTCGCGCATGGAGCCTCCAAGAGTGTCCAGTTCAACCTGACCGACAAAGGCATCGACTTCCTCGGCTACAAGAGTCTTCGGCACATCCTGAGCTCTCTCGGAAAATCCAGCTTCGGATCGCACGATACGCCGCACCTCGCCACCGGCATCGAAGCCGATGGCTACAGCAAGGAGTACGAGTTCGGCGATGTGCTCAACATCGATGTGAACGAGACCTTGAAAAATTCGCTGGCACGCACAGGCTCGCTCGAAGTGCCGATGGACCTCGAGTACTCGGATCTGATGGTGCGCCAGGCCGAGTATCGGTCGTCGTGCGCGACGGTCCTGATGCTGGACACATCGCACTCGATGATCTTGTACGGAGAGGATCGCTTCACGCCCGCGAAGAAGGTCGCACTGGCGCTTACTCACCTCATCCGCACCCAGTTTCCCGGCGACACCCTGCAGGTTGTCTTGTTTCATGACTCGGCCGAGGAGATTCCGCTCTCGACTCTGCCGCAGGCGCAGGTGGGTCCGTATCACACCAACACCGCCGAGGGTCTCAAGCTCGCGCGGCGGCTGTTGATGGCGCAGAAAAAGGACATGCGCCAGATCGTGATGATCACCGACGGGAAGCCGAGCGCGATGACCATGCCGAACGGGCAGATCTACAAGAACTCAATGGGTCTCGACAGCACCGTCATCGCAACGACACTGCGCGAAGTCGCCAATTGCCGGCGCGCGGGAATTCTGATCAACACCTTCATGCTGGCGCGCGACCGGGCGCTGGTGGAATTCGTGAAGCACGTCTCGGAGATCAGCAAGGGCAAGGCGTACTTCACCAATACTATGACTTTGGGCCAGTTCATCCTCATGGACTTCCTGAGGAAGAAGACGCAGAAGATCTCGTAACAACTCCACACAAACGACGAATGCGAATCACTAGAATGGCCGGCGCCATCGCGCTCACGCTGACTGCGGCTTGCGCGTCGGTCCGGACGCGCGGACCTGCATCGCAGCGCTACGATGTGCTCATCACCAACGCGCGGATTGTCGACGGAACCGGCAATCCCTGGTATCGCGGCAGTGTGGCGACGGTTGGTGACCGAATCGCCTACGTCGGCCCGTCCATCCCCGGGCTCACTGCGCGGCGGGTGATTGACGCCGGCGGCCAGGTGGTCGCACCCGGCTTCATCGACATGCTCGGGCACTCCGAGTCCAACATTCTGCGCGGACCTCACGCGGTGTCGAAGATCACGCAGGGAATCACCAGCGAGATCACCGGTGAGGTCCATTCGGCGTGGCCCAATCTCGGCCTCGGCGCGCAACCTGACCCACGCCGTCCGTGGCGCTCGCTTGGAGAATATTTCGCATTTCTCGAGAAGAACGGAACTGCAATCAATCTCGGGACCTATGTCGGCACCAGCTCGGTACGTGAAGCAGTGATGGGTGAAGCCACGCGTCATCCCACCGACGCTGAGATGCGCCAGATGGGCGCGCTCATCGATTCCGCGATGCGCGATGGCGCAGTGGGTGTGGGAACCGGCTTGATCTACCTGCCGAGCACTTTCTTCTCGACCGACGAGCTGATTGCGCTTACGAAGTACGCCACGCCGTACAAAGGCGGATACGCGGCGCACATCAGAAGCGAAGGAGCCGGGCTTCTCGATGCGATTCGCGAGACGATTCGCATCGCGGCAGGAGCCGCTACGTGGGCGGAGATCCGCCACATCAAGTCGCGGTCCTTCGAGCAGATGAAGCTGGCAGTCGCGCTGATCGATTCAGCGCGCGCCGCCGGGATCGACATCACGGCTGACCAATATCCGTACATCGCCAGCGGTACCGGTCTCCAGGCCATGCTCAATACCTGGGTTCAGGAAGGTGGCGATGATTCTTTGGTGGTGCGCCTCAGGGATCCAGCGGTGCGCGCCCGTTTGAAGACGGAGCTCGGCGCCGACAGCGCACAGGGGATTCGCACCGCCGCGCGCACGATGGTCAACGAGGTCGGCACTGACTCACTCAAGCAATACGAGGGCAAGCTGCTGACGGAGATCGGCAGAATGCGCGGCCAGGACGCGTACGATGCTGCGTTCGACATCCTCATTGCCGACAGCGCGCGGACGAGCGCGATTTACTTTTCGTTCAACGAAGACGCGCTGCGGTACGCGATGAAACAGCCGTGGGTTTCGGTTGGACAGGATGCGGGAGCCGTGAGTCCGGATTCGAGCGGCAAGTGGCGGGAGCGCGGTCATCCGCGCGGCTTCGGTACGTTTCCGCGCATTCTGGGACGGTACGTGCGCCAGGACTCGGTGATCTCGCTCGAGTTCGCGATCAGGAAGATGACATCTCTCGCGGCCCAACGAGTGGGCCTCAACGAGCGCGGTCTCCTCAAGCCGGGAATGTACGCCGACATCACCGTATTTGATCCGGTCACAATAATTGACCGTGCTACGTACGAGCAGCCGTCCCAGCTCGCAACCGGAGTGAGCTATGTTTTCGTGAACGGCGTCGCGGTGGTGGACGGCGGGCAGGTTACAAATGCTCTGCCGGGCCGGGCACTCCGAGGTCCAGGGTATCGTCTGAAGTGAAATGACGGCGCAGACTCGGAAGTGATGCCGCGCTACAGAAAGCAGGTGAGATCATTTCAGAGTGCCGCAGCGGAAGGAGAAAAAATGGAAATCAAGTTCACCGTAGGTGATAGCCCGCTGGGCAAAGTGCTCGTGGCGGCGAGCGACAAGGGAATCTGCTCGGTCAGCCTTCGCGAGTCGGAAGACGCGCTCGAGGAATCGTTGCGGGCGCAGTTCCCAAAGGCGGAGTTGAAGCGCGACGACCAATCGCTCAGCCGGGAGCTCGCCACGGTCGTCGGGCGCATCGCCGGAAGAAATCTGGACCGTTCGCTCCCGCTCGATCTTCACGGTACCGATTTCCAGCGCGAGGTATGGAATGAGCTGCTCGCCATTCCTCCAGGATCAACGCGATCCTACCTCGACGTGGCCCAGGCGATCAAGCGACCGAAGGCAACGCGGGCGGTGGCGCAGGCGTGCGGCGCCAATCCGGTAGCGGTCGTCGTGCCTTGCCATCGCGTCGTGATGAGCGACGGCTCGATTGGGGGCTACAGCGGACTGCCTGGCGTGAAGAAGGCGCTGCTCGCGGCGGAAGGCGTCGAGCTTGCTGAGCTCGCGACCTAACAGCAACTACAGTTCATTTCAGTTGCAGTTGCGGTTTACTTTGCCTTGATCTTGCTCCGATACGGCCTCTCCGGCGGCCCGATGTAAATCTGCCGGGGCCGAGCAATCTTCTGCTCCTTGTCGAGCAGCATCTCCTCCCACTGCGCCAGCCATCCCGGCATCCGTCCGATCGCGAAAAGGACAGTGAAGAAATCGGTCGGGAACGCCATCGACCGGTAGATCAACCCGGTGTAGAAGTCGACGTTCGGATAAAGCTTCCGCGACACGAAGTAGTCGTCGGAAAGAGCAATGCGCTCCAGCTCCAGCGCGATCTCCAGGTCCTTGTCCACGCCGACGACCTTGAACACTTCATCGGCGAGCTTCTTCACGATCTTGGCGCGCGGATCGTAGCTCTTGTAGACGCGATGGCCGAAGCCCATCAGCCTGCCGCCTTCGCCGCTCTTCACGCTCTCGATGAAGGACCCGACGTTCTTGACGCTGCCGATCTCTTTGATCATCCGCAGCACCTGCTCGTTGGCGCCGCCGTGCAAAGGACCGAACAGCGCCGCCACGCCGGCAGAGACGGCGGAAAACGGATCGACGTGTGAGGATCCGACGGCGCGCACGGCGTTGGTCGAGCAGTTCTGCTCATGGTCGGCGTGCAGAATGAAAAGAATCTCAAGAGCGCGAGCGAACACGGGGTTCGCTTCGTACTTCGACTCGCTCATGCGCGCGACCATCGAGAGGAAGTTCTCGACGTAGGAAAGGCGGTTGTCGGGATATACGAAGGGCAGCCCCTTCACGTGGCGGTAGGAGAACGCGGCAATCGTGGGCGTTTTCGCCAGCAGCCGGATGATCGAGATGTTCCGTTCGGTCTCGTCAAAGATGCTGCGCGCCGATGGATAGAACGCAGCCAGCCCGGCGACGGAGCTGTTGAGCATTGCCATCGGGTGCGCGTCATAGCGGAAGCCTTCCAGGAACTTCCGCATGTTCTCGTGCACGTAGGTGTGGAAGGTGATGTCGTGCACAAACTGGTCGTATTCCTGCTGGTTCGGCAGCTCGCCGTGGCGCAGCAGCCACGCGACCTCGAGGAAGGTGGCGTTCTCGGCCAGCTGCTCGATTGGATAGCCGCGGTAGCGGAGAATTCCGTTGTCGCCGTCGATGTAGGTGATGGCGCTCCGGCAGGATGCGGTGTTCAGAAATGCCGGATCGTAGCTCATGAGGCCGGAATCGTCCGGATCGTTCGTCTTGATCTTCTTGAGCTCGACGGCGCGAATCGCGCATTCGGTGATCGGGACGTTGTACGTCTTGCTGGTACGGGTGTCCTTTATATCGAGCGCGCCGCCGGAAGGAGCAGCGGCGGGTGGTTTCGCGGAGTTCCTGGCAGGGGCAGCAGAGGCCGGTTTTGGGGTGCTCTTCTTGGGGACGGCGGGTCGTGCGGTCGTACCGGTCTTCGGCATCCTGTTCTCCAGTTGATTACATCAAATTTAGCGCAACGCGGTCAGGGGTGATAACCGTATGCATGCTATGGAGAGTCGCTAATGCCGTTTAATCGCAGGGTGACGGGCCCAATGCCCGATCCCCAGATCATGATGATTCCGATGCCGTCGCGGCGGCGTTTCGTTCTTCGTATGCTCCGCAACGGCGCCATCGCGGCCGGCGTGGTCGGCGGCGGGCTTTTTATCGGCATGATCGGCTATCACCGCCTTGGCGGGCTCGGCTGGGGAGAATCGTTCTATTACTCGTCGATGATCCTCTCCGGCGAGGGACCGCCACCGGATCCACAGGCTCTCACCGGCCCCACTTTGCTTCACCTGCACACTTTCGTGGGCTTCTACGCGCTCTTCAGCGGTGTGACCTTCATCACGATGGTAGGCGTGCTCTTCGCGCCCGCGTTGCATCGCTTCCTGCACCGCTTTCATTTGGAGATTGCCGCGCACGACGAGCCGGACCAGAGCACCTGAGGTGCGGTCTGAAAAGGGCGAGATCCTGCTTTAGAGCTTCTTCACCCGCGTGACCTTCCATTTTCCGTGGGTGGCGCTTCGTCCCGCCAGCGATTGAACGGTCGTGAAAGTCCCTTCGATGGTGCGTCCGTCCGTGAAGGCGCCCTCGAAAGTCGTGTTTGCCTGACAGTCGCAGGCCGGATCGCGATACGGATCGAGGGTCCCCGTCACCTTGCGGCCTTCCTTCCGGATAAAATGGATCGTCAGCACCGGGCCAGTGGTGGGCGCATGCACTACATAGGAATCGCCGGAATTGGGAATCATTACGACTCTTCCCGATGCCGCGGACTCGCCTGCCCGCAACGTGAATGCGATCGTTCCACCCCGGCCGATCTCCGGATTGCTGTAATCGCCACGCCACTCGCCTACGAGCGGATTGAGATCGAAGTCGCTGGAGCTCAGCTCGATCTCCGGCGGTTTGGACGCGCAGCCGATGGCTGAAGCGGCGACACCCGCGACGGCGAGAGCGATTATAAGGCGCTTCATGGTCTACCCAATATCTAGGATCCCGCGCTTCGCGCGGCAAGCGGCGTGAATCCCTTCCTTTCCATGACGCCCCAATCCTTCTTTCCTCGCAGGAATTTCCAGAGACCGCGAAGCCTCCAATAAACCGTCATTTGCCGGTAGCCCAGATTCTCCACCAGCGCCCACCAGAACAGCAGAGCCCGGTCACGAAAGGTTTCGTAGCGGTGAAAACTCAGGTCCTCGAGAATGAGCGTGAAAGCGGTGAGCGCCGTTCCGAGACCGTACGCAGTTAGATAGAAGAGCACGGCGAAGTTCCAATCCACGATACGGAAGATGAGGCCGACAGCGAGACTGATCAGCCCGATGGCTTCGATGACCGGGGACAGCAGCTCGATGAAGGTATAGTAAGGGAAGACGACAAGGCCGGTCACTCCATAGCGCGGGTTCAGCAACATCCGTCGGTGGCGCCACAGGACGTCCGCAAGTCCGCGATGCCAGCGATCGCGCTGACGCCCGAGGACCTTTAGCGATTCCGGAACCTCGGTCCACGCGACCGGATCCGGGACGAACGCGATCGTCCCAGGGCCTCCGCGCTCGTAGGAAAGTCTCTTCAGTCTCAGCACCAGCTCCATGTCCTCACCGACGGTATCGTGCAGATAACCGCCGGCGGCCAGCACTGATTCGCGCCGGAAGAGCCCGAACGCGCCAGAGATGATGATGTTCCCACCCAGGCGATTCCACCCCAGCCGGCCGAACAGAAATGCGCGCAGGTATTCCACGACCTGCATGCCAGCGAGGGCATTCGTCGGCACCCGCGTTTTGACGACGCGCCCGAATTTCACCTCGGAGCCATTGACGACCCGGATCGTTCCACCCGTCGCGACGACATCGGTCGCATAGAGGAAAGGGCGCACCATCCGCTGCAGCCCATCGGCTTCGATGAGAGTGTCGGCATCCATCGCGCAGACGAGCTCACCTTTGGCGAAGCTGAGTCCGACGTTCAACGCATCCGCCTTGCCTCCATTGTCCTTGTCGACGACGACCAGCGCAGGGTAGGTGGACGAGCGGTAGAGAGTGCGCACCGATTTCGTCTTGATGCGCTGTTCGTAGATCGTCTTCACAGGCACCAGGGCGAAGCGCTCGATCAAAACCTCTACGGTGCGGTCCTTCGATCCGTCGCTGATGACGATTATTTCGAGGCTTGGATATTGGAGCGCGAGCAAGGCGCGAAGGCTCGCCTCGATCGTCGATTCTTCGTTGAAGGCGGGAGCGAGAATCGAAATCGTGGGCGAGAGCGTCGAGCTCAGCAACAGGTGTCGGCTCTCGTCGGCAATCAGAAGCATGTGACGCCACATCTCGAGCAGCGAGCTGACGAGCAGGAGCATGTACCAGCCGTTCACCGCCAGAAAATAGACGAGCACGAAGAACTGGCCCTTCAACAGCACCTGATTGGCGATGCCTGCCAGAAGCTCGTTCATCCTGCCGCCGCCGCTTCCGGAAGGTCGAGTACGAGCTGCGCCATGTCAGCGGCAAACCGATCGTCACTTTGAAGTGCGCGGCGCAGGAATAGCGCGCCCGGGGCGCCGATCGATCGCAGCGCCAGACCGGCATCGCGCCGCACGTGCCAGGCGGAATCGCGTAGACCTTCCGCCAGCTGCGATGCCGCCTGCCAGTGCTGCATCCGGCCGAGCCCACGCGCCGCCGCCGCCCTGACATGGGAATCCGGATCCTTGAGCAGCTGAATCAATCTTTCCGCCGACGGAGCATCGCCGATCGCGCCGAGCAGGTTGGCTGCCGCGGCCCGCACTCCGGCTTCATCGCTCGTCGAGTGGCGCAACGCTGCCGGTCGGAAAGCGGTCGTGGCGAGCGCTTCCGCGACACGGAGGCCCGATTCGGCCGGGGGTCCGGAGTGCGTCTCGAGAAAAGCCGCCAGCGGCTCGGCCACGATGCCTCCCATGCGTAGCAGCGCATCCTGAACCGCGAAGCGCGCCTGAGTCGCAGGATCGGCCAACATCGTCAACATCGTCGCTATGATCGGCTGCGATGGCTGCGCGGCGGCCCATTCGGCGGCTTGCGCGCGGACGGCCGGGTTGGGATCCGCGAGCAGCTTCTCCACCACCGGGTCGGCCACATCCATGCGAGACAGCACCCGCGCACCGCGTAGTCGTCGGGTCCAGCGGCGATTCGAGCACAACTTTCGTGCGCGATCCAGCAACAAGACCTCGCGCGCGACAAACCGCAATCTCTCCTTCCCCGCTCCTGTGAGATTGCGGGATACCTCGATGAAGACGGTCTCCTGCACGTCCTGGCGCAGCTGCCGGAGAAGCGCAATGTCCTCGACGTTGATCGTGCCCCGGTTGACGAGACGCGCGAGCGACTCGCGCGCAGTCTCGGTCAATGCCAGCACGCGCCGTTGATTCAGAAACAGCCACAATCCGTGTGAGAAGAAGACAGCGACTGCGAGCACGAGCAGGGCGATCTCGACGAACATTACTCCGTTGAGAAGGCTCTGATCTACGATCACTGGTCTTGTCTCAGTACCATTCGCACCTTGTGCATCAGCACGGGAACGCTGAAAGGCTTGGCGACATGATCTATCGCGCCGAGCTCGAGCGCGGCCAGGACGTCGCGCTCACCGGTACGCGCGGTGAGCATTACGACGCTGCTCATTCTCGTTGCTTCCACCGCCTTCAACCTGCGCAAAACCTCGAGTCCGTTGAGCGCCGGTAGATCGACGTCGAGCAGGATCACTGCTGCCTGTACCTCGGGGGGCTTGCTCGTAAGGGCAGCTACTGCGGTTTCGCCGTCGGCGAAAGTCGCGACCTTCAGGTTACGACTCTCCATTGCGTGCTGCAACAGCGAAACGAGGCCTACATCGTCATCGACGATGACCACGTCTACACGTCGCGTCAGCGCGCCAGCGAGCTGGACACCCGATATGCCGACCCGGTGAATTCCGACCTTCCTGACCTCTTGCATGACCTCCAGCGCCTTCTGCCGTAACGCGCTCACGGTGTCGCCGTCGACCAGGTACTGCGCGACGCCACCGTTGCATTGGACTCGCACCCCCCGGCCGTCATCGGCCATGAAGCTCTGCTCAGCGATCTTGCTGCAAATCTGAGTGAGCTTGATGGCGGCGTGCTCTTTCGAGCTGCCGTACATCCCGATCATGAATTCGGCACCGCCCCACCAGCCGACTACATCTTCGCCGCGAAACGATTTCGGCAGCAGCTCGCCGATCGCGCGCAGTACCCTGTCGGCGATGGAGCGACCGTATGTTCCCGCAAGACTGGCCAACGCGTCTACTTCCAGAGCGGCAATCGAGTAGGGATCGGATTTTCTGCGCGCGAGCCTCAGAAAGCGGTCGATCGTCTGAGTCGTTCGAGCCGCGGTTGGCAATCCCGTCACCGGATCAGTGTCATCCGGCGCCTTGCGTGCCTTGACCCCTATGAGCCGGCTCTCGATACGCATCATCAGCTCGGCCGGCACGAACGGCTTTCCGACATAGTCGTCCGCCCCTGCCGCAAAAACGCGATGGATACTGTCCTGATCCGTGTGCCCCGTGAGAAACACCACCGGCAGCTCGCTCCAGCGGCGATCGTT
>Ga0184605_10000098_pt1 | contig 22954 bp, 17 predicted proteins | sample PLM0_30_coex_FD_132995 | JGI IMG/M metagenome (GOLD analysis project Ga0184605, IMG submission 132995) | Groundwater sediment microbial communities from an aquifer in East River, Colorado, USA - PLM0_30_coex | ecosystem: Environmental > Terrestrial > Soil > Riparian zone | place: USA: East... | reverse complement strand
GATGCATCTCCTGCGACACCCGGAGCTTGAGCCAGCCGATGTCGTGGCTCGGATCGAAGTGTTGCTGGTACAATAGACGGGTAACTTCAATCGGCTTCATGGGTTGCCCTTGTCCTGCTATCACGGCCTTGATGGTGGCGCGAAGGCCAGTGGGTGGAGTAGTGGTACCGTTGCCGCTCGTCGAAGCCGTCGGGCCGAGGCTAGTAGGGGACGGCGAGCGGACGAACGCCAAGAACTGGCGGTCATGCAGGATGAGATCGAAAGCCCGGATCTTGTCCTCGATCTGGGCCAGTTTGCTGCGTAGCTGGTCGCGCTCGCGCTCCAACTGCTGGCGCTTTTCTGCAAGCGCCAGCTCGTCGGCGAGCGGCTGCCGGGTAGACATGATTCGACTCCGAGCCGAGGTGCAGTACCAAAATAACACGGCACACTATAGCGCGCCATAGTGTGCCGCATAACCTTCGGGTTGTTTCGGTTGGCCTTCGACTACCCTGCACCCTTGCGCTTCCCCCATCGCGCGGCAGCGGCGCCCTTTGCGATCTCCTGCCGCCGCTCAGCAGTCAGCTTCTCAGCCCTCGCTCGGCCCCCTTTCTTGCCCCCTAAGCGCCCCAGGGCGACCGCAGCGGGGTTCTTACGGGCCTGTGGATGGTCGGCACCAGTGAGGCGACCGACCGCCTCAAAGGCGGCGACGTTCTCGTCTAGGCGGGGTTTGCTTGAGCGTTTACGCATGCCACCAGTATAGCGTGCTGCCGCCCATTCTCAACTAGACCCCCCTAATTGACCCACTACCGTTCCGGGGGTAGTGGGTATTGACCCACTACCGTTCCGGGCTCGCGAGCGTCACGAGCGGCGTCCCTTTTTCCACCGCCTGGCCGACCGCGACGTGTACCGTCTGCACGACCGCTGCCTGAGGGGCGCGCAGTTCGTTCTCCATCTTCATTGCCTCGACCACCGCGAGTCCCGCCCCGGCCTCCACCCGCTGACCCGCCACCACCTCGATGCGCACCACGAGCCCGGGCATCGGCGCCCGCACCGTCCCGTCCGCGGCCGCCGGCTCAGGTGTCCCCGTCAGCGCCTCGATCTCGTGCGACCGCTCGTCCACGACGGTGAGCTCCACCCGCTCGCCGGCGACACCGAGCGCCCAGCGCCCTGCACCCTCCAACGGCTCGGCCGCCACGGTCCACGACTCCCCGCCCAGCAGCAGGTGACAGAGCGGCGTGCCTGATACCGCCACGAGATGGGCCTCGAGCGCTTGTCCCCCCACGAGCACGCGGGTCCCCTCCACCTCCACCTCGTGCGTCTCGGCGCCGATGGTCACGAAATACTTCATCGCAGCACCCCACCGAATATTGCCTCTCTCACGCGGCCTCCATCACAGCCACCGTCCCCACCCGGGCCGTCTGGGGAAACAGATCGAACGCCCGCACCGCCGTGAGGCGGTAGGTGGCGCTCAGCCGGTGCAGGTCACGGGCCAACGTCGCGGGATCGCACGACACGTAGATCAGTCGTCCCACCGGCTGCCCGGTGAGACGCAGCGTGACGTTCCAGTGGAGCCCGGTGCTGGGCGGGTTGACGACCACGGCACTCGGCTCGGGCAAGGTGGGCAACACGTCCTCGGCCCTGCCCGCGATGAACCGCACCGGGCCCGGCGACGCGCGTCGGCGCGCCCACTCGATCGCCTCCTCATCGGCATCCACGCTCACCACATGCGCCCCGCGCCCCGCCAGCAGGACCGCCAGGTCTCCGATCCCCCCGTACAGGTCCCACACGACGGCGCCGCGCACGTCGCCCAGCTGGTCGACCGCCCACGCACGTGCGATCGTGTCCATCTCCGGGTTCCCGTGCTCGAACGCCGTTGCGGGGGACCCGCCGGCGGGGCCCGCGACGACGCGCGCGGCGCCCTCCACTGGCTGCCACCAGCAGATCACGGCCTCGCCACCGGGCAATGCCGCGCGCAATGCCGCCGCGTCGCCCCACGCCTCTCCCGCTGATTCCGCGACGACGTGCCGGCGGCCGTCGCGGTCGAGACGCAGGGTGAGTCCGGTGAGCCGCGGGGGCAGCAGCTCGAGTCGCTGCCGCAGCTCGCGCCACAGCGCCATCAGCCGGAAATCCGTGATGTGACAATCGATCAACGGGAACACGAACCTGCGTTGGTCGTAGGCATGCAGTCCGATCGTCTGACGGTCCGACCGTGCCACGGATTTGACCGCCAGGGTGATCTTTGCCCGATAGCGCCACTCCTCCACCGCCTCCACGATGTCCGGGTCGCCGCCGTCGAGCTTGGCGATGCGCCGCAGCGCGTCCCCCACGATCGCGCGTTTGGCCGCGAGCTGGGTCTCGTACGCGACGTGCTGGAGCTGGCAGCCCCCGCAGCGGTCCTGCGCATAATGCGGACAGGGTGGGGTGACGCGGGCTGGGGCGGGTGCGACGACCTCGGCCAGCTCGCCGCGCGCGAAGGTCCGGTGCAGCTCGACACCCTCGCGCAACCGGACCCGCTCGCCCGGCGCGGTGCGAGGCACGAATACGGCGCGCCCATCCGCGAGTCGTCCCACGCCGTCTCCGCCCGCGGCGATGGCCGTGATGGCTACGACGTCGCTCATTGCCCGAGCGCTTCCCGCCGCGCCGCGAGGAGCCAGGGCGACGGGCGGACGGGCGGACCGGCGGGCGGCGCCGCGCTCGCCGTCGCCCGCCGCTCCTCGGCGAGCAGCGCGGCCACCACGGCGAGCGGGCGCACGAGCTCCGAGCGCACGCCGCCCGCCAGCAACCGGGCTCCGGCGCGCTCGAAGTAGGTCACGTCGACGTCCCCGCGCTGGAACTCCGGGTCGTCCATGACGCGCAGGTGAAAGGCCTGGGAGGAGGAGATGCCGACGATCGTCAGCTCGCGCAACGCGCGCCGCATGCGCTCGAGCGCCACCTGTCGCGTTTCCCCCCAGACAATCAGCTTGGCGATGAGCGAGTCGTAGTACAACGTTACCTCGTTCCCCGCCTCGACGCCCCCATCCCAGCGCACGCCGGGCCCGCCCGGGACCCGCAGGTAGCGCAGGACGCCCGTTGTCGGGAGAAAGTCATTGAACGGGTCCTCCGAGGTGATGCGGCACTCGATGGCGTGACCGCGCGGCAGCAGCGTGCCCGCGTGTACCCGCAGCGGTTGGCCCATCGCCACGCGGAGCTGCTCGCGCACGATGTCGACGCCGTACACGACCTCGGTCACCGGGTGCTCCACCTGCAGCCGGGTGTTCATCTCCAGGAAGTAGAACTCCCCGCCCGGCGCGAGCAGGAACTCGATGGTGCCGGCGCCGAGGTAGCCCACCGAGCCTGCGGCGGCGGTGGCGGCATCGCTCATGCGGCGGCGCAGCGCCGGGGTGACTGCCAGCGACGGCGCTTCCTCGATGAGCTTCTGGTGGCGGCGCTGGATACTGCACTCGCGCTCCCCCAGCGACACGACCCGGCCGAAGGAATCCGCCAAAATCTGGATTTCGATGTGGCGCGGCCGCTCGAGGTACTTCTCGAGATAGACCTCGCCCACCCCGAACGCCTTGAGCGCTTCGCTCGCGGCCGTTTGGAACGCCGCTTCGATCTCGGCCTCCTCGCGCACCAGCCGCATGCCCGTGCCGCCGCCCCCGGCGACCGCCTTGAGCAGGACGGGGTAGCCGAGCCGCGCCGCCTCGGAGCGGGCCTGCGCGTGGTCCGCGATCGGCCGCGTCGTCCCGGGCACGATGGGGACGCCCGCCGCCTGCATGCGGCGCCGCGCTTCCGTCTTGTCGCCCATGGCCCGAATGGCGGACGCCGGCGGTCCCACAAACTCGAGGCCCGCTGCGGCGACCGCTTCGGCAAACGGCGCGCGCTCCGAGAGAAAGCCGTAGCCGGGGTGCACCGCCTGGCAGCTCGTGCTCTGCGCCGCGGCGACGAGCTTCGCGATGTCCAGATAGGACTCGGCCGCGGGCGGTGGCCCGATCGGCACGGCCAGGTTGGCGGCGCGCACGTGGGGCGACAGCCGGTCAGCCTCGGAGTACACGGCCACCGCCTCGAGACCCTCCTCGTGGCAGGCGCGGATGATCCGGAGAGCGATCTCGCCGCGGTTCGCGACGAGCACACGCTTGATCGGAGGCATCAGTCGTCGCCGTTCAGCGGCGGCACGGCGCCACCTCGGTGGCGACGTTGAAGGTCGCCAGGGGCTCGCACAGCGCGGGCGTCGTGCGCGCCGCGCGGGCATACGCCGCCAGCGCCGGCTCGGCCCAAGGGTCGTGCTGGTCGAGCGCGACGCGCAGCGCCGCGAACACGAAGTCCCGCGGTGGGACGCGCGGGCTCTTTCCTTCCGGTCCCGCCACCCACTCGAGCGGCCGGGTCTCCCACTTGATCCGCGGGCGCGTACTGGGGGGCTGCTCGAACGCCATGCTGACGCAGACCGGGCGCCGCCGCACGAGCTCGACGAGCCAGCCGTCGTCGTCTGCCCCGCGACCGAGCTTCAGGTCGGTGGCGAGTCGTCCGCGGAGCAGGCGATCGGAGTCCCACGCGGCGAGCGGTACCACCACGAGATCGGGGCGCAGATTGCGGGCGAAACGCATGTACCAGGCCGCGTAGGAATCGGCCGGTCCCGCGGTCAGGAGCACGCCCCCCGTGGGGCAGGCGCGCAGCAGGTTCTCGCCCAGCTCCTCGAGGACCGCCGGCACGCGCAGATCGGTCGGCAGCGGCCCCAGCGACTGCTGCCCGGCCTCGAGCCCCGCCGCTTCCCACGCCAGCCACGAACGGGCGGCCCACGCGCCGACCCGCAACACCCGGGCGCTGTCGCCGACGGCGCTCGCGCCAGGCGGTCCGCCCAGCGCGGCCGCCCGTGTGAACGCGCTCTCCGCGGTGTCGAGCACGGCACGCGTCCAGGCGCTGTCCTCCGACGCCCGGTGCGTCGCGCCGTGCGCCTCGGCACCGAGCTCCAGGTACGCACGACCCATGAGCAGCCAGATCTGTGCGTCGGTCGAATCCCGCCCTGCCCGCACCCGCAGCTCAGTGAGCGAGTCGGGCGGGGGGGTCGGGGCGACCGGAGGGGGCGGCCCCGGCGCCTGGACCAGCGCGGCCAGCGCCAGCGCGCTAAAGAGGGATGTTGCCATGCTTCTTCGCGGGATTGCGATCTCGCTTGCTGGCGAGGGTCGCGAGCGCGTCGATCAGCCGGGGCCGGGTGTCCCGCGGATCGATGATGTCGTCCACGTACCCGCGCGCGGCCGCGAGATACGGATGGGCGAATTTCTCGCGGTACTCCGTCTCGCGGGCCTCCGTCGCTTCGTCCTTGTACAAGATCTCCACGGCTCCCTTCGGACCCATCACCGCGATCTCGGCGGTGGGCCAGGCGACGTTGTAGTCCCCGCGGACGTGCTTCGAGTTCATCACGTCGTAGGCGCCGCCGTACGCTTTGCGGACGATCACCGTCACCTTCGGGACGGTGGCCTCGCAGTAGGCAAAGAGCAGCTTCGCGCCGTGCTTGATGATCCCGCCGTGCTCCTGGGCCACGCCGGGCAGAAACCCCGGCACGTCCTCGAACGTGACCAACGGGATGTTGAACGCGTCGCAGAACCTGATGAAGCGCGCGCCCTTGAGCGACGCGTTGATGTCCAGCACTCCGGCGAGGACGGCGGGCTGGTTCGCCACGACGCCCACCGGCCGGCCGCCGAGGCGCGCGAACCCCACGAGCAGGTTCCCGGCGAAGTCCCGGTGGACCTCGAGAAACTCGCCCTCGTCCACCACCCGGCGGATCACGTCGTGCATGTCGTAGGGTTTCGTGGGGTTGTCGGGGACGACGTCGAGCAGCTCCTCGTCGCGCCGATCGGCGGGATCCACGGACGGGCGGACCGGCGGATCGTCCAGATTGTTCGACGGGACATACGCGAGCAGCGCGCGGATGGCCCCGAGTGACTCGAGCTCGGAGTCGTGGACGAAGTGGGCCACGCCGGATGTGCCGCCGTGGACGTCCGCCCCCCCGAGACCTTCGAAATCCACTTCCTCGTGGGTCACGGTCTTCACGACGCTCGGTCCGGTGACGAACATGTAGGAGATGCCCCGGACCATGAAGACGAAGTCGGTGATGGCCGGACTGTACACCGCCCCACCGGCGCAGGGGCCGAGCACCGCGCTGATCTGGGGGACGACGCCCGACGCCAGCGTGTTGCGCAGGAAGATGTCGGCGTAACCTCCCAGGGACACCACGCCTTCCTGGATGCGGGCCCCGCCCGAGTCGTTCAGCCCGATCACCGGCGCGCCGTTCTGGAGGGCTTGGTCCATGACCTTGCAGATCTTCTCGGCGTGCGCTTCGGAGAGCGAGCCGCCGAACACGGTGAAGTCCTGCGCGAAGACGTACACCAGCCGCCCGTCCACCCGTCCGTAGCCCGTCACCACGCCGTCGCCCAGGTACCGTTCGTCGGCGAGCCCGAAGTCCGTGGAGCGGTGAGTCACGAATCGATCGAGCTCCACGAACGTGCTGGGGTCGAGCAGCACCTCGAGCCGCTCCCGGGCCGTCATCTTGCCCTTGTCGTGCTGCACTTGGATGCGCTCGGCCCCGCCGCCGAGCTCGGACTCGGCGCGCTTCTGCTGGAGCAGCTCGAGCTTTTCGCGCATGGTCATGGGCGACAATCTAGACGCCTAGACGCCCAGACGCCTAGCGGTGCATAGCAATGAGGGGGCAGGTAATCGGCTCCTGCCCCCTCAAGTCTGCACACCGCTGGGCGTCTAGGCGTCTAGGCGTCTGTCTGACCGTCTGTCTTTACTGGCTCCCCACCGTCCTCTTTGGGCCAACCCGTGGCCGCCAGGACGATCCGATGGTGGATGGGATCCACCTCCAGGACCTTCAGCTCCACCGCCTGCCCTTCCTTCACAGCGTCGGCCGGATTCTGAATGTCCGGGATGCCCAGCTGCGACATGGGCACGAAGCCCTCGATGTCGCTTCCCAGGTCCACGACGACGCCCTTGTCCATGAGGCGCAGCACGCGGCCGCGCAGGTCCGTTCCCACGGGGTACGTCTCGCCGATCCGGAGCCACGGGTCTTCCTGCGCCTGCTTCAAACCCAGGGAGATGCGCTTGTTTTCGGCGTCGACGTTCAGGATCAGCACCTCCACCTCGTCGCCCTTCTTCACGACTTCGGACGGGTGCTGTACCCGTTTGGTCCACGACATGTCGGAGATGTGGATCAGGCCGTCGATGCCGGGCTCGATTTCCACGAACGCGCCGAACGACGTGAGGTTGCGCACTTTCCCCTTGATGCGCATGCCGACGGGGTATTTCTGCGGCAGCGCCATCCAGGGGTCTTCCGCGGTCTGCTTCATGCCCAGCGAGACCTTCTCCTCGGTCTCATCGACCTTGAGCACCACCGCCTCGATCGTCTCGCCGATGGATACGATCTTCGACGGATGCCGCACGTTGCGCGTCCAGCTCATCTCGGAGATGTGCACCAGGCCCTCGATCCCCGGCTCGAGCTCGACGAAGGCGCCGTAGTTGGTGATCGACACGACCTTGCCCTGCACACGCGTGCCCACCGGATACTTCGCGGCCACGTTCTTCCAGGGGTACGCTTGCAGCTGCTTCAAGCCGAGGCTGATGCGCTCGCGCTCCCAGTCGATGTCGAGCACCTTCACTTCCACTTCCTGCCCGATATGCACCATCTCGGACGGGTGTGACACCCGGCCGTAGCTCATGTCGGTGATGTGGAGCAGCCCGTCCACGCCCCCGAGGTCGATGAAGGCGCCGAAGTCGGTGATGTTTTTCACGATGCCCTTCCGGACCTGGCCGACCTGCAGCTCCTTCATCAGGACGTCGCGCTTGGTCTTGCGCTCCGCCTCGAGCAGGACGCGGCGGCTCACCACGATGTTGCGGCGCCGCTTGTTCAGCTTGATGATCTTGAACTCGAAGCTCTGGCCCAGCAGCTCGTCGATGTTGGGCACGCGCCGCAGGGCGATCTGGCTGCCGGGGAGGAACGCGTCCACCCCCATCAGGTCCACCACCACGCCGCCTTTGATCTTCTTGACGAGCGTGCCGGAAACCGCCTCGTCCTTTTCATGGGCTTCGCGGATCCGCTCCCACACCCGCATGAAGTCGGCTTTCTTCTTCGAGAGGACCACAGCGCCTTCCTGGTCCTCGAGATGCTCGAGGAAGACCTCGACCTCGTCGCCCTCCTTCAGCGACCGCGGATCCTTGAACTCGTCGATCGATACCGCCCCTTCCGACTTGAACCCGACGTCGAGAATCACGGCGGTGTCGGTCACCCGCAGCACCTTCGATTTGACGATCTCCCCTTCTTCGATGTTGGAGAGCGTGCCTTCGTACAGCTCCGTCATTTTCGCGATTTCGTCCGGCGAATACTCTTCGTGCAGATCGGAGCGGACGCGGAGTTGAGAGCGGGGAGGGGCGGGCGTTTCGGATTTCGACTCGGGCAGGTCTTCCGTATCTACCAACATGCAGGACACCGGTTCGGTTGCGGGTTTGGACCATGGCCCCGGGGCGGCGCCTCAGGAGCCGGGAACACAAGACGCCAAACCTAGCCGGGGAGCCGTTCCCGCGCCAGCGCCAGCACCTGTCGCACCTGCTGGTCGAGCGACAGCCGCGTGGTATCGAGGAGGACGGCGTCCGCGGCGGCCTTCAAGGGAGCCACGCGACGCGTGGTGTCGGCGCGGTCGCGCGCCGCCAGCGCCTCCGCCTCCCGCCGCAGCTCGGCCGAGTCGATGCGCCCGCCTCGCTGCGCCAGCCGGCGCCGGGCTCGCTCTTCCGGGCTGGCGGTGAGAAATACCTTCACCGGCGCGTCCGGAAATACGACCGTGCCGATGTCCCGGCCGTCCACCACCACTCCCTGGGGATGGCTCAGGACAGCCTCGCGCTGCTGCACGTTCACCCAGTGGCGCACTTCCGGAATGGCCGCGATCTCGGACACCCGGCGGGTCACCCGCTCGGACCGGATCGACTGGGCGACGTCGACCCCCGCCACCTCGGGTCGGAATACGTCGTCCACGAGGACCAGGCGCACGGGCAGGCCTTCAGCGAGCGCCACGATCTGCTGTGCGCCCCACGTTTCCCCTTTCCCCTTTCCCCTTTCCCCTAGGTTGTCCAGCCCCGCCAGCGTGATCGCCCGGTACAGCGCTCCCGAATCGAGGTGGGCCCAGCGGAGCTCGCGTGCCACCGCCGCCGCGGTGGAGCTCTTCCCCGAGGCCGCCGGACCGTCGATCGCGATCACGCGGATGCTCACGCTTTCCGTTTCCCCTGTCCCGTTTCCCGGATTCTCTTCAAGTCGCGGAAGAACTGGGGGTAGCTGATCGCCACGGAGGCCCGTTCGGAGAGCCGGACGTCGGCCCCCGGGACCGTCCCGAGCACCGCGAACGCCATGACGAGACGATGATCGCGCGCGGTGTCCACCGAGCCGCGCGGGGGGGGCGCGGTGCCTTGTACGAACAAGTCGTTGCCGCGCGCTTCGGCAGTGCCACCCAGCGCGCGCAGGTTCGCCGCGATGAGTTCGAGCCGGTTGCTCTCCTTCACGCGCAGCTCCCCCACCTCCCGAAACACCGTCTCGCCGGTGGCGCGGCTCGCGAGCACGGCGAGCACCGGCACCTCGTCCACCAGCGTGGGGACCTCCGCCGCCGTCACCTCCGTTCCACCGAGCGCGCCCGGGCGGGCGATCAGGTCGGCGACCGGCTCGCCTCCTTCGTTCCGCAGATTGACGCGCTCGACGTGCGCGCCCATGCGCTCGAGCACGACCAGGAACCCGGTGCGGGTCGGGTTCACCCCGACGTTTTCGATGACGAGCTCACCGCCTTCGGCGAGGACGGCGGCGGCGACGAGGAAGGCCGCGGAAGACGCGTCGCCTGGGACGGACAGACGAAACGGTGGAATGACGGAACGCGGCTCCGGCTCGTAGACGATCGCGCCGTCGCGCTCGTGCAGGCCCAGGCCCAGATGCACGAGCAAACGCTCGGTGTGGTCGCGCGAGCGGTACGGCTCGCGGATGGTGACGCCGACATGGCCGGTGAGGCCGGCGAACAGGAGCGCGCTCTTGATCTGCGCGCTCGCGACCGGCGTGGTGTAGGTGAGCGGACGCAGCCGGCCGCCGCGAATCGTGAGCGGGAGCGCATCGCCCCCCGTCGCCTGGAGAGAGATCTCGGCGCCCATGGTCCGGAGCGGCTCGGTCACGCGCCGCATCGGGCGGCGGCGCAGCGACGCGTCGCCGGTGAGCGTGGCGGCGAACCGCTGGCCCGCAAGGATGCCGAGCAGCAGCCGCGCCGTGGTACCCGAATTCCCGCAATGCAGCCGGGAGCCGGGAGCCGAGAGGCGGGAGGCGGATACGATGACCGTGGCCTCGCGGATCGGGGCGATGCTGGCGCCGAGCTGGCGCAGCACGCGCGCGGTGCTCTTCACGTCGTCACCCGTCAGGAGGCCATCGAGCTGGCTGGTGCCGCGGGCGAGTCCTGCAAGCAACAACGCGCGGTGCGAGATGCTCTTGTCGCCCGGCGGCCGGACGGCCCCCCCGACCTTCACGGGTCGGCCCTGCGGCGCCAGTCGGCCGCCCGGGCCAGCCAGGCGGTCAGGGTGGACGCGTCGCCCGTCTCGAGCGCGCGCTCCAGCTCGCCCAGCGGCTCCTCGAGCGCTCGGAGTGCCGGCAACACCTCGTCGCGGTTCATCAGCAGGATCTCGGACCAGAGGCTGGGCTCGCTCGCGGCGAGGCGCGTGGTATCGCGCGCCCCCGGGCCGAGCGTGGCGCCGGGCGGCGCCGCCTGCGCGAGAAAGTGCGCCAGCAGCGACGCCACCACCTGCGGCACGTGGCTCGTGATCGCGAGCTGGTGATCGTGTGCGGCGGCGTCGATCATCACCGGATGCGCCGCGAGCGTGTCGGCCCAAAAATGCGCCACTTCGCGAGCCGCCCCCTCGCCGTCGCGGGTCGGCGTGACGTACACGACGCCGCCGCGGAACAGCTCAAGGCGCGCGGCCCCGAACCCGTGCGCGTGCGTGCCGGCGAGCGGGTGGGCGCCGGCGAAGCGGGCGCCCAGCCCGAGCGCTTCGGCGCGCGCCACGATCTGACGTTTCACCGAGCCGACGTCGGTCACGATGGCGTCGGGAGCGACATGGGCGCGGAGCGATTCGAGCAAGTGCAGGTTGGCAGCGGGTGGCGCGGCGAGGACGAGCAGATCTGCGGCCCGCGCCACGTCGGCTGGTCGCGGCGGGGCGTCGTCGAGGGCCCCCTGCTGCGCGGCCACCGCGCGCTCCCCAGGCTCGGGAGACCAGCCGATCACCGTCGCGATCCCGGCTCGCTTCGCCTGCAGCGCTACCGAGCCGCCGATCGCGCCGAGGCCTATGATGCCGAGCTTGGAGGGGCGCACGCTGAGAAAGTAGCGGCTTCCGGCGGGGGCGTAAACGAGAAGGGCGGCTCGTGAGAGCCGCCCCAGCCCGTGCTGTCCATCCGGACCTTCAAGGGACTGCAATGATCTCGATGTCGTCCCACGCGTAGGTTTGCTGTGGTGGAGCGACGCAGCCCAGCTCCATGTTGATTTGCGCGAGGTTGGTTGCGGTGCCCGTGGGGTCCGGGTACGGCTGCCCTTGGGCAGCTTCGATGGGCGTGCCGTCGATGCTCAGGCTCGTGACATGGGTGTCGAGATCAACCGTAATCTCGAACAGTTGTGCAACATCCTGAGCCCAGGAGCCGACCGCGATCGGACCACCCGCTCTGTTGCTGTTGTACGTCAGCTGCCCGCTCGGGCGGTACTCAAGGGAGGCCAATATCAGGTTATTCGCGCTTCTGAGCACGATGCCGTTGAAGCACGCGTCCGCCGAATGCACGAGCGAGCGCCAGCGAGCCAAGTACCTGCCGGTACCAGGGGGCGTCCCGGCCACCGTCCCCCGAAGCTTCACGCTGCCCGCCACGCCCGCGAGGAAGTGGTCGAGCTCGACCGGCTGAGTCGTGAGGTTTCCCGACGTGGCCCGAACGAGAATCGTGCCCGCAGGATTGGTCAGGCTCCAGCTGCCGACGTCCGGGGCTCCGGGCGGCGCATCTGGAGCGTCGTTGGTAAACGTCGCGCGGAAAAGCAACGGTGCGTGGATGTCGAACGGGTTACTCGTCGATGGAATGTGAAGCATCGAGTCGCCCGTGAAGCTCGAGCTGAGCCCGTCGGCCACGAGCGTGTAGCCCGTCCCCGTCTTGTTGATGCTCAAATCGGCGAACGTGGCAACGCCGCCGGTGGGCGTCCGCGTCTTCGTACCGGCGAGCGTGCTGCCCCCCTCATTCGGATCGGACCCGATCGCGATCTGAATGCGGTTCGTGATCTCGGTGGCCACGTCTCCCGTTTCGACGTCTCTGAACGCGACCTGGACCGCGGGACTGATAGGCTCGCTGGGTGCCGCGTTCGAAGGCTGCACGTCGAAGGTGAGCCGCACGCGCACCGCCGTCACCGGGCTGAGCTTCGGCCCCAGCAGGCCGCCGAGCCCCGTGTGCGTAGCGTGGAGCCGCTGCGGACCGAGCACGCGAGCCAGGAGCGAGCCCACTCCCCATGCGGCGCGCCCGATCCTCCCCAAGCCGGACGGGGGGAAATCGGGGGTGCTCGTGCAGGTGAGCGGGAACGGATCGGGCGTCACGGCCAGCAGCTCGACCTTCGCGTCCGGGAGCTTGTGCGCCAAGCGCCGGTCGACCGGGTGATGGTCCTCAGGCTGGCAGATCGCGACCACCAGAGGTCGGGCCACCTCTTGGGCGGGCACGACCGAGAAGTCGATGCACAGGGGAATCTGCGACTTCAGCGTGCTGCTCACACAGGTCCCGCTTTTCGCGAGATCATCGCGCCGCGTGATGACCCAAAGGCGATCTTCCGAAACGGCCCCCGGCGGCACCTTCAGACCGGACAGTTCATCGGTCGACTTGAATTGGCCCCCTCCCGACCCGATGACCTGCGTCGTGACCGTTACATCACTGCCCCTCGGCGCAAGCTGAAGCCCGGACGGCGGCAGGCCAATCCAACACAGGACGCCATCGATCAGCGTGACGACGGCCGCTTCTGTCGTCGGTGGATTCGCCCCGTTCGGATCGCGCAGCTTGCCCTGATAGTAGGTCTTCACCGTGAAGTCGATAAAGGCGAGCGCGACCTTCCGCGCCCCCGCGATGTCGCCTCTCGACAGCTTGAGATTGATGCTGTTCTGCGTGTTCCGGGCGAAGGTGAGGAGGTCCCCCGGAGCGAACAGCGCCACGGTCAGCGCGGCGAGTTGCAGCGGGCTCGGGCAGGACGGGCGGAACGTGAGGCTCGGGGCAACCGACGGTTGGGTGGGGAGCGACCGTTGTTCGGAGCAGGCGGCGAAGAACAGCCCGCCTGCCACAACGGCGCTGGTCAGGAGCGCGCGGCGCATGGTGGCCCTCTCGAGGATTGGGCTCACCAGTCCCGAAATGAAGACCCCTCCCGCACGTGTGTGGAGTGGGTCATCCCAGAGGGCGAGCGGTACCCAAGTGTCATAACCCCAAAACCACCACTCCGCAAGGCCGGTCCCTCATTTCGCGGTCCCGATCAGCTCCTTGAACCGCGGGTCGTCCTTGATGTCACGCCACCACCAGTGAGTGGACCGCGCGAGTCCTACGCGGTGCGCGGGGTTCGCTGCCACCTGCTCCTTCATCAGGCGGAGTGCCTCATCCCGGTCGCCCAGCAGCAGGTACGCAAATGCCTGGTACGAAAGCAGCTCGACCTCAGGGTCCACGTCGGGACCGCCCCGCGATCTCGCGAGCACGTGGCGAGCGCTGTCCGCGAGCCCGGCGCGCGCCAGCACGGCGGCAACCGCATTTTGCGACTCCAGCCGAACGTACTCGCGGATCTGCGCAGGCGTGAGCTTCACGACTTCGTCCAACAGCTGCCAGGCCCGAGCCACGTCCGGGGGCTGCGCGTTCGACGTCATGAGCCAGAGCTGGCATTGCACGAACCTGAGGTTTTGCGAGAAGCGGCGACGCCCTTCGTCACACCAGCGTGCCGCATCCGCAAACTGCTCCAAGTCGTACGATGTCGTGTAGAGGCGCCACAGGATCTGATCGGCCGCGCCGAGGTACGCGTCAGCCTCGTACGCGCGCTGCGCGTCGATCTTCGCTTCGACGAAGTCGGGCTTTTGATAGTTGACCAGGCTCAGCACGTACCAGGCGTTCGCCTGACCCGGCGCGAGCGACACAGCAATCCGCAGGTCGTCCTCCGCCGTGCGGAGCAGCGTCGCCACCCCGGCGGGGGTGCGTGCCAGGTGCAGCAGGTATTGCAAGTGCCGGAGTGTGCCGCGGAGCTCGAGCGCATCCGGGTTCCCGGGATCGAGCTTGAGGGCCTCTCCCGCGAATGCGAGCCCTTTGTCAATCCACGGGCTCGCGGTCGCCGGCTTGAAATCGAGCCGGGCCTGGCGATACGCAATCGCGGCTCGCAACGCTGCAGGTTCGGCCCACTGTGGGTCTGACCCTCGGGCCTGGGCGGCAAGCGAGTCGGCGAGCTGGAGCGCGCGCATCGCGGCCGCAAGGCTGTCACCTTCGAACAGCGCGTCGGCGCGTTGCTTCGCTTGCTCCGCCCGCTGCAGCAGCGACCACGCCGCGACGCTGCGCGTGGCGGCCCGGGTCTCCCGGAGCCGCACTTCCTCGCCCAGCCGCGTGCGCAGGAAGTCAACAACCCGGCCCGCCAGGCTGTCTCGCATCGCGAGCACACTCCCCGCCGGCTGTTCGAAGCTCGCCCGCTTGAAGTCCGCTCCGCTGGCGCCGTCGATCAGGCGAACCGTGACCCGGTAGCCACGCCTCACTTCTTCCACAGTTCCCTGCACGAGCGTGCCTGCCCCCAGCGCTCGGGACACACTGTCCGGCGGCATGGTGGAGGTGCGGTACTGCGCGACCGCATTCCTCGAAAGAACGCTGAGGGACGGGACTCGGCTGAGTGCGTCGATCAGCGCTTCGGTCAACCCGTTGGCGAGGTACGCCAGGTCGTTCCGGGAGCTCAGGTCCTCGAAGTACATCACCGCCACCCGCCGAGGGTCGAGCCCGCCGTCCGCGCCGGCACCGGGGACGACGCGCCGGCGGACGAGCAGCACCCCGCCCACCGCAACCAGCGCTAGCACGACGCCCACGGGCAGCGCGCGGAGCCAAGGGCGCCGTCGTGCTCGAGCCCCAGCCAGCGTCGCCCGCCGCACCGCCCCCGTCACCGCGGAGGGTGTGTTGAGGGCTTCGGCGAACAGTATGGCCGTCGGGTACCGATCCGCCGGGACCTTGGAGAGCCCGCGGAGGATCGCTTCCTCTACGGCGTCGGGAATGGTGTTCCGCACGATCGAAGGCGGCGACACCATGTCGATCGAGTGGCGTGCGATGATGGCCTGAGCCGTCGGGCCGGTGAACGGCGGCTGGCCCACCAGCATCTCGTAGACGACGCACGCCAGGCTGTACTGGTCGCTCCGCGCGTCGACTTCGTTGCTGCCCGTTGCCTGCTCGGGACTCATGTAGGCGGGCGTCCCGATGATCGTGCCCGTCTGCGTGAGGTGCTGCCCGTCTCCCGCCGCGCTCACGGCGCGCGCGATGCCGAAGTCCGCCACCACCGCGGTCCCGCCCGACAGCATGATGTTCTCGGGCTTGATGTCGCGGTGCACGACTCCCCGGCTGTGGGCATAGGCCAGCGCGCTCGCCACTTCGGTGGCCACGCGCAACGCGTCCTCGAGAGCGAGCTGCTTTTCGCGCGTGAGGCGGTCGCGGAGCGATTCCCCCTCGACGAACGGCATGACGTAATAGAGGAGGCCCGCGGCGGAGCCGGAGTCGTACAAGGGGACGATGTGGGGATGCTGCAGTCGGGCGGCGATCTCGATCTCGCGCAGGAACCGCTCGGCGCCAAGGGCCGCCGCGAGCTCGGCGTGCAGCACCTTGATCGCCACTGAGCGATGGTGCTTCAGGTCCTCCGCCAGGAACACGGTCGCCATGCCGCCACGGCCCACTTCGCGCTGGACCGCGTAACGGTCGGCGAGGGCCTCACGCAGGGAGTCGAGCAGAGCGGGCACGGGATGTGGGGGCCTAGCTTACACCGGGTGCCACCCGCCCGCCAGCATCCCCGGCTCCCGACCATCGCTCTTGTCCCGCTGGCGGTCGTTCCCCTAGTTATAGGCGTCGCATGACGACCCCGGCGCCGGCTCAAGCTCCGCGTCCCGCCCCCCCGTCGTCCAGGTCAGTGGTCCGGTCCTGGCGACTGTTTCACGCCCCGAGCGTCAGCCAGCTCTTCGCCGCGGCGTTCCTCGCGATCGCCGTCGCGGGTCTGGCCGACCGCATCGCCATCTGGCACAACGCACGCCGGACGCAAGCGGACATGATCGAGCTGAGCCAGCGCTTCGAGCAGCTCATCCGCTTCTCTTCATCCCCGACCCTGCACGCCGAGATCGCCGCGATGCAGGAGCTCGCCGCCGAGGTCGGGGACAATGCGATCCAGGCGGCCGTGCAGACGACGGTGCTGTTCGTGATCGTGCTGGTGACGCTCGGCGTCGGACTGTGGTACAACCGGCGGCGCCTCGCCGCGCCGTTCGCGCACGTTGTCGGCGCGCTCGAGCGTGTGGCCGCGGGGCAATACGACGAACGCCTCGGCGAGGATCAACCCGAGGAGTTCCGCATCATGGCCCGCGGCGTCAACCGCATGGCGGCGGCGCTCGCTTCGCGCGGGCGGCTGCAGGACCAGGAAGCCCGACTCCTCACGGCGTTGAACGCGCCCGTGCGCGAGTCCGGGGCTGGAGCGAGCTTCGCGCCGGCCCTCGACGTCCTCGCCGCGGCGACCGGCGCGACCGCGTTGGCACTGTACCAGCCGCAATACGACAGCAACGAGTGGAGCCCAACGGCGGTGCGTCGCGCCACGGCGCGATCGCTGTCGCGCGACGTCGTCCGGCAGCTGGTGGCCGACGCGAGCAGCGTGATCGAGTACGCCGGCGCCGCCGCGACGCCCGTACGCACGCAGCTGCAATTCGTGGACGGGGTGACGGGCTCCCTCGGGTCGCTCGCCCTGGTGCCCCTGCGGTCGCGCGATCGGCTCGTCGGACTGCTGGTGGCCGCTGCGGTGGACCAGCTGTCCGCCGACGCCCGCACCGCGCTGGAGCATGCCGCGCCCAACCTGGCCATTGCGTGCGAGCGCGAGTCCGCCCATCAGCAGACCCGCCGGCTCGCGGTGGAAGTACGTCACGCCGCGCAGCGCCTCGAGTCGCAGAACGCGGACCTCACCGCGCTGAACGATCAGCTCGAGCAGCAGCATCACGAGGTGACTCGTCTGAACGCGGAGCTGGATCAGGCGAGCAAGCTCAAGGATCAGTTTCTGGCGAACATGTCCCACGAGCTGCGCACACCGCTCAACAGCGTGATCGGGTTCAGCGACCTGCTGCTCACGATGACCTCGCCCGAGAGCTCGCTCACCGACACGCAGCGCGATTATCTCGAGACGATCGCGCGCAATGGCCGCCACCTGCTCGATCTCATCAACGAGCTCCTCGACCTGTCGAAGATCGCCGCCGGACGGATGGAGCTGCGGCTCGAGCCGCTCGAGTTGCACGCGGTGCTGCGCGAGGCCGCCGACAGCCTCCGGGCCCAGCTCGAAGCCCGCAACCACACGCTCGCGATCGAGGTGCCGCCGGAGCAGGTGGTGGTCACGGCCGACGGCGGACGGGTCCGCCAGGTGCTGCTGAACCTGCTCTCCAACGCCATCAAATTCACCACCGATGGTGGCCGTATCACGCTCGGTGCGCGACTCGAGGGCGCAGGTCGGGTGCGCATCGCGGTGGCCGATTCCGGCATCGGCATTGCGCCGGGCGACCAGCGGACGCTGTTCCAGGAATTCGTGCAAGTCGATGCGAGCCCGAGTCGTCGCTACGAGGGAACCGGGTTGGGCCTCGCGCTTTCCAAGCGACTCGTCGAGCTGCACGGCGGCACCATCGGGATGGAGTCGGAGCTCGGAAAGGGCAGTACCTTCTGGTTCATCCTGCCGCGGGCCGAGCGCCGGCCGGAGCGTGCCTGATGGCGACCATCGTCGTAGTCGAGGATCAGCCCGACAGCCTGAAGCTCATCACGGCGCTGCTCGCGATGAGGGGACATCGCGTGGTGGGCCTCGCATCAGGCGAGTTGGTGGTGGCGGCGCTGCGCGCCGAGCAACCGCCGCCCGAGCTGGTGTTGCTCGACATCCAGCTGCCCGGCCGCGACGGCTATAGCGTCCTGAACGAGCTCAAAACGATGGAGGGCGACCATCCCTGGAAGGTGGTCGCCCTCACGGCACACGCGATGCCGGGCGATCGGGAGAAGGCGCTGGGCGCCGGGTTCGACGGCTACATCGCCAAGCCGATCGACGTGCGGAGCTTCCCCGACGAGGTCGCCCGCTACCTGTCCGCCGCCCGTTAGATCGCTTTCTTCAGGGTCACTGAACCGTTCACAGTCGTGATGTGCACGTCGCGCCCGCCGCCGCCGACCGTCCCCTTCAAGGTGTGCGACGTGAACCTCCCAGTCACTATGAGCGGGTAGTCGGTCGTGATCGAGCCGTTGATCGTCTTCGCTTCCACGTCGGCGTCGAGCCGCGACGGGAGCTCGGCGGTCACCGAGCCGTTCACCGTGACGACCGACACGGCCCCGGTATCGCCGAACGCGCGCATGCGCACGCGCACGTTGCCGTTGACCGAGAACGCGCTCACCGGACCCTGCGTGGTCTCCGCGTCCAGGTCGCCGCTCACCGTCCCGACGAAGAGGGGCGCGCTGACTCCCTTCACGTGGACGTCGCCGATCTGCGTCATGGCACCCAGTCGGACCCGCGGCGGGAGCCGCACCGTGAAGTCGACCGCCACGTCGTTGCCGTGGGTCCGGCCGGACCTGACGTCCTTCCCCGGGCGACAGCTCCCGTCGTTCCCCGGCCACACCGCGCACACCGCGATCCCCCCGTCATACGGCACCGCCACCAGGTGCACGCTCGCCGTGTCGGAGGAGCTGTACGTTTTCACCGCCGTGATCTGCAGGGAGTCCGCCTTGGCAGGGTCGACGGTGATGGAGCCGCGCGTGTTGTGGATCCAGACCCATTGTTGCGGGGCAATTTTTGCGCGGTACGTCCAGGTGGCGCCCGTCGTGCGGGGACCGCCGCCCCCGTCGGGATCGAACTGGCTTCGCAGGTCGCGGAGGGCGGCGGGAAGGTTGGTGCCGACGACCTGACGCCCGCGGCCCACCACGTAGTGCACGAAAAAGCCGATCACCAGGACGCCGCAGAACAGCGTCGCCCCGCGGATGATCTCTTTGCGCCAGCTGTCCCAAAATGCGCTCATGGGCGCCCCCCTCCGGACGAGCTCCATACTGGCGGCTCGTACGCGAGTTGGCGAGGAGAGGTTTCGGCAGCCGGAGGACCGGCGGAATGCTGGACGACACCGAGGGGGCGCCACCGCCCCCCTCGGATCCGTCAGGAAACGGCTTGGAACCGCGAGTGCGCAGCCTCGACGCAGCGTACCGTTTGTCGGTGGAGCACGCGATGTTTGCCGGCGACGACGTGCGTGTCGGCAGGTGCGGACTCCACGGTGATGGGGTCGAGGACGCCGCCGTACCACACGTCACCGGTCCCGGCCGAGGGGGCGATCGTGGCCGCGGGATCCGGCGCGGCACGGAGGCCGACGCCGACGGAGGACACTGCGACCTGGGCGGCATAGCCGTAGCCGGTGGTCAGGACAATGCCGAGCAGAAGAGCGTAAACACGCATGGGATGCCTCCGAGAACTGCTGGTGTGACCGCACGCTTCGACCTATAAGACGTCGGAAGCTTCCAAATGGTTGCACTGAGGATGTCAGAGGGTCGTGAGCGGGGATCTCAGCCCTCGGTCCACCCCACGGTGAATTCGCCATGGCACCGCCGGCACGTCATGCGGCGTGGCCGGCCGCCGAGTGACTGCCGTTCGCGGCAGCTCGGACACACGGCGTAGCGATCGCCCCAGTTTTCCGGGAGGCGCACGGCGTCGCTCGGCCGAGGCACCACGCTCCACTGGCGGGGCGGCCGCTCGATGACCTGCAAGAACGCGGACGGGATCTGGAGGAGGTGGCCACCAACATCAAGAACCGCCTGCAGTGGGTCGAGTTGCGTGATGCGATACCACGCCCCGCGGCGGAGCTTCACGTTCAGGTCGGCCTGCAAGCGAGCCCACATCCCGGTCATTAGCCATTCCTCGCGGAGAACGTCGACTGGTCCAAGGATAGTACGGGCGACCGAGCACGCCGTGCGCCGGATCACATACGACGTGCCGAGGCTGCCGATAAGGTGCTCCGCGCGTTGCGAATTGGTTCGAGGAGCTTCGGGCGAAGGCGCGGAAATGAACTGGCTCGGATGTGACGCCGCATCGCGTCACGCTATGCCGAGGGCAGGACTCGAACCTGCACGGGGGTTACCCCCCAAGGGATTTTAAGTCCCTTGCGTCTACCCATTTCGCCACCCCGGCCCGTCGAAACATAGCGCCCCCCTCACCGCACTGGCTCGCGCCGCACGCCGCTCGAGGCGGAACACCGAAGGTCGCACGGAACAGCGCTGACGCATTGGGACGCATGGGTTTGACAAGGGTTGGGGCCAATGCTACCCTTTCCCATCTCGTTCCACCATCGCCCGAAAAAGCCACCCGGAGACTCAACCTATGGGGCAGTCCCTGCGCTACGCACTGTTCCTGTTCGCCGCCTTTCCGGTAGCGCTCGGGGCGCAAGGCTTTGGGATCTTCGAGCAGGGGGCGTGCGCGATGGGACGCGCCGGAACCGGCGCCGCGGCGCCCTGTGCGGATGGCTCCGCGATGTTTTTCAACCCCGCTGGCCTCGCCGGGCTCAAGGGTGGACGCGCCACTGTCGGCGTGACGCTGCTGGACGTGCAGGGAGCCTTCACCGACGACATCTTCCAGGAGAAGACGAGCCTCGACGACCCGCTCATCGCGGTGCCGCAAGTCTATATCTCCTATGGGGCTACGTCCAAGCTCGGCATCGGCGTCGGGTTGTTCGCCCCGTACGGTCTCGAGACGCAATGGCCGCTGGCGTTCGACGGGCGGTTCGCGGGCTACAAGAACATCCTCCAGTCAGTCTACATTCAGCCCACGATCGCCTACCAGGTGACGTCGGGATTGTCGGTCGGCGGGGGCCTGGACATCGTGCTGGGCAAGGTCGAGCTCAACCAGCGACTCGATCTCGCGGAGGCTCCGATCCCCACCGCACTCGTGCCGGTGCCTCCGGGGTCGCCCCCAGCCACCTTCGGGCAGTTCGGCATCGCCCCCGGAACTGACTTCGCCGATGTGCACCTCGAGGCCACGAAGACCGCCGTGGCGGCGCATTTCGGCGCGATCTACAAGGTGAATGATCGGCTCTCGTTCGGCGCGAACATCCTCACGCAAGCGAAATTCGACTACTCAGGAACCGCGACGTTCACGCAGGTACCGACCAACCTCGTCGTGCCTGCCGATCTTGCGGTCGGTGCGCTGACGATCCCGGCAGGTACGCCCGTTGACCTGTTGCTGAACGCACCGCCTCTGAGTCTGTTCGACCCCACGATCGGAGTCTTCAAGACCCAGCCGGTCGTGACCACGATCAAGAACCCGAGCCAACTGACGCTGGGCGTGGCGTACAACATCGCGAGCGGGTGGACGGTGTTGGGCGACTACCAGCACACGTGGTGGAATCAGTTCAACGAGCTGGTCATCGTTTTCCCGCAGGATCTTTCCGGAGCGCTCGATCGACACCTGTACGAGCGGTATCGGAATACCGACGGCTTCCGATTGGGCGCCGAGTGGGCCAAGGACGCGAAGTGGACGGTGCGCGGCGGCTATCTCTATCATGGGGGCGCGGCCCCGGCCGCGACGGTCACCCCGCTGCTGCCGGAGGGCGACCGCAACGAGTTCACGGCCGGCGCAACCATCAAGCTTGGCTCCGTGTTGACCGCGGACCTGGCCTATCAGTACATCCGACAGAACGACCGGCGCGGCCGGACCCGCGAGCCGATTTTCAACCAGGTGCCGACGACCGGGTTGAACAACGGCCTCTACTCCTTTCACGCGCACCTCTTCGGGGTGTCGCTCGGCTACGCGTTCTAGGGGAGCTCGACGATGACGCACCGGCGTACTCTGCTTGCCAGCGCGCTGAGCCTCGCGCTCCTCGCCGCGGCCTGCCATCAGGATGACCTGTTCACGTCACTGCCGCCCGCCTACGCCGGCGGCGCCATGTTCACGCGGTACGTGTCCTTCGGAAACAGCATCACGGCCGGGTTCCAGTCCGGCGGACTCAACGACTCGCTGCAGCGCGCTGCCTATCCCGTGCTGCTCGCGCAGGCGATGCGGACGACGTTCTACTATCCGAGCATCAACTACGTGCCGACCCTGGACCTGTACGGGTGCCCGTCGCCGATCTCGTTCATTTTCTCGAACCCGCCGACGCGCCTGGGTTCTCCGACGACGCCACTCTGCTCCCTGCGAAGCGCGAACATCCCGCCGTACCTGAACAACGTCGCCTTCCCGGGCGCGGATGTACTCGAGCTGCTCAACACGAACTACGCGCCGCCCCAACCTCCGCCCTCGGCGACCGACGCCTACAAGCTGTTTCTGCTGGGCGGGCGCACGGAGCTGCAGCGCGCCCGCGAAGTGTCGCCCACGTTCGTGACGGTCTGGATCGGGAACAACGACGTGCTCTCGGCGATCCTCGACACCGGCGACGCGGGACAGGCCGCCGACATCACACCTCCGGCGACGTTCACGACGCGCTTCGACGCGCTCATGGACAGCATCGACTCGTTCGGCAGCGTGCAGGGCGGCGTGCTGCTCGGCGTCGTTCAGGTCACGGGGGCGCCGTACGTCTCTCAAGGGCGGGTGTATTTCGCCGCGCAGGCCGCAATTCCCACGATGACGGTGCTGCCCAACTGCCTCGCGTTCCAGGCGCTCAGCGCCACGGACACGGCGTTCGTGTACGTGCCGTTCCACTACGGCGCGCCCATCGTTGCGCAGGCCGCGGCCGGCGTTTCGGATACGCT
>Ga0184605_10000096_pt1 | contig 23092 bp, 23 predicted proteins | sample PLM0_30_coex_FD_132995 | JGI IMG/M metagenome (GOLD analysis project Ga0184605, IMG submission 132995) | Groundwater sediment microbial communities from an aquifer in East River, Colorado, USA - PLM0_30_coex | ecosystem: Environmental > Terrestrial > Soil > Riparian zone | place: USA: East... | reverse complement strand
TGAATTACAAGGAGGACGTGTTCGCCGACGTTTATACGCTCGCGCACGAAGCTGGGCACTCCATGCACACCTGGTTTGCGCAAAAATCACAGAGCTTTCAGGATTATCAGTATCCGATTTTCCTGGCCGAGGTTGCATCGACCTTCAACGAAGAGCTGCTCACGCATCATCTGCTCGAACAAACGAGCAATCCGAAGATGCGCGCTTACATCATCAATCGGCAGATCGACGACATTCGCGGCACGGTTTTTCGGCAAACGATGTTCGCTGAGTTCGAAAAAATCATTCATGCGATCGAGGAAAACGGCGATGCGCTCACGCTCGAGGTTTTCAGATCGGAATATCACAAATTACTGGAGGCGTATTTCGGACAGAATTTCTTTCTCGACCCGCAACTGGATTTGGAATGCTTGCGCATCCCGCATTTCTACAACTCCTTCTACGTCTATAAATACGCCACGGGAATTTCCGCGGCGGTGGCGCTGGCGGAGCGCGTGCTTTCCGGTAAACCGGGCAGCGTCGATGCCTATCTTGGTTTTCTTCGCTCCGGCGGCTCGAAGTTCCCGCTGGAAACGTTGAAAGCCGCGGGCGTAGATATGGGAACATCTGCGCCAGTCGAGAGCACATTGAAATTATTCGAGCGGCGTCTCGACGAACTCGAAGGGCTCTTGCTCGCCTAGCTCCTGTAGCGACCCCGAAAGCATCCGGGGTCGAATTTCCAGGCCCTCACAGGGCGCAGCTATCGGACGCGGCAAGGTTTCTGCTCAAGCAGAAGAACCGTGGAGTTTGATTGGCACTTGCGCGCTGCGTGTGGCTATGCCGAACTAGGCATGGCCCGCGAGTCGCGCGCCGAGCTGAACGCGATTGATGCCACGTTCCAAAACCGGCCGGAAGTATTGCAACTCCGGTTGCACCATCTCATGCGCGAGAAAAAATGGTCGCGTGCGCTGCTCGTCAGCCGCAAGCTCTGCCGGGTTGCGCCGGAATGCAGCGCCGGATTTTTGCACGCCGGTTTCTGTTTGCACGAACTGGGAAAAACCGCCGAAGCCAAACAGCTTCTGCTCAAAGGCCCGGCCGCGCTGCTGAAAGAGCCGATCTATTATTACAACATGGGATGTTACGACGCGCTCCTCGGCAATGTGCGGGACGCGCAAATGCATTTGCAAACCAGCTTCCGGATGGATGCGTCCTTCCGCGAGCTCGCGAAAAGAGACCCCGATCTGAAATCGGTTCAGGCGCTGCTGTAATTTGGAGGGACGCGCTCTGTCGCGTCCGCTTAGAAATTGGACGACACGGCCTCCTGCGCGCCAAAGCGGCCAGGGCGGCAGCGTGAGGTCATCCCTCCATTTCCTGTGGAGGCAGCCGTGCCCGCTGCTTTGTAAAAGATTGCAGGCCACACGCCTGCCGCTACAGGATTTCGCCGATGCAACTGGACGCCGCCGAGCTGCGCCGCCGATTAGAGCCGCTCTTCAAGGAAAATTTCCAAAAGTTCGGTGAGCTCGGCGCCGCGGTGTCGGTTTGGCAGCATGGAAAATCGATTGTCGATCTTTGCGGCGGATTCCGGGATGCGCGCCGCGTAGTTCCGTGGAGCGACGACACGCTCGTGCTCATTTGGTCGGCCACGAAAGCACTGGGCAGCGCGTGCGTTCTGCACGTCTTGCAGGAAAACAAGATCGACATCGAACAACGCGTCGCCGAGTTCTGGCCGGAGTTTGCGCAAGCCGGGAAGGAAAAGATCACGCTGGCGCAATTGCTTTCGCATCAAGCTGGGCTTTGCGCGTTAGATCGACAAGTTGATGTGCTCGACCATGCGGCCGTAATCGGCGCGCTTGAGAAGCAGGCGCCGCTCTGGCCGCCGGGAACTGGGCATGGTTATCATGCGCGCACGTTTGGTTTTCTTATCGACGAACTCGCTAGGCGAATCGCCCGTCAATCGCTTGGGGAATATTGGCGAACAACATTTGCCGAGCCGCTCCATTTCGATCTTTGGATTGGCTTGCCCGGAAGCGAAAATCATCGTGTCGCCACCATTTACGCTGCGAAAGCTGGCAAACCGCCCGAGCCGGCGAGTTTCTACCGCGACCTGACCAACCCCGGAACCCTGGTCCGAAGGACCTTCACATCTCCTCGCGGATTGCACGCGGTCAGCGCGATGAACAATCCACAGATCCGCGCGCAGTCGATCGTTTCCTTCGGCGGAATCGGCAACGCGTCGTCGCTCGCCAGATTTTATTCGATGCTTGCCAACGGCGGCAAACTGAACGGCCGCAGATTTTTCTCGGAGGAAACAATCGGCTGGATGACGAGAACATTGACCGATGGCGTTGACCGCGTCTTTCAAATACCGACCGCGTTCTCCGCCGGTTTCATGAAGGACTCAAAGAATGCGGAGCGCCGTATTTTCGGTAGATCGGCAATTGCTTTTGGGCATCCCGGCGCCGGTGGTAGTCATGCCTTCGCTGACCCGGAAAATAAGATCGCGTTCGCTTACGTGATGAATCAAATGGAACAATCGGTCCTGCCTAACGAGAAATCGCTTCGAGTCGTGGATGCGATATATGATCTCTTGTAGCGGCCGGCGTGTCGCCGCAAGTTCCTAAGAGTCGCAGTCGACCCGGCTGCCTCTACAACAAGATCGACAGTTATTCGCCGATGATGGTGACAGAAACTTTTCGGCGATGCGCTGCGCGGCGATGCTCGAAGAGAAAAATTCCCTGCCACGTGCCGAGTTGCATCTTTCCATCGACAATCGGCACCGTCTCGCTGGTGCGCGTGAGGGTCATGCGAATGTGCGACGGCATATCGTCGCTGCCTTCCGAGCCGTGCGTGAAGTAATCCGCATCTTCCGGCACCAGGCGATCGAAAAATTCTTCCAGATCACGCCGCGCGGTCGGATCGGCGTTTTCCATTACGATAAGGCTGCAACTAGTGTGTTGAACAAACGCCGTCATCGTTCCTGCATGCACATCAGCTTTGTCGATGATCGATTGGATATCGTCCGTGATTTCGTAGGTCCCCTTACCGTTGGTGCGAACTTCGAATCTCTCCTGTCGAACGTGCATAAAAATTTGGACGGCCAAAAATAACATCGACCCAAAAATAGTCGCGCGTTGATCTTTGCGCCGGCCAGTGGCCTATTCACTTGTCGATGCAAAGCGATCTGGAACGTGTCTTGTTTGAGGAGGCGACAATTCTCCGGCGACTCGACGAGATGGCCGCGCAAATCTCGGAAGATTATCGCGATCGCGAATTGACTGTGATCGCCATGCTAAACGGAAGCCTCATGTTCATGGCCGACTTGCTCCGGCGAATTCCGTTACCGCTGAAGTTGGATTGTTTTAGCGTGGCCAGTTATCACGGAAAAACAGAGACGAGCGGCGAAGTGGTTTTCAAACAGGTCGCGCCCGACGTGGCAGGCCGTCACATTCTGATTCTGGACAATATTCTCGACAGTGGTCACACCCTGGTGGCCGTTCGGGAAAAATTGCAGATGGCGAACCCGCGCAGCATCCGGGTGTGTGTGTTACTCAGGAAAAAGAAATCGAGGATGAATTTGTGGTCGGTTATGGGCTGGATTTTATGGAGCGCTATCGCAATCTTCCCTGCATCGGAGTGCTGAGAAAGGAATTGATTGCGCAGCCAAAGTGATTCTTGATGAAAGTTCGCGTGGAATTTTATTCGCAGTTGCGCGATTTGGCCGGCGCTGCGGAAGCGCGTGTCGATCTTCCGGCAGAAGCGACCGTCACAGATTTGCTGGAAAAAATTTACGAGAAGGCGCCTGCCTTGCGCTCCCGCGACAAAAGCATCCTGGTAGGTGCAGGTGTCGAGTTTGTCGATCGTAACTACAAACTAAAAGCTGGCGACGAGATTTCGATCATGCCTCCCGTGCAAGGAGGGTGAGTCAGACGTCAGAAATCAGGAGTCTTCAGTCGCGGAAGTTTTTGAAATTTGTGGCGACGCCGAAATCGCGGCCGCGCACGAACTGAATGACGGCTTGCAAGTCGTCTTTCTTTTTTCCAGTGACGCGAATTTGTCGATCTTGCAACTGGCTTTGCACTTTGAAGTTCTGCGACTTGATCGCCTGGATGATTTCCTTGGCTTTGTTTCCTTCGAGACCTTGCTGAATTTTCAATTCCTGTCGCGCGTGCCCGAGGGGCGAAATGGCCGGTTCGACCTGCTCGATGTTGCGAAGATCGACACCGCGTTTGGACAGCTTGCCGACGACAATTTCGCGCAGGCCGCGCAACCGTGCGCCGTCTTCGGCGGTCAACATGATTTTGTCTTTCTCGTACAGAATCTCGGCGACCACGCCTTTAAAGTCGAAGCGCGTGGCGAGTTCTTTGCGCGCCTGGTTGAGCGCGTTATCGATTTCCTGTTTGTCTATTTCGGAGACGATGTCGAATGAAGGCATGCGAAGAATTTGCGATAATCGGTCTTAGATCAACATTCGGATAGCAAAACAAAGATCGCGCATGATGGCTTAGCGATTGGCCTCGGCGATTTTGACGTTTCCATTGGTCGCACGAATTTTGATATCGGACGCGGCCGCTGTGCTGATCACCATGTCGATCTTCGTGACTTCGCCGCCATTCCGCTCTTCCTGCGCGTCAAAGTCATTGGCAATTTTCCCGTTGCGGGCCTCTGCGACCAGGTGAAACGAAGCATTACCAGGAACAAAGGCCCGTGCGTTTCCATTGACGATTTCCGCCTCGACCGAAAAACGGCGCTGCTCCCACCAATCGTAAATGACGTCCAGTCCTCCGTTAATCACCGCGAGATGAAGATCGCCAAAGCAATTGTGAGCAAAGAGCCGTCCATTCGTGAGATGGGCGTGCACGTCTTCGCCCCGCATGCTGTCGATCAACACTTCGCCGTTGGCCAATTCCAGGTGCGATATCTTCGCCGTTTCCGGAACGACGATGACGTAATCGACCGTGCCAGAGCGGTCGAAGAGGCCCCAGGTCTGCTTCGGGGGAAAATGCGTTTCGATTGAAACGGAGTCTGGCCGCACTGAAACATTGACCGCTATCTTATTCAGCCGCTCGGCGCTATAAGCTTTCTTGATCGCCTGCACTTTCACCTCCGGTTTGTCCGAACCGTAGATTCGAATCGAGCCGTCCATGTTCTTGATGCTGAAATTCGCATCTTGATTCACCGCGTAGGATTTTTCACTCATCTGCTCGAGCGGTTGCTCAACCGATTCTCCGCAGCCGGAAAGCAGCACGCACAGTGGCAGTAGGAATCGCAACGGCGCGCCGTTGTTCATAACGACTGTCGCGGCAGGCGCGCGCTCAGAGATAGCCCAGCGCGCGCAGGAAATCGATCGCCGCAACTGCGCCGCTCGCAATGGCCACCGCTGCCGTAACCGTAATGAGCGCAAAAAGTGTCGCTTCGCTCACGAAGACGTATCGCGCTTCGTTGCGAAAATAATCGCGGCTGATGTTGCGGAACGAGGGAGCCGGAACATTTGCGCAATGTCCGCCGCTATGATCGATATACGAAGGCGCCTGGTAATTGCAGTCCGTGATCGGAAAACGGCGCGTAGAGCGGTCGCTGCCATTGCGTGATCTGTTCAAAGTAAAGCTTGGTTTCATATCCTATTTGTTTGTTTCCCTTGAGATGCGTTCAATCCTATTTTCAGATTCAAATTTTTCTGCAACTGTTCTGCGCTTGTGTGAAGTCTCCCTCGAGCCTGCGGTTGTCGCTTGAAGACAAGCTGGATATCGGAATCACGCTTCCCGCAGGCTGTCAATCGCCACGCCGCGAAGCAAATTAAGGCACTCGCGCTTTGCCAAGTGCCCAAAAGCAAGTGGATGGAATACGGTTTGCCTCCGTGTCGCCAGCTTTTTAATATCAGTCGAGTTAACCGGCTGAATCGTGCTAAGACTGTCTCGATCCTGGTGGGATTGTCTGTTCGCTATCGCGGCGATCGCAGGCGCAAGCGTTCTGATTCTGCTTTCGCTCCATAATTTCTCAAGCGAAGCGCAACCGCCGGAGAACCGTCCCATCAAATCGCAGATCGCCGGTTATGTCAGCTCGAACGCATGCCGCTCGTGTCATTCCGGAAATTATGCGACCTGGCACGCGTCGTATCACCGCACCATGACCCAGGTGGCAACGCCGGCCAGTCTGCCGCAGAACATGGACCAACTCCAACTCGCATTTAATGGGAGCGAATACAAAGTCGAACGCCGCGGCGACGCGTTCTTTGTGCACAAGCGACGAGAAGGCGCCAGTTACGGTGACGGGCAACAGATCGTGCTCGTGACCGGCTCGCACACTTTGCAAATCCCGTGGCTCGAGACCGGCCAGGGCCGCACGCTCGAGCAATTTCCCTTCGCTTATATCATCGCCGAAAAAATGTGGGCGCCAGTCAGTGAGACATTCCTGATTCCGCCAGACCTAAAGGAATATTATTCAACCGGGGCATGGAATGGTGCGTGCATGGACTGCCATGTTACGCAAGGCCAGTCGCGTTTTGTTCAGGGTAACCGGTGGGACTCTCGGGTCGCGGAGTTCGGGATTGCGTGTGAGGCGTGCCACAGTGAAGGAGCCGAACATATCGCCCTCAATCGCAATCCCGTCCGGCGTTTCAAGATTCATCTCACAACGAAATCCGACCCGAGCATAACGAACCCCGCGCGCCTGAAAGCTCCGGGCTCAGCGCTTGACTGTGGCCAGTGCCACAGCGTCTGGGCCTTTAACAACATGACGGACAAAATCGATTTCAACCGGCACGGCTCCGACTTCCGCCCCGGACAACATGATCTCGGGCAGCGTTTCGTTGTTCAACCAAACGCGCAAGACCACAGCGAACAAAAGGATTTCATCCGCCGCACCGAGCCGGATTTTTTCCGCAACCGGTTTTGGGGTGATGGAATGATTCGCGTGACGGGCCGGGAATTCAATGGCGTGCAAGCCTCGCCTTGTTTTCGCGGAGGCCAGTTCTCCTGCATCTCCTGCCACGAAATGCATCTCTATCCAGCCGAGAGTGCCGCGTTGAAAACCTGGGCGCGGAGCGGACAATTAAAACCGCGGATGGAATCCGATCAGGCGTGTCTGCAATGCCACACCGATATGAGTGCAAGACTCGTTGCACACACTCATCACGCCGCCGGTTCCTCCGGCAGCCGCTGCTACAACTGTCACATGCCATACACTACATTCGGATTGCTGCACGCCATGCGCAGTCACGAAGTGTCGTCGCCCACCGCGCGGGAAAGCATTGCATATGGACGCCCGAATGCCTGCAATCTGTGCCATCTCGACCAGACACTCGCGTGGACTGCCCAGAAACTTCACGCCTGGTATAACCAACCCGTGCCGAATTTGTCGCCAGACGATCAAACCATCGCCGCGGCCGTGCAGTGGATCGTGAAGGGCGACGCCGGCCAGCGCGTGCTCATTGCCTGGGGCTTGGGCTGGGAACCCGCCCAAAAAATCGCGGACCGCGACTGGTTTTATCCCTACCTCATTTACAGCCTGACCGATCCTTACGCCGCCGTTCGCTTCGACGCGTGGAAATCGCTCCAAACGCTGCCCGGTTTCGCAAATTTTTCTTTTGACTTCACTGCGGCCGAAGGCGTTCTGCGCGAAGCGGCCGCGCGCGCGAATGACAAATGGTTGCGCGAAGTCCGCCCTCCGAACGCAGCTTATCGACCGGAGACGCTGCTCGATTCGGATGGACTTTTGCAAAAAGACGTTTTCCAACGGCTCCAAACCGAGCGCGACGACAAGAGGATCATCCTGTCGGAATAATGCAAGCTACTGCCCGCGGAGAACCTACCAAAAAGAAGGCGGACCGAAATTTACGGTTCGGCTGGTGGTCGCTTCTTATTTTCCTGTTGTTCGGCGGTGCGCTCGAAACATTGCACGGCTTTAAGATTGGGTGGTATCTGGATGTCGGCAACGAGGTGCGGCGATTGCTGTTCACGCTCGCGCACGCACATGGCACACTCCTGGCGCTGGTGAACATCGCCGCCGGATTAACCGCGCGAAGTATTGTGCGTTTCGACCTCCGGCCGTCGATCTCATTCGCATTGATTTGGGCGGCAATCCTTCTTCCCGCCGGATTTTTTCTCGGAGGAATCGTTACCTATGGCGGCGATCCCGGACTGGGCGTATGGCTCGTGCCCGTGGGCGCGATTCTACTTTTCTACAGTGTCGCGCGCATCGCGCTGGATCTCTCGAAACTCAAATAACCAGAACTGGGCAGCGCCCATCACACCCAGAGCGTGCGATCAAACGTGCGATACTGAATCGCTTCGCTCACATGTTCCGGTGAGATGTCGATCTTGTCGTCGAGATCGGCAATCGTGCGCGAGACTTTCAGAATGCGATCGTAGGCGCGCGCGCTCAGATTCAATTCGCTCATCGCGACGCGGATGAGTTCCTGTGAGTCGGTCGTGAGTTTGCAATGCATTTTCAGGTGACGCGTTGTCATCCGCGCGTTGCAATTTGTTTTCGCATCGCGTTCAAATCGCTTTTGCTGCCGTTCACGCGCACGGATAATCCGGCCGCGAATCGCGCTCGAAATTTCCTCCGGGCGTTCGCTAGCCACGTCGCGATATTCAACGGCCGGAACCTCGATGTGCAGATCGATGCGGTCGAGCAGCGGTCCGGAAATGCGCTGGCGATAACGCTGCACCTGCACGGGGCCGCAGCGGCATTCGCGTTTCAAATCGCCAAAATATCCGCATGGACAGGGATTCATGGCGGCGACCAGCATAAACTCGGAGGGAAAAGTCACGCTGCCCGCGGCGCGCGAGACCGTGACTTTCCCGTCCTCGAGTGGCTGGCGCATCACTTCCAATGTCGATCTTTTGAATTCCGGCAACTCATCGAGAAAAAGCACACCATTGTGCGCCAGGCTGACTTCGCCCGGCGCCGGAGTGGCCGAGCCGCCGAGCAATCCGACATCGGAAATGGTGTGATGGGGAGAGCGGAACGGGCGGGTGGCCACAAAAGATTTTTCGCCATCGAGCAAACCGGCAATGCTATGGATCTTTGTCGTCTCGATGGCTTCTTCGAGCGACATCGGTGGAATGATGGTCGCGATGCGTTTCGAGAGCATCGACTTGCCGGAGCCGGGCGGCCCGATCATCAACGCAAATTCTTCGAAGTACAGATCGGCATCAGAAACGCCCGCGTCATTTCGCACCCAGTTTTTCTTCGCAGTCGAAACGACCGCGCGCAGAATTTTGCAGCACTGGATTCCCGCGGATTGCTTTTGCGGCTTTGCCGGTTTGGAATGAAACGGGCATGCGCTCGGCGACGTCTCCGGTTGTGTCGCGACCGCGCTAAATGCGCAGTGATTCGAAATCGCGATCCATGAAAAGATCGTGATCGTAATCGTGACGCATCGCAGGCTCGCGCTCAGATTGCTTTAATCGCCGAAGTGACGCGAATGCTCAAACGTTTTCTTTTGAATCAATCATCGGCGCCACGGTGCCAGACGTGACGCCTTCCGGTGGCATGATATCCAGAGCTTCAGGCGCGGCCGCCGGCGTTCCGGCAAATTGCGGCTGCTCGACGCGTGTCGCCATGATCATGGCGGTGAACAACAGCGCCGCGGCGAGATAATACGGCGCACCGGGTATTGGAAATGAATTTTTCGGATTGATGAACCAAGCAAACGTCCAGGAAAACAATCCGGGGCCGATGAGGAAGGCGAGCGAACGCACGCTGCTGATTGCTCCCTGCAATTCGCCCTGCTCGCGCTCGCTCACGCGACGCGTCATCATTCCTTGTGCGGCTGGGAAGGAAATATTCCACATCGAGATGACCGGAATGGAGGCGACGTAAAAGGCACTGCTGCGCGCGAGCCCGGCGATCAGCATTCCAAACGCGCCGAAAAATTGGCCGATGTAAAGTGTGCGGCGTTCGCCGAGCCACGCGACGATCCGCCCCGTTAATCCACCGGAAATCGCAGCCGTGCAGATGCCCATGACGGCAAGCGAAAGCCCGATGTTGGTTTGGTTCCAGGCGTAGCGGTAAATCGCATACAGTGCCCAGATCGTGAAGACCTCGTGCGACACGTAAGCGAGAAATTGCAGCGAGGCGAGCTTCCACAACTCGGGATGCGAGCGCAGCAAGACGAGCGAGCCAATCGGATTAGCGCGACGCAGGGTGAATCCCTTTCGTTGCTCGAGCGCCAGCGATTCCGGTACAAACAAAAATCCGTAAAGCCAATTCGTTAGGCTAAATCCGGCCGCGACCCAAAACGGCAGACGCGGACTGATATCTCCAAGCGGACCGCCCACGGCCGGGCCGAGAATGAAACCGAGACCAAACGCGACGCCGATCATTCCGAAGGCGCCGGCGCGTTTTTCTTTCGGAACAACATCGGCGATGTAAGCCATCGCTGTTGGAATGCTGGACGCGGTGATCCCGGAAATTATCCGGCCGAGAAACAACCAACCGATTGTCGGCGAGAGCGCCATCACGATGTAATCGAGACCAAGCCCGAGGTTCGATAGCAAGATGACGGGCCGCCGCCCGAAGCGGTCCGATAACACTCCAATCAGCGGGGCGAACAAAAACTGCATCGCGGCGAACACCACCCCGAACCAGCCGCTCCAATTGGCCGCGTCTTTCATATCGCCGCCGAGAAAATCGAGGATCAGTTTCGGCAAGACCGGCGCGATCAATCCGAGCGCCAGCATGTCGAGCATGGCTGTGATGAAAATGAAAACGATGGCGGCTTTACGGGGCTTCATAGGACACCGTTAAATCGTTACATCGGATCACGATTCACGATTCACGAATCAGAGATTAAATCTGTGTTAATTTCTGGCAAGATGCTTCGGCTTTCCTATCTCTCGCCGAAAACCGCGCTGCGCGAGAGCAGAATCCACGGTCGCGGATTGTTTGCCACGGCGGACATCGCCAAAGATGAAATCGTGGCGGCGAAAGGCGGCCACATTGTTAACCGAGAAGTTTTGCGCCGGCAAATCACGCCGCGGCTTGGCCCGGTTGAAATTCAAATCGGCGATGATTTGTTCATCGCGCCGGTGACGGACGAGGAGCGCGAAGGCTCGATGCTCTACAGCAATCATTCCTGCGATGCGAATCTGGGTTTGCGCGGCGAGATCACGTTCGTGGCGATGCGCGACATCCGCGCGGGCGAAGAACTCACTCACGATTGGGCCATGACGGATGACGACGATTACTCGGTCGAATGCAACTGCGGCGCGCCCAAGTGCCGAAAAATTCTCACCGGCAAAGATTGGCAGCGCCCGGATTTGCAAAAGCATTACGCGGGCTATTTCTCAACTTATCTCACGAAGAAAATCTTGGATGTTAGATACTAAATGGTGGCAGGTGGATCGAGCAGTCCCTTGCTCGATGGTACAAGGGGCGGCGACGCCGCATTAATTAACATCGTCCGCGGAGCGGCCGATCCACCAGAACCAGCTATAGTGTGTCAAAGAATTCGTACAGTTTTGGCGGCGCAGGGCCGGGAACGACGCGCCAAAATCCATGCTCATCCTGGATGACGTGTCGCTCCACCGAATTGCCAAACTTTAGCGGATCGGCTTGACCGGTTCCACGCGTAGGCGTTATCAAGGTGACAACACTGTTTCACCGATGAGCAAATCTTATTTTCCAACAGACCGCGCCGGCCAGATTGAATGGCACAACAATCTCGCAAAGGAATTTCCCAAAGTCGGCGAAAAGCTCGGCTTCAGTCAGGCCGAGATCGCCAACGCCGTGAACGATTCCAAATACGCCGTCTATCTCCTGCAAACGCTCGGCCCGGAAATCGAGTCCGATCCGAGCCACGCCGCGCACGCTGTTCTCGAGGGTCAATCACAAGGTTCGTTTGTCGATCTTCCCGCCGCGGCGGGCGCGCCGCCCGCGGTCCGGCCCGGCATCGACACTCGACGTCAGGCGCGCGCCGAGCGCATCAAAGTGCATTCCAGTTACACGGACGCGATCGGCAAACAATTGCGGATTGTGCCCGCGGCGAAGCTCGATCCAAAAAATTACAAAGCTGAGCTTGGTCAGGCGCGCCAGACAGGAGACACAATTACTATTCCGTTTCGCAAAGCCGGCGGCGAAGTCGCCGGGATTAATCTTTACGTTCAGCGCAAAGGCGAAAGCGCGCCGAAGCTGGTCGGTTTTTTCATGCGTACACCCGCCATCGACACTGCGGCTGGCAAATCTGGGCGACTCACTTACACCGCCCGCGCCGTCATCAACAAAAAAGAAATCGGCCGGTCCAGCGACGCCGTCACGGTGACGGTGGGGTGATTGTCGATGTTCGATGTTTAATTCGAGGTTGGATGTTGGATGTTGGACGTTGAGCGCTTGGCGTTTCGTGGTAGGGCGACGCTCCGCGGAGCTGTCGAAAGCAAGCGCGCAAGAAAATCGTCGGCTCGACCCATTCGACTCCACTCAGGGCAGGCGCCGTCTCGCTCTACCGAGTTAGAATTTCGCGCATCGATATGAAGACGTTGTCGATTTATCTGATCCCGGTGTCGACATCGATGTCCACACGGACGCTCCGATCGGAAACAATCGTGACGGTCTTTGGCAGGTTTACTTTGGTCATGCGGCCATGGGGCATATCGAGCACGTACGTGCCAGGCGCGAGTGACTGGCGGAAATTCCCTGCGGCATCCGGCGCCAACTGCGCGACCTCTGTTTTGCCGTCGGCCTTGAAAACGGTCACTTTGAGGGCAGCATAGTCTTCGGCCGAAAGCGCTGGCGGCGATGCACCCGCGCGCTCCACCGGGGTGAGCGGCCCAATGCTGATGTGACCCTCGACGAAGCCCGGTTTGTCAGATGCCGCCATGGCGCAGCTCAAGAGGATGACAAAGCAGACGACAAAGTGACCAAGCGACCGGTGCATGGATCAGTAGCGATAATGCTCTGATTTATACGGACCTTCAACCGGGACGCCGAGATAATCGGCTTGTTTCCGGGTGAGCTTGGTGAGTTTGACGCCGATCTTTTCCAAATGCAGGCGGGCGACTTCTTCGTCCAGTTTCTTCGACAAAACGTAAACGCCAACTTTGTAAGTGTCTCGGTTCTTCCAGAGATCGAGCTGCGCGAGCACTTGATTGGAGAATGAGTTCGACATGACAAAGCTCGGATGACCCATGCCGCAACCTAGGTTCACGAGCCGGCCTTCGGCGAGGAGGAAGATTTCGTGGCCGTCGGGGAAGGTATATTTATCTACCTGCGGCTTGATGTTTGTGCGCTTCACGCCTTTCGCTGAATTCAAAGCGTCGACCTGAATTTCGTTATCGAAGTGGCCGATGTTCGCGACGATCGCCTGGTCTTTCATCCGCTGCATGTGCGCGAGCGTGATGATGTCGATGTTGCCAGTGGCAGCGATGTAAACGTCGCCGCGGCCGAGCGTCTCTTCGATGCTTGTGACTTCGTAGCCTTCCATCGCGGCCTGCAACGCGTTGATCGGATCGATCTCGGTGATCACAACCCGCGCGCCCTGCCCGCGCAATGATTGCGCGCAACCTTTGCCGACATCGCCATAACCGCACACCACCGCGACTTTCCCGGCGAGCATGACGTCGAGGGCGCGATTCAATCCATCAACCAGCGAATGCCGGCAACCGTAGAGATTGTCGAATTTGGATTTAGTGACCGAGTCGTTGACGTTGATCGCGGGAATGAGCAGGCGCTTTTCCTGATGCATTTTATAAAGGCGATGCACGCCGGTGGTCGTTTCTTCGGAAACGCCGCGCCATTCCTTCACGATCTCGTGCCAGCGAAACGGATTGTCGCGCTGAATTTCGAGCAGCAAATCTTTGATGACCTGCTCTTCTTTGTTCGCGGATTTGGTCTTCGCCCAATCGCTGCCTTCCTCCAGCTCGTAACCTTTATGGATGAGCAACGTGGCGTCGCCGCCATCATCGACCACGAGTTGCGGGCCTTTGCCTTCGGGATGCGAAATCGCCTGATAAGTGCACCACCAATACTCCTCAAGACTCTCGCCTTTCCAGGCGAAGACGGAGACGCCTGACTTGGCGATCGCCGCCGCGGCGTGATCTTGCGTTGAGAAAATATTGCACGAAGCCCACCGCACACTCGCGCCAAGATCGACAAGTGTATCGATGAGCACGGCCGTTTGCACCGTCATGTGCAGTGAACCAGTCACACGCACGCCGGCGAGCGGTTTAACCGGCGCGTACTTTTCCCGGATCGCCATCAAGCCCGGCATTTCTTTTTCCGCGATAGCGATCTCTTTCCGGCCCCAATCAGCCAGATTGATGTCGCGGATTTTGTAATCCTGTTTCTTTTCTGTTTGGGTTGTCGTGCTGCTCATAAAATCTATTTCGCCGCTTCTCTCAGCGCGTCGGCCTTGTCCGTTTTTTCCCAAGTGATGGCGTCGAGATCGTCCACGCGACCGAAGTGTCCGTAGTTAGTTGTCTTGCGATAGATTGGGCGGAGCAAGTTGAGCTGTTTGATGATCTCGGCGGGTTTGAAATTGAAAACCTCGCAAACGGCGCGCTCCAGTTTCTCGTCATCGACTTTTCCGGTGCAAAAGGTGTCGATGCTGACACTGACCGGTTCAGGATGACCGATGGCGTAGGCGAACTGCACTTCGCATCGATCGGCTAGGCCGGAGGCGACCACGTTTTTCGCGACCCATCGCCCCATGTAAGCAGCGCTGCGATCGACCTTGCTCGGATCTTTTCCGGAAAATGCGCCGCCGCCGTGGCGTCCCATGCCACCGTAAGAATCGACAATAATTTTCCGGCCGGTGATACCTGCATCACCTTCCGGACCGCCGATGACAAAACGCCCGGTCGGATTAATCAAATAGGTTGTCTTTTCATCCAGCCATTCAGGCGGCATTACTTTTTTGATCAAAAGTTCGATCAACGTCTCGCGGATTTCTTTCTGTTTGACGTCCGCCGCATGCTGCGAAGAGACAACCACCGTAGTAACTCGCACCGGTTTGTGGCCGTCGTATTCGATGGAGACTTGCGTCTTCGCGTCGGGCCGCAGCCACGGAATCTCACCGGCCTTGCGCAACCGGGTCAGCTCGCGGCCGAGTTTATGGGCGAAGGAAATTGGAGCGGGCATGAGTTCCGGGGTTTCGTTGCAGGCAAAGCCAAACATCAATCCCTGATCGCCGGCGCCTTGCTCGGCCGTGCCTTTGCCCTCGGCCGCGGCTTCATCGACACCTTGTTTAATGTCGCGGGATTGCTCGCTCATTTCGCAAATCACCCGGCAGGTGTCGGCGTGAAAAATGCAATCGCCGTTCACATATCCAATGCTGCGAACCGCCTCGCGAACGCGCTCTTCGAAATCAAACTTCGCGTTGCTCGTAATCTCGCCCGCGAGCACGACGAGGTTGCCTTTGGCGAGGGTCTCGCAAGCGACGCGACTGAGCGAATCCTGATCGAGGCAGGCGTCGAGAATGTAATCGCTGATCGTGTCGCAGACTTTATCCGGATGACCTTCGGTGACGGATTCGGAGGAAAAGATGTAACGGTGCGGCATGGGGAATGTGATAAGTGATCGGTGAAAGGTGGAAAAGAAAAAACGAGAACTACAACTGAATCCGGAACCCCCAATCCTGAAAACTCGGGCTTGGAACATATTGACGGATCATGATACGTCGATATATCGTTGGCCGTTACCATGGCGTCAACCATTAATTTTCTGCGCCTGCTGGCGGACCCGACTCGGTTGCGGCTGCTCTTGTTGCTCGAGCAGGAGGAACTTTCCGTGGCCGAATTACAGCACATTCTTGGCATGGGCCAATCGCGCATCTCCAGCCATCTCGCGCAACTGAAGCGGGCAGGCGCGGTAGAGGACCGGCGCGCCGGGAAGAACGTTTACTACGGCCTGACCAAGAGCGAGGAATGTAACTCGGCGCGCGGACCGATCCGGGAGCTGATGCAAACCCTGGCCCGCGAGGCGCCGGAGACGGCGCGCGATCGCACCGCGCTCAAAGTTACCTTGCGCAAACGCCAGGACAAAGCGCGCGAATATTTCGATGAACTGGCTGGAAAATTCGGACGCAGTTATGTTCCGGGACGCTCGTGGCAGGCGCTCGCGCATACGTTGATCACGTTGCTGCCGCCGCTCACTGTGGCCGATCTCGGCGCCGGTGAAGGAACGCTCTCGCAGCTGCTGGCAAAAACGGCGCGCAAGGTCATCGCCATTGATAACTCGCCCAAGATGGTGACGTTCGGATCGAAGCTGGCAAAGAAACACGGCTTCAAGAATCTCGAGTATCGCCTCGGCGATATCGAAGCGCCTCCGATCGCGAAAAATAGTGTCGATCTTGCCATTTTGAGCCAGGCGCTCCATCACGCCATCAAGCCGGAACGTGCCATCCAATCTGCGCATCGCATTTTAAAAAAAAATGGCCGAATCGTCGTGCTCGATTTGCTCAGCCACCGATTTGAGAAAGCACGCGAGCTTTATGCCGATCACTGGCTGGGCTTCAGCGAAGTACGATTACATGAACTTCTGGAAAGGACTGGTTTTCGCGAGATCGAAATCAGCGTGGTCGCGCGCGAAAAGCAGAGCCCGCAATTTCAGACTGTGTTCGCGACCGGTGTAAAGTGAACAGGCCGGATCATTTCGTGTCTAACCTTCGCGGTTGAGATATAGTCGCGACGAACCAAATTTCTTCTTCGTTATGAGTGGCTTCTTTGAGGAAGTGCAGCGGCGAAAAGTTTATCGGGTGGCGGCGGCTTACATCATCGCGGCCGGATTCATCATCCAGATCGGCTCGGCCGTTTTTCCGGCCTGGGAATTGCCGAATTGGACATTCCGCTTGGTGGTTGTGCTTTTGCTGACCGGCTTTCCGATCTCATTGATCCTCGCCTGGGCCTACGACGTCACGCCGAAGGGAATTCGCGTGACCCCCACTACGTCCGCTTCCGGCGCGCATCGTCGTCGCAACCTGATCATGCTGATCGCAACCGGCGTGATCGTTTCGGCGGCCGCGGGTTTTTTCCTGCTGCCACGCGCCTCCGCGCACAAGATCGACAAGTCGATTGCAGTGCTGCCGTTTGAAAATTTGAGTGATGACAGAGACAACGCCTACTTTGCCGATGGCATTCAGGACGACGTCCTCACCAATCTGTCGAAGATTGGCGATTTGAAAGTGATCTCGCGCACCTCAGTGATGTCATATCGCGGAAAAGCTCTGAATGTGCGCGAAATCGGGAAAGCGCTTGGCGTGGCGACCATTTTGGAAGGCAGCGTTCGCCGCATTGGCAATCGTGTGCGCGTAAATGTGCAACTGATCAACGCCGCAAACGACGAACACCTTTGGGCCGAGGACTATGATCGCGACTTAACCGATGTCTTTGCCATTCAAACCGATCTGGCCCAAAAAATCGCTGGCGAATTGCGAGCGAAGTTGTCAGCAACGGAAAAAGCGCAAATCGAGCGCAGACCGACGGAAAACGGCGAGGCGTATCTGGCGTTTGTGCAGGCGCATGATTTGTTCACCCGTCCGGACAAACTTCGCATAGAAACAGAAAAGGCTGAGCAGCTTTTTGAGCAGGCGACGAAACTTGATCCAAATTTTGCCGGTGCCTTTGCCGGATTAGCCTGGGTGGAAGATTGGATGTACCACAGCTACGATCCGACCCCCGCGCGCAAAGAAAAAGCGCGTGCCGCAGCGGAGCAAGCACTTCGTTTGCAGCCGGACCTGCCGGAGGCTCATCTCGCACTTGGTTTCTATCATTACTACTGCGAGCGCAATTATCAGGAAGCACTAAACGAATTTGCGATTGCGAAACGAAGCTTACCAAACGACGCGGGCGTTTACATGGCGATTGGCGCGATTGAGCGCCGCCAAGGCAAATGGGCGCAGTCCACAGCCAATTTAGAGAAAGCGGCATCCCTCAGCCCAAAGGACGCCTTTGTTCTCGTAAATCTCGCCGATAATTATCACGCGAACAAAAATTTCGAAACCGCGGACAAGATTTACGATCGAGCCATCGAGGCTGCACCTGAGTCATTTGGCCCGCGTGCGCAAAAGGCTGAACTTGCGATGGATTGGAAGGGCGACCTCAGCGTGATGGAGAAAGAGTTGGCGGAGGTGCCGGCAGGGGTCGATCCAGACGGTTTGGTCACGTTCTGCCGGACGTATCTGTTGATGTTGCAGCGAAAATTTCCGGAGGCCCTCGCAATCGTTAAGCAAATGACCCAAGACACCTTTCATGAAAGCACGGCGCCGAAGCCGAGGGCATTTTTCGAAGGTATCCTTTACATTTACTTGAATGATAAGCAAAACGCACACTCTGCCTTTGAACAGGCTCGACTGATTGCAGAACGATCGCTGCGCGAAAGTCCGGATGACGCCATGCGGCATGCGCTGCTCGGTCAAATTCTCGCCGGACTCGGTCAAAACGATGCGGCGATCGCGGAAGGCAAGCACGCCGTCGAGCTGCGTCCGGAATCGCAAGACGCTTTTAGCGGGCCAGAGGTCACCGCCGCGCTCGCGCAAATTTACGCCTGGACCGGCGAGCGCGATCAAGCATTCAGCCTGCTCGATCATTTGCTCATTACTCCAAACGGCATCACTGTCCCGATTCTCAAACTCGATCCAGTTTGGGACCCGCTGCGAAGCGATCCGCGCTTTCAAGAGTTGATTGCAAAGTACGGCCGGACGACATGAACACGTTTGTTGTCGAGCTACAGCGGCGAAAGGTTTACCGGGTGGCGGCCGCCTACATCATCGCGGCCGGATTCATCATTCAAATCGGCTCGGCCGTTTTCCCGGCCTGGGAACTGCCGAACTGGACATTCCGTTTGGTGGTTGTGTTTTTGCTCATTGGATTCCCGATCTCGCTGATTCTTGCTTGGGCCTATGACGTTACCCCGCATGGGATTCGGGCCACGCCGGCTGCTGCACCAGGAACGCACCGCCGTCGCAATGTGATTGCGCTCATTGCGATCGGCGTCGTCGTCTCGGCCATCGCAGGATTTTTCATCCTGCCGCGTGCCATGGCGCGCAAGATCGACAAGTCCATCGCCGTCATGCCGTTTGAAAATCTAAGCGAGGACAAAGAGAACGCGCATTTTGCCGACGGAATCCAGGACGACATCCTCACCAACCTCGCAAAAATCGGCGATCTGAAAGTCATCTCGCGTATTTCGGTGATGGCCTACCGTGGCGCGCCGCACAGCGCGCGCGAAGTCGGCAAGGCGCTCGGCGTTTCCACCATCCTCGAAGGAAGCGTCCGGCGCAGCGGCAATCGCGTCCGCGTCACTGTGCAACTCATCGACGCCGCGAACGACGAACATGTTTGGGCGAACAATTACGATCGCGATCTGAGCGACGTCTTTGCCATCCAAACCGATCTGGCCAAGGAAATCGCCGGCGCGTTACAGGCGAAACTGTCGCCGAGTGAAAAGGCGCGAATAGAGCGCAAGCCGACTCAGAATGGCGAAGCCTATCTCGCTTTTGTCCAGGCGCACAATCTTTTTGTGACCGGGATTGAGGACATCGAGAAATTGAAACAAAGCGAGCAGCTTTATGCGCGGGCCATCGAGCTCGACCTGAAATTTGCGCTCGCGCTCGCGCGCTACTCGCAGTTGGAAAGTTGGATCGTCCACACCTTCGATCCTACTCGGGAACGCCGCGAAAAAGCCCGCGTTTTCGCGGAGCAAGCGTTGCAATTGCAGTCCGATCTGCCGGAGGCGCACCTCGCGATGGGGTTTTCGCTTTATTACGGCGACAACGACTTCGAGGCGGCCTTGAAAGAATTCCAAACTGCGCAACGCGGTTTGCCTAACGAGGCCGAAGGTTATCTCGCTCTCGGCGCGATCCAGCGCCGCCTGGGAAAATGGTCGGAATCGACCGCCAGTCTTGAGAAGGCTGCCAGTCTAAATCCGAAAGACAGCTGGGTGCTGCAGAATCTCGCTCTCAATTACCAGATGCTGCGAGATTTCGATGCAGCTAACAAGACGATCGACCGCGGCCTCCAAATTAACCCAACAGGGGTGGGACTTTTGGAGACGAAGTCCAAGCTGGCTATCGCCGGAAAAGGCGATCTGAGCGTTTCGGAGAAAGCATTTCAGACGGTGAAATCGATGCCGATGAACAACGAAGGAAAACTTAGGATGGCCGGCGCGCGGGCGGACGTTTTTCTTTTGGAACGAAAATATAAAGAAGGATTGCGCGAAGCGGAAAGCGTCCCGGACGATCTCCTTACATCGATTCCCGCAGCCTTGAGTGGAAAATATTATCTCATCGGCTTTGCGCGAAAAGCACTTCAGGACAAAGCCGGCGCGCGGGCCGCTTTCCTAAAAGCAAGGGATCTCCTCGAGGCGCAACTGAAACAGAACCCGCATGCGGCGGACACGCATATTCAGCTCGCGAAAGTTCTGGCCTATGTCGGAGAAAAAGATGCCGCGCTGGCTGAAGCGCAGCGCGCCACCGAATTGCTTCCGGAGAGCAAAGACGCCTTTGGCGGCCCGGAAATTACGGGCGGGGTGGCCGAAATTCACGCCATTCTCGGCGACAACGATCGGGCGATTGAAATCCTGGACGGATTGTTGAGCCGACCAAGCGCTGTCACCATACAAGGTCTGAAGGTAAACCCGATTTGGGATCCGTTGCGGAACGATCCGCGCTTCCAAGCTTTGATCAACAAATATAGTGCGAAAACTTAGCCCGGACATTTCATGTCCGCTTGGCGGGAAGCCGAGCAGCCCTTTTAGGGGAAGGCGGTTTCGCATTTTTTCCACGGTGTTACTCCAATTGCATCTTGGCCAGAACCACTCGCTCGGTGGAAGGGGCTGGGCTACCCAGCTACCTAAAGAAGTAGCTGCCCTTCGGGTGCATTTTTCGCTTCGGCGGCGAAAAATGCAGGTTAGCGCCGCGCTGCTCTTTCTCATCGTCGCGACGGCAACGCGCGCAGATTGGCGGCTCATTTCCATGCAAAGCGAACCATCGTCTGCGCGAGGACTGGAACATCGATATCTTGTCCTGGAAGATTCCACCTTGGGCGGGCGCGTCTCGATGGAGCTCGCGCTTTTCTCGACAAAATCGTGCAAGTTGCGCGTCATCGATCAGCCGGCCGAGCCGCGCGCTGATCTCGATCAAGCGATGCAGCGGGAAAAATGTCTCGCTGGTGTAAACGGCGGTTATTTTGACCCTGATTACAAACCAATCGGCTTGTTGATTGTCGATGGAAAAACAATCGCGCCGTTGCAGCGAGCGCGTTTGCTCTCCGGAGTGCTCAGCGCATCGCCGAGTAAGATTGAAATTTTACGCTTCGGAGAATTTTCACCAAGACAAAAGATCGATGCCGCGGTCGAGTGCGGACCAATGATTGTCGATCTTGACCGCGCAGTTCGTGGCCTTGAGGCGACGCGCCCGGCACGCAGAACGTTTGCGGCAGTGGCGGCCGGCGACCGCGCCGCGCTGGGATTTTGCTCGAACGTGACGCTGGCCGATCTCGCAAATATTCTCGCAACGCAAGTCGCCAGCGATTTGAAAATTCAGCGTGCCCTCAATCTCGATGGCGGCTCGTCGAGCGCCTTTTGGTTTAAGCGCGACGGTCGGGCCGCATTTTCAATACCCGAACAAAAGACGGTGCGCGATTTCGTGGCCGTCGTGCGCAGATAAAACTGTAGCGGCGCTCTATGAGCGTCGCACTTTTTTCGACCGGCGATCATAGACCGCCGCTACAACATCGCGTATCTGCAATCTGCACTCAGATCATGCGCACGTTCGGCGGTTTCAAATCAGGCGGCGAGTTTTTCTACGGCGAAGTTCGCGGCGATGAAATGCACGTTCTGGCCAAGCCATTTTGGATCGACATCCAACCAACGGGGGCGGTGATGAAACTGGCAGACGTGGATGTCGATGTTCCAGTCGCGCCATCAAAGCTGATCGCGGTCGGGCTTAACTACGCCGATCACATCGTGGAAATGAAACGCACGCCGCTCGGCACGCCGCTGATTTGGTTCAAAGCGCCCAGCTCGCTTTTGCCGCACAGCGGCCAGATCGAGATCGCGTTTCCGGAACATCAAACCGATTTCGAAGTGGAATTGGCGATCGTGGTCGGCGCACCGGCGAAAAATGTGACGGCGGAACGCGCGCTCGATCATGTCTGGGGTTACACGATCGGCTTGGACATTAGCGATCGCGTTCTGCAAAAATCGGAAAAGCAATTTGGCCGCTGCAAATCGTTCGACACCTACACGCCGGTGGGGCCGTTTGTATATGCCGATGTCGATATTAGCGATCTCGCCATCGAGCTCGGGCAAAATGGTGAAATCAAACAGCGCGCGCGCACCAGCCAGATGATTTATTCCGTGGCACAAATCGTCTCTTTCGCCAGCCAGGCAATGACGCTTGTGCCTGGCGATTTGATTTTGACCGGGACGCCCTCGGGCGTGGGACCAATCCGCGCGGGCGATCGGCTTGAGGCACAGATCGACAATTGGCCGCTATTGTGCATCAGCGTCGTGAACGCGCGCTGATTAACTCCGTGGTCGATGCAGGAATTGGAAATTTCGACGGTCCGGCGCGTTTTGATAAGCTTGCCTTACATCCCGCAGGCGCAGATAATTCGAATTATTAATTACGCCAAGTATCGAATCAAATAAGATGAAAAGTTTTTGCTCGACTCCGGGCCAGTCCATTTGGGATAAAAGAGCCGGAAAAGAACTGTCACCGAAACTGAGCCGGTAACTCAACCTCAACTATGAAAACATTGCTTACTGTCTGCTTCTGTATCGTCGCACTCACGCTGACGTCGTTTGGTCAAAATACTCCTGCGCCACCGCCGCCGAACGCGCCGGCAACCGCTGCGCCGCCGAATCCGGCAGCGCAGATGCCGCCGCCGGCCGCCGGCATGTCGCCAGCGCCAGCCGCTGGGACCTCTCCGGCCGCACCGGTCGGCGGTTCGCCTGCGCCCGGAGAGAGCGTTGCGGCTACGCTAACCGCATCACCGGCGGCAACCGCTTCTCCGGCTGGCGAAATGAAAGCCACCGGGATGTTAACCGGTAACTTTCTCATCGATAACTTCCGCAAGGGCGGCCCGATCATGTGGCCGATCCTGATCGTGTCGATCATTGGGCTCACCGTCGTGATCGAGCGAATCTTTTGGTGGGCCGGCCGCTGGTTCCGGCG
>Ga0184605_10000095_pt1 | contig 23145 bp, 22 predicted proteins | sample PLM0_30_coex_FD_132995 | JGI IMG/M metagenome (GOLD analysis project Ga0184605, IMG submission 132995) | Groundwater sediment microbial communities from an aquifer in East River, Colorado, USA - PLM0_30_coex | ecosystem: Environmental > Terrestrial > Soil > Riparian zone | place: USA: East... | reverse complement strand
GAGACGATTGGCCAGCTCGAGATCAGCACAATCGCCACAAAGAGGAGCGCTTCCTCGACAAAATGGCGCTGCGCTTCCGTCCGGAAAAAGTCGCCGCTCACTTTTCGTAAGGATGGAGGGAGAGAGCTGTTGTGGAGATTGTCGCCGGTCAATGGAGACTTCGATCGGCACCCGGTGATGGGGCCCCAGATGGAGTTCGTTTCGTAGAGTGTCTTTAAGGATTTGAGATGTGTGTTTCATAGTATTTAAAAGTTTCGAAGTTGGTTTGGCGTTGCCCGTCATTTCCAGGCGGAAATGACGAAGGGCTGGCGGGTTTGAGCCGCCGAATTTGAGGCGGGAAGTTGCCAGGCGCTTCGAGGAAGTGACCAAACAGACTTAACGCACGGCTACGGTCTCACGTTTGCCGCTCTCTTGTCAAAGACTGCATTCGTAACTAGCTTAATACTAGTCTATTACAGCTACATTTGCAGCGCGCCGACCACCGCCAGTAAGGACACGAATGCGAAGTGTCGATGCATTGGAAGTCACTGGTAACTAGATCAGCGAAAATCAGAGGAGCCGCAACTGCGCGTCGTTCTTTGACTCGAGAGTGGCAAAGCGGACGCCGACCCCCATCAGGCGCACGGCTTTCCCCGTGCGCGCGAACGCTTCAGCCAGCAACGATCGAAATTCGCTCAGCGACGGTATTAATCCGGCGCGTTCGACGGTTGTTCGAGTGAAATCGCTGAACTTTAATTTTACGAAGATCTTCGCCACCGTCCGGGCCGCTGTTTTTTGCGCGAGCTCGGCCATCAGCTCTTCGAATAATTGTTCCAGCCGCTCTGCGCATTGTTCCAGCGTTTCGAGATCCATTGGAAATGTTTCTTCTGTGCTAAGCGACTTTCGTTCCCGGTCCGGCTCGACCGGACGCTGATCGATTCCTCGGCAGAGATCGTACAACTCGAGGCCGAATTTCCCGAATAAATCTTGCAGCTCGACGCGCGACAGGCGCTGCAATTCTCCGCAGGTTGTGATCTGCAACTGTTCCAGCTTTTTCTCGATGACTGGACCGATCCCCCAGATTTTGCGCACCGGCAGTTTTTCCATGAATCCCGGCACTTCCTCCGGTTTCACTTCGAACTGCCCGTTCGGTTTGTTGAGATCGCTCGCGATCTTCGCCACCAATTTGTTCGGGCCGATCCCGGCCGACGATGTCAGCTTGGTTTTATGGAAAATCGTGTCCCGGATGACTTGCGCCAGCGGCGCCGGCTCTCTCGGATGCGCCGTTACATCGAGATAAGCTTCATCGAGCGAGAGCGGTTCGATAAGCGCAGTAAACCGATGCAGGATTCCGCGGATCACCGCGGCCTCGCGCCGATAAACATCGAACCGGGGCGGCAAGACGATCAAATTCGGGCAGCGTTGCAGCGCCATAAAAGTCGGCATGGCCGAGCGCACGCCGAACTTGCGCGCTTCGTAATTGCACGTCGTCAGCACGCCGCGCCGCTCGCGCGCGCCACCCACGCCGACCGGCTTGCCTCGCAACGCCGGCCGATCGCGCACCTCAATAGCAGCATAAAAACAATCCATATCGAGATGAACGATAACGCGCGGCCCGGCCTCTTTTTCCACATCAGCAATCTGGCCGCGGGCCTCGCCCGTGGCGAATCAGATTCGCCCAGTGTTTGTCTCGGTTTCCCCAATTTGGTCTCGATCTCGGGTTCTGCGAGTTTCGCTAACATGGCGCTCGCGTGCGCTACCCGGAATCGAGAATTGTGAAAATCGGGGCGCGAGGATAGAGTGGGTCTCTTGAAGAGTTTTTCCTGGCTTTCCATTTGTTGGATTTTGCTTTTTGCGGGCGAAGTTTGCCGCGCCCAGCAACCGGTGGTGGCAGCCGACACGAGCGGGCTCGACTACAAACAATTCGGGTTGCTAGCCGTTCAGGATGGCGGGCGACGGAAGCCAGTGGACACATTTGCCAGGGAAACGCTGATCCGGATCACGGGAAGATCGACATATACCGATAAAGCGGGCCGGAAATGGACGCCGAATGAATTTGTTTTGTCGGCGCTGCTGGAGACGCATGACTGGAAGAGCGAGCCGATGGTACTGGTGTCGTTCGGCAAACTGAAGGAGCGGCTGGGTCTGGATAAAACGCAGCGAAGATTTTCATTCGCGCAACTGACGGCGCTGCCGGAATTGAACCGGCTCGCGGACGAAGCGCACGCGCTGCGCAAAGCGGAGAAACCGCTCGATCGGTTGCAACAGGAAGTGATGAGCGTGACCGAACGGCTGGCACTCTTCGCGCATGTGATGGATGGGAGCGCGTTCCTGCTCGTGCCGGCGTCGAAGAGTGAAACGGATGCGTGGGTGGTGCCACCGGAATTTTCCCGGTATTACACCGACGCGCAGTTCGCGCCGATCCAAATACAACTGCAGACGCTGGCCACGGCTTACACGAACGGCGACAGTTTTAGTTTCAGTCGCGCGTCGAATCAGCTCCGGGAAAATTTACACGATCTGAGTCCGCCGATTTACCCGCTAGATCGACAATTGCGCCTCGAGTATTTTTACAACCATTTCGAAGGATTTTATCGCGCGATCTGGTGTTACGGGATTGCGTTTCTCGCGCTGCTCATTGCGCATCTACGGAAACGGGGTACTGCTTTGCGCATTGCTGGTGTGGCGCTTGGAGTCATCGGTCTCGCGTTTCACGCAAGCGGAATCGTGATGCGTTGCGTGATCGCGGGCCGGCCGCCGGTCACGAACATGTATGAGTCGATCATCTGGGTCTCGTTCGCGGTCTCGTTCTTCGGGATGATCTTTTTCGCGCGCTATCGGACGCCGGTCTATTTGCTCGCCGCATTGCCGGTCACGCTCATCGCGCTGTTGCTCGTGCACCAAATGCCGATCGCGATGCCGTCGAGCATCGATCCGCTCGTACCAGTGTTGCGCGATAATTTCTGGCTGACGATTCACGTGCTCACCATCACGCTGAGCTACGCGGCGTTCGCGCTCGCGATGGGCTTTGGGCACATTTTGCTCTGGCGCTACGTGCGCAATCCGTTGGCCGCGCGGGCGGATGCGCCGATGCATTTCTGGCTTTATCGCGTGTTGCAGCTTGGCGTGCTCTTGTTGGCGGCGGGCACGATTCTCGGCGGGGTGTGGGCAAATTACTCGTGGGGGCGGTTCTGGGGCTGGGACCCGAAGGAAACCTGGGCACTGATCGCGTTGCTCTGCTATATCCTGACCTTGCACGGCCGGCTCGCAGGCTGGTGGACGGAATTCGGCCTCGTCGTGGCGAGCGTGGTTTGTTTTCTGGCCGTGCTGATGGCGTGGTATGGAGTGAACTTTGTTCTCGGGAAAGGGTTGCACAGTTACGGGTTTGGCATCGGCGGCGAGACCTACGTAGCGACGTTTGTGATACTTGATCTGTTGTTCGTCGCATTTGCGGTCTGGCGATATCGAATGAGTAAACGCGTGGCGAGCGCGCCGGAAATCGAAGGTGACCGCGTGCCGGTCTAGTGTTGTTCGCGTCTGTTGTAGTGGCAGCCGTGTCGGCTGCGAGTCGCGAAAAGTGCAGGCGGCACGCCTGCCTCTACAGAATTACTCATCGAGCGCAAGCGCGTCCAGAAATTGTCGCGGCGTTTTGGCGTGAAGCAGCGCCGCTCGCGTGAAATCATCTTTGACGAGCCGGGCCAGCGTGCCGACGCAGATCAAATAATCGTTGATCAACTGTTGCGGCACGCCGATGACAAAAATGAGATGGGCGCGCATTCGGTTTTTGCCAAACAGAACACCGGCGTGGCTGCGCCCGATGCCCAGGACAATCCGATCGACTAAATCGGTGCGGGCATGGGGAAATGTGACGCCTTGCTCCACCACGCTGGGGTTGGCCTGCTCGCGCGCAAGCACCGCTTCGAGAAATTTTTCGGGATGGTCGATCTTACCATTCGCGGCCAGCAACTGGACGATCTCGCGCAAGGCGTTCGCCTGTTTCTGCGCGTGCAATTGCAGCGCCACGTTTTTTTCATCGAGAAGATCAGCCAGCGCGATAGCCATAAGCGGCAGCGAGATTTATTGGATTATCGGGGCAAAGGCAGTTATCCAGTTAATCCGACAGCCGTGGCAACTGAAAACACCGCAAGCCAACCGACGGACGAGGCGACGATATCGTTGCAGCGCAGCATTTACGATCCTGGCTACGTCAACGCCATGTCGCATTTTTATCGCGGCGAGATGGGCCGGATCATGGTCTGGCGGCAGCGACTCGATATCACCACCAACTGGGCCATCACCAGCAGCACGGCTATTATTACGATCGCCTTTGCTAATCGCGACGTGCCGCACATCATTTTCTTTTTCAACCTGGCCATTGTCTGGGTGATGCTTTGGATCGAGGCCCGGCGTTATCGGTTCTATGACGCTTTCCGGGCGCGCGTCCGCATGCTCGAAGCGCATTTCCTCGTGCCGATGGTGATGGAAAATCGACAATTGCTCGAGGGTGAATGGAAGAAGCTGGTCTGCGAAGATCTGATTTTGCCGTGCTTCAAAATCAGCAAGCTGGAAGCGGTCGGGCGCCGGTTGAAGCGCAATTATATTTTCATCTTTATCCTGATCATGGTCGCGTGGGTGACCAAGATTTTTCTGCACGCCGAGCATTCGATGGACAGTGTGGGTGGATTCTATCGCGCATTGCGCGTTGGTCACATTCCCTCCTGGCTGGTGGCGTTTATCTTCGGCGGGACGCTGACCAGTGTGATCGCGATCACGATTTACGTGAGCAAGAAAACCTCGGGCGAAATCTCAGAATTTGGCACCCATCGATCGCTCTGGCGGATTTAAGGAAGGTTGATGATTGATCGTTGATGGTTGATGGAAAAGACAACCGCGCGATGCCGATCAACCATCGACCATCATCCATCAACTTTGCGAAGCTTTGCGACATTGTCGCGCAACTGCGCGCGCCGGGCGGATGTCCGTGGGACCGCGAGCAAACGCACGAGTCGCTGCTGCCGGCGGTGATCGAAGAAGCCTACGAAGTAACAGAGGCGGCCCGAGCCAAGAACGACGCATAGTTTCGCGAGGAACTGGGCGACCTTTTATGGCTCGTGGTGATGCACGCCGAGATCGCGTGCGAAGCCGGCCGATTCGACATCGACAATGTGATTGGCGAGGTGAGTGAAAAACTGGTACGGCGGCATCCGCACGTTTTCGGCAAAAGCGATGCACGAGACAGCGGCGCGGTGCTGAAACAATGGGAAGCAATTAAGCGCGATGAAAAGGCAAGCAAACATTATCTGGATGGTTTGCCGGCCGCATTGCCCGCGTTGATGCGCGCGCAAAAGGCACAGAGCAAAGCCGCACGGGTCAATTTCGATTGGACCGAGCTGCGCGACGTGCTGGCAAAAGTTGAAGAAGAGCTCGGCGAAACAAAATCGGCCATCGCGTCGCAAGATCGACAACTGATCGACGATGAAATCGGCGATCTGCTTTTTGCGGTCGTTAATCTTGCGCGCAAATGCAAACTCGACGCGGAGAGCGCGCTGCAAACAGCCACGGATAAATTCGTGGCGCGTTTTAATCGGCTGGAGAGCGAACTTCGATCGCGTGGCAAACGGCTGGGAGATGTCGATCTTGCCGAGCTGGATGAAATTTGGAATCAGATCAAGCAAACATCGAACATCGAACATCCAACGCCCAACGCCGAACTGCCCTGAATTCGTTGTTGGACGTTCGATGTTAGACGTTGGACGTTTGCTTCTGCTTTGGCTTTCGCGATATTCCCCGTCCCGATGTCGATCCTGATCAATTTGCTTCTGGCCGTTTGGATGGTGGTGGCGTTGCTCATGGTGCTGGTGATCTTGATGCAGCGGCCAAAGAGCGAAGGGCTGGGCGCAGCATTTGGCGGAGGGGTGACGGAAAATATTTTCGGCGCGCAAACCACAAACGTGCTCGTGAGATTCACGGCCTGGCTCGCGGGGATTTTTTTCGTAGTGACGTTTGTGTTGTCGATCCTCTATGCGCGCAAGAGCGCGGGCGAGAGCGCGCTGCGGCGCGAACTGATGAAAACGCAAGCGGCCGCACAGGCTTCTCCGGCGCCGGCAGCTTCTCGACCTTCGCCGGCTTCTTCCGCCGCGCCTGATTCCGGCGCTGGCGTTTTGCCAGAGGCAAGCGCGGCACCGGCAACTTCGCTGCCGGCGAGCGTACCGGTTGCGCCTTCAGCTTCTCCTGCGGCTTCGAAACCGAAGTAGCAATAGCGAATATCCCGTGGTCAACGACCGCGGCTACAATCGCCTGGCGCGGAGAGCCACCCGACGGCGACCGCGTTTTATTGCAAAAGAATGGTCTCACAAAGCAGGTGGATCGGCCCGCCAGCTGCCGGGGCGATGCCATTAGTCAGCGGCTTCGCCGCCATTATTTAACATCGGAGCGCGGAGCGCTCGATCCACCTCGCGGCAGCCCCTAGCGCCAAAGTTTGCCGAATCGTCGCCTTTCCGTCATAAAGCTGTAACAATCGCCTTTTGGCTTCCATCGTGTGTGCTGGAAGTGAATCCGCCCAGAATCTGAAAAACCTCACCAAAAAAAGGAGAAACGAATGTCTATCAATAGGTTCGTCTTACGGGCAGCGGGCGGGAGCCTGGCTGCAATTGTTTTGCTGGCTGCGCCACGGCTTGGCGCCCAGGCGCCCTCCGAGTCGGAACGGCTCAAAAAACTCGAGCGGGCAGTCGAACAGTTACAGAAACGCAACGCCGAGCTCGAACAGGAAGTCAGCAGCTTGAAGAAACGCACCGCGTTTGCGCCTGAATTCGATGGTTCCGCGAAAGCGAAAACAAAAGTGCCTTCCGACGGCAAATCGTATGTGGAAAAGAGCGTTGTCAGCGAGGAAAAGAAACCGATCTACGTCGTTCCTGCCGGTCCCGAATACAAGCTTGTGCTCGGCGGATACATTCAGGCGAATTTCGAGGATGGCGCCGTTTCTGCTTTCGAGGGACGCTTCGGCCTCAGCGCGTTGAAAGACCGTTTTCGTCTCCGGCGCGCGCGAATCAATCTGACGGGAGACTTTGCCGAGCAGTTCGACTTCAAGATCGAGGGCGACTTCGAGCAAAGTGACGCCGCCATCACGGCGCTGAGGTCGGTGAACTTGCAAACGGGCGCGACCACGACCGTTTCAAATTCGAGCCGCGTCGAATTTTCCGGCACCGACATTTTCATCAACTGGCACGCGATTCCGGAAGCGAACATCAAAGTTGGTCAATGGAAAGCGCCCTTTGGATTGGAACAACTCACGCCCGATCCGAAGCTGCTTACGATCGAGCGCAGTCTGCCGACGGGCGCGCTCACGCCAGAGCGGCAGATCGGCGTGCAAATTTGGGGCAAGCTGCTCGCAAACTTGTGGCCGGAGCAAAAGGACCTCGTGATTTATTATGCCGGTATCTTCAACGGCAACGGGCGCAACTTTAACACTAACGACAATAACAATTTCATGTATGTCGGTCGAATCGAGCTTCTGCCGTGGCAAGGCAAACTTTTCGGTCAGGCCTCGAGCTTGAAACTGGGCGCCGACATTCTAAACAGTCGCGACGACGCTGGAACGAATATCTCGCAGTCGCTCAATCTAAAGGTCAACGCGGCGGATGGCTCGCTTACGTCGTTCACACTTCCCGGCGCAGATGAGCGGACAGCGTGGAGCTTGGACGCGTGGCTGACGATCGGCCCATTCGATTTGATTGGCGAATATTTGCAGGAAGATGTCGATGGACGCACGGTCAACGGCGTTGCGCCCGGCTTTGCCGACTTCGAGCCGAGCGGCGGGTATATTCAGGGTAGTTATTTCATCATTCCCAAGAAAGTGCAGACGGTGGTGAAATGGGAAGAGTTAAATCCGGGTCAATTCGGCAACGACGGCATCCACTCCATCACCGGTGGTCTCAATTATTACATTCACGGTGACGCGATTAAGCTGATGGCTAACTACGTTCATACGTGGTCGGATTTTCGCGCCGCGCGCTCCAGCACAGGAGATGATCAGTTCGATGAAGTCATCCTGCGCTTGCAGTTGATGTTTTAGAGCAAAACTTTTCAGGTGCGCCATCGGTCTCGCCGGCCGCGGCGAAACGAAAGCAAAGGCTGTAATTATTTCTGCGCCGTGTTGTGGCAGAAATAACCAGGTCAGTCCCAGCGCGGTGAGGAAGCGGCGTTATACATTCGCGCTCGGTGATTGCGAGTTCACGCAATTGTTACTTGGCCGCCATCTGTCCGTAACAAACGCCGCTTAGCATGCGGCGCATGATTAAAAAATTCATCTTCATAACCGCGGCGGCTAGTTTCTTGATCGGTCCGATGTCGATCCATGCTCAAGACGCAGGAGCGTTGCTCGATTTGCTCGTGCGCAAAAGAATAATCACCGATCAGGAAGCCGAAGAAGTCCGGGCTGAGCTGACAAAAGAATCAGCCTCAACCTCAGCCGGAAAGTGGAAATTATCCGCGCCCATCACGGAGCTCGAGCTCTACGGTGATGCGCGGATGCGCTATGAATATCGCGGGGGCAGAACGGCGGCCGATGACGTGGCGCATCCAAATGATTGGCTGGAACGCAAGCGCGAACGGTATCGTCTGCGGCTCGGCTTGCGCGGCACGCTGGTTGACGATTGGTTTTTTGGCGTTCGTTTGGAAACGAGCACCAGCCCGCGCTCGACTAATGTGACCTTCGGCGATGATAGCTCAGTCAACGGTCCTTTCTCGAAAGACAGCGATCGAATTAGTATCGGGCAGGCTTACCTGGGTTACAAAGGCTTCCATGACATCACGTTGACCGCAGGCAGAATGCCGATCCCGCTCGTGACAACGCTCATGACGTGGGATGACGATATCAATCCGGAAGGTGCGGCCGAACAATGGAAACATTCGTTTAATTTCGAATTTGGCGGCGGAGGTGGGACCGAAGCGGCGCAGTCCTACAGCAAGGAAGGCAAAGGCGTCGTAACCACGCAGGCCGCAGCTGAGCCGTTCAAACTGAAGATAGACGTTTTCGCGAACCTCGCCCAGTTCGTTTATGACGATTCGAATCCAGAGAATCCGATCGGACCGTCGCCAAGCGGAGTTCCGAACACGGACGCATTTCTCCTCGCCTGGCAGGTGGGCGCCAGATTCAATTTCCCGAAGAATTTCTATGCGCAGATTGCGCCGACGCTCTATAACTACACTGGCAATGGCGATACCTTTAACGTCCATTTCTCCGGTGATCCCGATTTCATCAACGACGCCGGCGTGAGGACCTCCCGGAACCAGACCGGCATCAACAGTCTGCTGGTTCTCGATATACCGATGGAAATCGGCTGGAAAATCGGTGAGTTGCCGATGCGCATCTTCGGTGATTTCGCGGTCAATTTTGACGGTGACGATCGTGCTATTGCCGCAGGCCATCCGGACAAAGGCGACCAACGCTACGCTTATCAAATCGGACTCGGCATCGGCCAGTTAAAGGCGAAGCGCGACTGGCAAATTAACGCTTGGTGGCAACACACCGAACAATACTCGCTCGATCCAAACTTGGTGGACTCCGACATCTTCGACAGCCGCGTGAACCTGGAAGGTGTGGCCGTCACGGCCGGATATGCTCTGAGCGACGCGGTCATCTTTAAGCTAACCTGGGCGTACGGTTGGCGCAGTGATAATTCGCTCGGCACCGGCGGCGTCGGCGACATCGGCATCAACCCGCTCGATCAATACCAAATCTTTCAAGCCGACCTGAACGTTAAATTCTAAGACAGCGACATCTTAGATATATTTTAGATCGAAAACCTCAAAACCTGGATACATTATGAAACTAACACATCTGATAGTAATACTCGGACTTGCTTTCGGTCTGGCCGAAGCCAAAGCCGATCGTCTTGTCATCAAAGGCTCGGACACACTTGGCGCCAAGCTGATGCCGCAATTGGCCGAACAATTCAAAGCACAACATCCGGGGACGACCTTCGACATCGCGGCCGAAGGATCGACCACCGGCATCGCCGCGCTAATTGACGGCACCGCACAAATCGGCATGTCGAGCCGCCGCGCCAAACCAGCGGAAATTTCCGCCGCTTCTGCGAAAGGCGTGAATATGAAACCGACCATCGTCGCGTATGATGGCATAGCGGTGATTGTAAATTCGGCCAATCCAATCAAGAGCCTGACAAGAAAGCAGGTCGAGCAAATCTTCACCGGCGATGTGACTGATTGGAGCGCGGTCGGAGGTTCCGGCGGGAAGATCTCGATCTATACGCGAAACACGTCGTCGGGTACTTACTCCGATTGGAAAGAGCTGGCCATGAAGAAGCGCGATTATGCGCCAAGCTCGCAGAAAATGGCGGGGAATGAGCAAATCGCCGCGGAAGTCGGCAAGAACCCGAATGGCGTTGGTTACGTCGGTATGGCGTACACAAAGGCTGGGGGCATCAAAGTGGTGCCAATTGACGGCACGGTTCCCTCTCAACAAAGCGTACTGAACAAAACATATCCGTACGCGCGCCCGACTTTTTATTACACGAACGGCGAGCCGTCCGGTTTGGCAAAGGAGTTTGTCGATTTCACGATCGGCTCGGCCGGTCAGAAGATCGTCGCGCAAGTCGGATTTGTTCCAATCAAATAAAACGATTCGAGAGCAGGTTAGGTTCAATGGCGCCATACACCGTTTGGCCGATGGCCGCCGCATGCTCGTCATTCATGGACATGAGCTGGACACCGTGGTGCAAAACGTGAAGTGGCTCGCGTTCGCGGGCGATGTTGGCTACCAGTTTCTGCTCTCGCTTAATCCGGCAATCAATTTCGTGCGCCGCCGTTTCGGACTGGGCTATTGGTCGCTCAGCGCCTACGCAAAAAAACGAGTGAAAGATGCGGTCAGCTTCATCGGCCGATTCGAAGAGGAGATCGTTCATTACGCGCGAAAATTTTCGGTTGATGCAGTCCTGTGCGGACACATCCACAGCGCGGCCGTTCGGAAATTTGGCGCCGTCACGTACTACAACTGCGGCGATTGGGTCGAAACCTGTTCCGCGTTCGTCGAGCGTGAAGACGGCGTTATCGAAATGGTGGTGCACTACAGTCCAGTGCAACGTTCGTTGCCTGAAACGACACGCACGCGCCCTCTCGAACCGTCGCGATATGATTGGCCACGCTAAGATCGACATCTTGCTCGCAACCTTGTTGTTCGGCGCTGGTTTCGCGATACCCGCTGAAGCTTTGACGGTTGCCGCCGAAATCGTCGTCAGTGTTCCCGACCAACAGATCGCATTTCTTGATCGTGGAAAACTCATCGCGAAGTATCCGGTCTCGACGTCGAAATTCGGGATCGGCGATTCCGTTGGCAGCTATCGGACGCCGCTCGGCACTTTGTTTGTCTCCGGGAGATTTGGCGACCGCCTCGCTTCCGGGGCAGTGATTAAGAGCCGAGTCCCGACCGGCGAAGTTGTGGAAGCAAATGCATTTGGGCGGGACGCAATTGTCTCGCGCGTTATCTGCCTGCGCGGAATGGAAAATCAAAATCGCGGGGCGCACGACCGCTGCATCTACATTCACGGAACGCCGGAGGAACGACGCATCGGCAAGCCGGCCAGTTTTGGCTGCATCCGCATGCGATCGAAAGATGTGATTGCGCTCTACAGCCTCGCGCACATCGGAATGCACGTCACGATTACGCAGAAAAGAATTAGCGACCTTCTTCCTCCCGAAGAACCGAGCTTGCTCGCCAGATCGGATTAGCTGAGATCATTATTTCGATCTTCGCTCCTACTTTCCTACGATGAAAAAGAAAGTGCTCTTTATTTGCGTCCATAACAGTGCGCGCAGCCAGATGGCGGCGGCGCTGCTTGACAAAAGATGCGGCGATCTTTTCGAGGCCCAGAGCGCTGGGCTCGAACCAGGCACGCTCAATCCCCTGGCGGTGGAGGCGCTTCAGGAAATTGGGATCGATATCTCGAAAAACAAAACACAAACGGTATTCGATGTTTTCAAATCCGGTCAACTATTCCCATTTGTCATTACGGTTTGCAGCGAAACAGAAGCCAAAGGCTGTCCGATCTTTGCCGGAGTGACGAAGCGTTTGCATTGGCCTTTTCCCGATCCCTCGCAGCTCACCGGCACGTACGAAGAGAAATTGGAAGGAACGCGCGAAATCCTGCAACAGATCGACCGGAAAATCCGGCAGTTTTGTGACGAGCAATGCGCGGCAGAATTCGCGCGCTAAGCGCGTAACACGCGGACGCCAACAACGCCCGTGACGCAAAGGCAGCCAAAGAGATCGCCAAAGCGCGCATACGGTGTGGGAGACGCGGTTCGAGTCCGAGCACAAAATAGAGCAGTACACCGGAAAGAAGCGCCGCGGCGATTCTCCTGCTCCTTGTCTCCAGTTTCATAAGCCCACGATAAGGGAGAACAAGATCGACATCTACATTGTCACGTCTTCGTCACGCGATCTTTACGTTTCGTAACGTGACCGGCCGCCGAGGTGAGTTTATCGAACACTCAACTATGAGCGTGATTATAGTGAAAAGGCCGGTGATCAAACGGACACCGAAGAAAACATCGACAACCCGTCGGTCATTCCGCGAATTAACCCGCAGTTATTTCGCGAGCGAAAAGACTTGGGAATTTGCCATGGAAGCGCTGCTTTTTGCCGTCATCGTGGCTATTTCGGCCTGGCCGATCTTCGACGCGGCGGGCGCGTTGAGTAAATTTCTCCAAGGGCCGGCGAGTTGAGGCGATCGCCATCGGTCGCTCCGAACAAAGTCTCTGGCGTAGAATCGCGGCGCTGGGCCCGCGTTTATTCGCCTGGAACTTTCTGCGGTGCCGGTGTGACGGTTGGATTGTCAATCTGACTTTCGTCCGCGGATTTAAATACCGTCTTGTGCGACTGCTGGTCGCGCACTTCGCCGGTGATTTCCAAAGAATCCGCAGCCGGAAATGAAAAATGCGACGGTGATTGCAAGAAAAGCGAAAATCCTCTTCAATCGATTAAGCTTGAGCGACCGCGGGTTTGTTACAAGACAAGCGACTTTAAGCTCGAATGAACACGACAGCGAGAAACGGCCGGGAAATCGAACGCAAATTTTTGTTAAAGGAGTTGCCGCCGGGACTCAGCCGTTTCCGCAGTTATCCGATCGCGCAGGGTTACTTGGCGGCGGAGGCTGGCGGCCGGCAGGTTCGCCTGCGCAAAAAAGGAAAAACCGCCTCGCTCACTTTCAAAGTCGGCCGCGGCGGTGCGCGCGAAGAACGCGAGATCAAACTAAGCCCTAAACAATTCGCGGCGCTTTGGCCAGCGACCACAGGACGACGTCTGCGCAAGGTCCGTTACGACATTCCGTGGAAACACTTCATCATCGAGGTCGATGTTTATCGCGGCGAACACGCTGGTCTGGTTGTCGCGGAAGTGGAATTCGGAAGTCGCGCCGCTTGCCGCAAATTCAAACCGCCGAGCTGGTTTGGCCGGGAAGTGACGGGCGAGAGACGCTACAGCAATATTCGATTAGCGCGGGAGTAACTTGATCCCGAAGCCATGAGCTACCGATTGAAATCGAAGGAGCGGCCATCGCAAGGGTTGAAGAGAATCTTTCGCGAAGAGATCAAATCTGCTCTGCAATTGTGCCGGCATCCAGCAAAGCAGCGCGGCGTTACCGTTCATGAGACACGCAAGCATCTTAAAAAACTCCGGGCCGCTCTCCGGCTGACATCGGCAGAGGCGGGAAAAGATCGATATGAACGGGAGGACCGTTCGTTAAGCCGAATCGCGAAACTTGTCTCGGACTTGCGCGATGCGCATGTTCGGCTGCAAACGCTTACTCAACTTCGCGAGAAGGCGACGAAGCGATCCGGGACGAATCCATTCCCGCGGATAGAAGAGTTATTGTCGATGGAACGGGAGAGCTTTTCCGCCGCGTTTTCCGACTGGCAAAAACAAGTCATCCCAAAATTAGAAGCGGCCGGGAAACGCTTTTCGGATTGGCCTCTCGACCATGCGACCTGGAAACAGGTGTGTGGCGCGGTCGCGAAATCGTACCGGCGCGGCCGCGATGCGTTCGCGAAGGTGCTTAAGAGAGCGGACCCGGAAAACCTGCACGATTGGCGCAAAGAGGTTAAGGAACTTTGGTATCAATTGCGCCTTCTCCGGCCGCTGAATCGAGTGGTTTTGGAAGAAATCGCGGGCGACGCCAAAACTTTGGGAGAACTTTTGGGCCGCGGTCACGATTTCGCGTTTCTCCTCGATCGCCTCGAGAAAGAGGACGGCGACCAGAACCTGCAAAACGAACGCGCGGATTTACAAAAGTTGATCCGGAAGCTCACCCGCAGGCTGCAGCGCGACGTAACCGAACTGGGCCGACACTTTTACGCTGAGCCGCCCAAAGCATTCGCCAAGCGAATCTCGATTTTCATCGACGATTGGGTGTCCAAAAAGAAAAAGCGCGCAGCTAAGAGATAGCCGCGATTATTTCTTGGCCAGCTTCGGCGGGAGAAGCCAGAGGAGCCGGCCGCTTCGCCAGGAACGATCGACTTCGACAAGGGCGACGCCGGCTTTGGAAAGTTTAAGCGACGCGCCCGTCAGTGCTGAAATTGTTGCGGTAAAATCGGGTTCGTGACCGACGAGCATCAAACTTTCTGCCGGATATTTCTTGAGCAATCGCTCCAATTCGGCCCGCCGGAAGCCGGGCGCAAGCAGCTTATCTTCACGACATTTTATTTTGAGATGCTCGGCCGCAATCTCCGCCGTTTGCGCCGCGCGCGGGAGCGGGCTGGTCAAAATAAGATCGGGGCGTGCCTTGATGTGCACGAGAAACTCCGCGACTTCGTGCATTTTTTTTTTGCCACGTTTGGTCAGCGGGCGTTCGTCGTCCGATTTTTTCCAGTCCGGCCAATCCGCTTCGCCGTGCCGGAGAAAATAGAGGTACATGTCGATCTTACGATTGTTGCTACATGATCCGCCATTTTGGCCGGCCGGTGCGCGGATCGCTTTGCCAGAGGCGGGTGCCGCCAAAAAATGCGTTTCGATTGTAGCCGCGTTCAATTCCCTCCGGAAGCGAATCTAGTTTCTTAGTGCTGCCGCCGCCAAGCACGACATAGTCGGCGATGAGAGATTTCTTCAGTTGGACGATCGCGTAATCGACCAACTGCTGCCAATCCTTCTGCCCGAGCCGCGCCAGGCCGGATTTGCCGAGATAATCTTCGATGATTTCACCTTCCCCGCAAGGCAAATCTCCAAGCTCCAACGAAAGGACGTTGTTGCTCCAAACCAGAGCTGAACCAAGCCCGGTGCCCAGGCCGAGGAATAACATTCGACCGTCCCGATAACTGCCGAGTGCTTGCATGGCGGCGTCGTTGATCACGCGAACAGGTTTGCCAAAGGCTTTCTCGAAGTCGAATTTTACCCAGCCTTTTCCGAGATGTTTCGGTTCGCTCAGAATGCGTCCATCCCGCACGGGCGACGGGAATCCGATTGAGATCGCATCATAACGCCAATCCTTGATCATTGATTTAATTTGCGAGACCATTTCTCGCGGGGTCATGCTGGGACCTGATTTGAATTTTCGTTTCCCTGCGCGCGAGATCATCAGCTTGACGTTGGTGCCGCCGATATCGATGACCAGAATCTTTTTCTTCATGACTGCTTCGGGTTCGCAACGGTGATGGGGATCAACTTACCTGCCGGCGCCTTTTTTGATCGACTCAGTTTTTTCGTTTGTTCGCGCGAGCGTTCGCGGAAATGCCATTGCGCTTGGGCGCGCAGCTCTTTGCCTTCCGGCTTTAACCGGCGATAACTTCCATCCGGCTGCAGCTCGCGCGCTTTCACTCGATCGTTTAGAAAGCGCGGGAGCACTTCGTTGATGAGACCGTCGCGCAACGCCGCATTTTCTATTGGGAATGCCACTTCGACGCGCCGTAAAAAGTTTCGCGGCATCCAATCCGCGCTCGATAAAAAGAGATCTGGTTCACCAGCGTTCGCAAAATAATAAATCCGGCTGTGCTCGAGAAAACGTCCGACAATGCTGATGACGCAGATGTTTTCGCTCAAGCCCGGAATTTTGGGACGCAAACAGCAAATGCCGCGCACGATCAGATCGATCGTGACGTCCGAGCATGAGGCTTCGTAAAGTTTTTCGATGATTTCTTGATCGACAAGCGAATTCAATTTCGCGATGATGCGCGCCGGTTTGCCCGCACGCGCATGATCACGCTCACGCTCGATCAAGCCGATCAGCCGTTTTTTCATATCGAAGGGCGCGACGAGCAGTTTTTTCAGTCCGGGATAACCGGCCAGGCCGGTCAGGGTATTGAAAACGATTGCCACTTCCTCGGTCAATTCCGGCTCGCTCGTAAGCAAACTGAAATCGGTGTAGGTGCGCGCCGTGCGTGGATGATAATTCCCCGTGCCCAGATGGACATAATGCCGAAGTCGGTCGGCGTCGCGCCGCACGATCAATAATGCCTTGCAATGCGTCTTCAGGCCGACCACGCCGTAGATGACGTGGGCGCCGGCTTCTTCGAGCCGGCGCGCCCATTGGATGTTGAGCGCTTCATCAAAGCGCGCCCGTAATTCCACGATCGCAGTGACTTGTTTTCCGGCATTGGCCGCTTCGATCAGAGCTTGAACGACCGGTGAATCGCCGCTGGTACGGTAAAGCGTGATTTTGATCGCGAGCACCTGCGGGTCTTGCGCCGCTTCTTCGATCAGCTCGACGATGGGATCGAAACTGTCGTAGGGATGATGCAGCAACACATCCTGGCGCCGCATTACTTCGAAAATGTCCGCGTGCGGCGGCAGCGCTGGATCGCGTGCCGGTTGAAACGGCCGATCTCGCAATTTGGCAAAGGCATCGTTCGTAATCAGCGGCGCCAGATGCGTCATGGAGAGCGGACCGTCGAGCTTGTAAACGTCGGCATCGGTCAAATCAAAAAACTCGAGCAGCAACTCCAGAAAATCTTTCGGGCAATCGGCTTCTACTTCGAGGCGCACGGCGTCGCCGCGGCTGGAACGCCGCAACTCCTGTTCAATCGTGCGCAAAAGATTTTCTGCTTCCTCATCGTCGATATAGAGATCGCTGTTTCGGGTCACGCGAAATGCATGCGCGCCGTCCAGGATCAAACCGGGAAACAATTCGCCGATGTGCTGTTTGATAAGGGACGCGAGATAAATGTAATCCCAAGGTTCGTGCGCGTCTTTTCCACGCGGCATCGCGATGAGTCTGGGAACAACCCGCGGCACCTGAACGATGGCATGCAGCGGCTCGCCGTCACGTTGCGTCTTCGCACGCACGAGCAGATTGTGACTCTTGTTCAAAAGCTGCGGAAATGGATGACTGGCATCGACCGCGAGCGGTGTCAGCATCGGGAAAACTTCCTCCTGAAAATAGCGATGCGCCCAGGCCGCTCGTTTCGCGCTCAACTGCGCCACTTCGCGAATCCGGATGCCATTTTTAGCGAGTTGCGGAGCCAGCTCGTTTTTCCAAAGGACATATTGTGCCGAAACCAGCTCACCTGTGATCCGCTGGATGCGGTTGAACGTCTCGGTGGGACTCAATCCGTCGGGACCAACGTCACTGGTTTCACTTTCGATTTGTTGCTTAATGCCCGCCACGCGAATCTCGAAAAACTCGTCGAGATTCGAGCTGAAGATCGTCAAAAACTTCACCCGCTCGATCAACGGCTGCGATGGGTCCTGCGCTTCCTCGAGAACGCGGCGGTTAAACTCAAGCCAACTCAGTTCCCGATTAATAAAGTTTTCTGGAGCGGAAAATCGCGCGCCTGGAGTTGCCTCGATTGGCTGAGGCGCTACCGGGTCTTCCGCAGTGCTTCTGACAGTCGCTGGCTCCACCACTGCTTATTTCGATCAGCGCCTCACGCCGAAGCGACGAACGGTTGATGTCGAATATCCTCCGCGGCGGCGGCGTAAACCGCATCCTCGGCGATATTCGTCGCGTGGTCGCCCACGCGCTCAAGGTGGCGCGCGATGAACATCAAATTTAAATAACCACGAAGCTGATCAGGATCCGCCGCCATTCGCTGGATCAAGCGCCGACTGGCGACGCGATTCAATTCATCGAGCTTTTCATCGCGCGGGACGACAGCGCGGCCGAGCTCCACATCTTCGCGCACGTACGCGTCGATACTATCCTTGAACATCGACATGGCGTGCGCGTACATCGGCGTGATCAATTCCACTTCCGGCAGGGCCGGATGCCGATTCAGCTTGCGCGCCCGGCGCGCAATGTTCGTTGCCTGGTCGGCCATGCGTTCGAGATTGGAAGAAAGTTTCATTGCCGAAACCACGCGGCGAAGATCCGACGCCACCGGTTGAAAGCGCAGCAGCACGTCCACGCCGTCTTTGTCGATCTGTTTTTCGAGTTGATCGATTTCTTCGTCGTCAGCAATCGTATTCGCGCAAAGATCGTCGTCACGCTGCAGCAACCCTTGAATTGCGCGATCGAGGCTGCGCTCGGTCAGGCTCGACATCATAAGCACGTTGTTGCGCAGAGAAGCGAGCGCTTCGTCAAACGTTCCCAGAATATGTTTTGGCGCGATCACCGATAACTTTCAATTAACCGAAGCGTCCGGTAATATAATCTTCCGTCCGCCGTTCGCTTGGATTTGTGAAAATCTTATTTGTCGATGCAAACTCGATCAACCGACCAAGATAGAAGAAGCCTGTGTAATCGGAGCAACGGCCCGCTTGTTGCATGTTGTGCGTCACGATTACGATAGTGTAACGCTGCTTCAATTCGTAAATCAGCTCTTCGATCTTCGCGGTGGCAATCGGATCGAGCGCGGAGCAGGGCTCATCCATCAAGACAATGTCGGGCTCGACCGCGAGTGCGCGCGCAATGCAAAGGCGTTGCTGTTGTCCGCCGGAAAGTCCGTAACCACTCACGTGCAAACGGTCTTTTACTTCGTCCCATAACGCCGCCGCGCGCAAACTTTTCTCCACGGCTTCATCGATGCGGGAGCGCCTGGTGATCCCGGCAATCCGTAAACCGTAGGCAATGTTGTCGTAAATCGATTTCGGAAACGGATTCGATTTCTGGAAAACCATGCCGACGCGCCGCCGAAGATCGACAACATCGATCTCCGGCGCGTTGATGTCCACGCCCTCGATGCGAATCGAGCCGGCTGTGACTCGCGCGCCATCAATGAGGTCGTTCATTCGGTTGAGGCAGCGAATTAAGGTGGTCTTTCCGCAGCCGCTCGGGCCGATGAACGCGGTAACCGCACGGGCCGCAATTCGCAACGTAACGTCAAAAAGCACTTGGTGATTGCCGTAAGTAAAATCGAGCTCGCTCACGTCAATAATCGGCGCGGGTTCGATTTCAGGGGCGGATCGATCAACCGGAGGTGGGAGTTGTTGCGGGAGGGTTCGTGGCATGTCGAGTAAGCTTACCATGATAAGCGGCTCCTTTGTCTTTCTCTCAATAGAATGGACGTCAAAGCGATCAACATCACGAGCACCAAAAATACGAACGCAGCGCCGTATTGCACGCGCTCCGTGTACTCGTTCTGCGGAATTTTCGAGCTGACCACATAGATGTGATAGGGCAGCGCCATGACGCCTTGGAAAAAGAAATCTGTCCATCGGCTCACTTGCCATGGCATTTCGTCACGCATGGCGTAGGCCGCGGTAAACATGATCGGGGCCGTTTCACCCGCGACTCGCGCGATGCCGAGGATCGACGACGTCAAAATCCCCGGCACGGCGTAAGGCAAAACATTCTTGCGAATGGTCTGCCATTTCGTTGCGCCTAAGGCGAGCGAGCCTTCGCGCAAGCCTTGCGGCACCGCCCGCAGCGATTCTTCGCTGGCCGTAATGATCGCCGGCAAGACCATCAGGCCGAGCGTAAACCAACCGGCCAGCAGGGAAACGTTCCAACCGAAGAAAATGACGAACAATCCGAAGCCGAAAAGGCCAAACACAATCGAGGGCACGCCCGCGAGGTTGAGAATCGCGATCCGGATGAAGCGAAGAAGAGGAGTGTCGCGGCTGTATTCGCTCAAATAGATCGCCGCGCTAATTCCGATGAATAGCGCCAGCGTCATTGAACCAATGACGAGCAGAGCGGTGCCGACGATGCAGGGCCAGATGCCACCGGCCGAGTAGGAGATGCTCGTTACATCGACATCTTCCTTGTGGGTCAACTTCCAATCGCGAAATTCGCGATCGCTGAGTTCCATTTTTTTACCCTCGTAATCAAAAACGTAAAGCGTCTGCGGCGGCTGGGTGAGAAACTTGAGGTTGATGAACGGGGCGTGGCTGGTGAAAACCGTCCGGCTTCCTTTGATCCCGATATCGAGAAAGATGTAAGTCGCGCAGGCCAGCACCAAATAGGTCGCAAGACGAAAAGTCCAAAAGACGATTCGTTCGAGGATGCGGGTGCGTTGTCGGTTGGAAGGCGCCGCGATCATTTTAGCCAATGCTCATGCGGTAACGAGCGACAAGTCTTTGCGCGAGATAATTGATTCCAAGAGTGAGGATGAAAAGTACAAGCCCCACCATGAAAAGCGCGCGGTAATGAATGCTGCCGCGAACGACTTCGCCCATTTCTTGCGCGATGATTCCAGTCATGGTGTGCACCGGCTGGAAAAAGGCGCCCAAGCCTTGCGTGAAATCGGGAATGGCAATCCGATTCCCCGCGCAGAGCAGCACCACCATCGTTTCGCCGATGACCCGACCGAGCCCGAGCAAAATCGCCGAAATGATTCCGGAGAGCGATGCCGGCACGAGGACGCGCACGATCGTTTGCAGACGATTCGCGCCCAGGGCGTAGGAAGCTTCCTTGAATCCGCGCGGGACGTTGCGGATCGCATCTTCGGCGAGCGTGAAGATGGTAGGCACCGCCATGAACGCGAGCAAACAACCGGCCGTGAAAATATTGAGGCGCTCGCTGATCGGAAAGAACGGCACCCATTTCATTAGCGACAACTGAGAAAATGCGCGCACCGCCTGTCCGACGACAGCGATACCGAAAAAACCAAGTACGACCGATGGGATCGCGGAGATAAATTCGATGTACGGCTTGATCAGACTTTTTTCTCCGTGCGCCGCGACTTCACTGACATAGATGGCAGAGAAAACCCCTATCGGCACGGCGATTATCAACGCCACCGCCGCGACCATGAGCGAGCCGACAAACAACGGAATAATCCCGTACCAATCCTGCCAAAAGCTCGCCGTGACCCAATCCGGACCGAAAAGAAACGACGTGATCGCGCGATAAGCCGGCACCGGTTTGTGCGGATCCCACTGGCGAAGTTTTTGTGATGTGGCGGGAAGCTGCGCCAGATAATCCTGCGTCTTCGTTTCCCATTTCTCAAATGATTGACGCGCTTTGGCATTGCTTAACGGAGGCGGCACGACAAGGAGGTTGTCGATCTTTGCCTTAAGAGACGCAGCAATCGGCGCGAACTTTTCGCTGGCCGAGCGGAGGGCAACCATTCCTTGCGCTTGGTCGACCGGCGGCATAACGGTCGCGACTTTATCCGGCGATTGATTGTCGATGTTCGCCTCGGCTGTCTCAGCTTCGTGGCCGCGCCCGAACAATGCCTCACGCAAGGCGAGCGCCTGGTCGTTCGTGTCCGAGACCAGTCCATTCAATTCCTCGGCGGAATCGCTGAAGGCGGCCGCAAATTGATCGAAATTAGCCAGCGCGATCTCGTCGGCGTTGGTGCGTGCTTCCTGCAACCGGATGTCGTTCAGTTCGCGTACAAGCTGTGCGTGTCGCTCCGCTTGATTGCGAATGATGTCCACAAACTCGAGGCCCGCGCGCCGGTAAAGGCGGAGGTTGTTAAGATTTTGGGCGAAGAATCCGAAGCCTTCGCGGAAAAGAAAAATCGTGATCAGGGCGAGGACGACGATCGCGACCAGCGCGTTGCTGGCGAAGAACGATTTGATGGCGCGTTCCGTGGTCAGCCGACGGCGGGTGGCGGTGTTGTTGCCACGCAAGAGAGAGGGCGCGGGCGCAACAGTTTCCACAGTAATGACGATGCGAAAAGCGCATTATCCCGGCAAACCAATTAATGTTACGATTCTGTGACGGGAACGCGTTTAGGCGCGCGGCGCACCGGCAGCACGACGCGAACGATGGTTCCACGCCCGACCTCGCTCTCGGCATCGACGCGTCCACTGTGTAATTGCGCGATGTGTTTGACGATGGAGAGGCCGAGACCGGTGCCCCGAATGCTTTCGGGGCTGCGCGCTTTGTCGGCGCGATAGAACCGTTCGAAAATGCGCGGCAAATCGTTCCTGGCAATGCCCCTTCCGCTGTCGCTCACACTTAACACAATTTCGTCACCGCGCTGTTCGGCGCGCAGACAAATCTCCCCATTCTGGCACGAATATTTCACCGCATTGTCGAGCAGGTTATAAAGGGCTTCCTGCAAACGCGTTTCATCCGCTAGAATAACCGGCAAAGCGACCGGTTCATCGACAATCACTTTCAGCTGTTTCTCCGCAAACTTTTTTTCCCAATCGCGAACTACTTTGCCGAACAACTCTGACAGATTCACGTCGCTCAACTGCAGATTCGGATTGGTCGATTCCAGTTCTGCGAGTGTGAGCAGATCATCGACGAGCAAGCCAAGCCGCTTGGAATGGCGTTCCATTACTTCGAGAATCCGCGCCAGCTCATCCGGCGGCGTTTTTGGATTGTCGAGCAAAGTCTCGATGTAACCGCGCAAGATCGACAAGGGCGTGCGCAGCTCGTGCGACACGTTCGCGACAAAGTCACTGCGCATTTCGTTGACGCGCTTGAGCTCCGTGATGTCGTGAAGCAAGACAACGGCGCCGTCGGTTCCGATTTTGTCGTTCTTCATCGGCACGGCGCTGACTTGCAGCCAGCGCTCGGAATTACTTGGCGGATCGGCCAGGGGAAGTTCGGTTTGTCTCGATTCCCCTGTCCGCAACGTTTCTGCGATCAGCTGATCGAGCGCCGCATTGCGAACAGCATCGAGCAATGGCGTGCCTCCGGAAACCTCGCGCAGAGAAAACAGCTTCCGAAAAGTCTCATTAGCCACGACAACTCTGCCGCCGGCGTCCACCACGAGCAGCCCGTCGTGCATCGCGGAGAGAATCGTCTTCGTCCCAGACTCGCGCTGTGTGATCTGCGCAGCGAGCGCTTGCTGGCGCGCAAAAATATTTTCCAGCGCGAG
>Ga0184605_10000094_pt1 | contig 23214 bp, 17 predicted proteins | sample PLM0_30_coex_FD_132995 | JGI IMG/M metagenome (GOLD analysis project Ga0184605, IMG submission 132995) | Groundwater sediment microbial communities from an aquifer in East River, Colorado, USA - PLM0_30_coex | ecosystem: Environmental > Terrestrial > Soil > Riparian zone | place: USA: East... | reverse complement strand
TCTTTCCGTTCCCCGACGGTTTGATTGCCGCGGCCGATGCAGGCGCAACGTGCGCGATTCAACCGGGCGGCTCAGTTCGCGACGAAGAAGTCATTGCCGCCGCCAACGAGCGCAATCTCGCGATGATCTTCACCGGCAGGCGCCATTTCCGCCATTAGATTCATTATGTTCCGATCGATGGGATCCGATCAGATCGAGGCTTGGCGTGACCAATTCCAGCGCGATGGAGAGGCCCGGGCATCTGACCGATCTTGCAACGTTCTCAACCGCCGCGGGTGGAAGAGAGTGTCAACAACCAGATGCAGAGTGCGCCGGCGATGATGAGCGCCACCCAGCTTGCCCCCATCGGTATCTGATAAGTGGCAACGATCACTTTGGCGTGGGTGTAAAGCCGCACCGCGTGGCCGAGGGCAAAAATGCCAAAAACTATTGCCGCGACACGTAATCCAGTCGTTTGTGAGCTCATGGTTGTATTTTCTACGTCGATGTTTATTTGTCAGTAAAAATGCGCGGGCATTCGCACCTGCTGGATCAACATTTTCATTCCGCGGGCGCTTTTGCTGTAGTGGCCGCCCTCTCGCGGCTTTGTTCTATTCGTTAGGTGTCTTAAGCGGCGCGACTCCCCCGCATCGACGCCGCTTGCACGATCACGCCGACCACAGCGAGGCCGGCAAATAGAATTGTCGATCCTGATTGCGGTAGCACCATCGCACTCTGAATTAAATGCGCGCCGACAACTGAGGAGAGAATAATCAACGCCCAATCGAACAAGACGAGCAGGAGCAGCGCGCCAATAATTCCGCCGATTACAAACATGATGCCGACGTAATGCGCATGCTGAACGAAAAATGATGCCGCAATTGCGACTGCCAGTTTGCCGCCGGCAAGAAAACCGGCGACCGCGATAGCAATCTTCTGCAAGAAAATTGCCAGCAACGCGCCGATAAATCCGAGCACCAGCGCAACCGTTAGTGCCAGCAATGTCGATGGTTCATGAACAAGATGCGGCGCGATCTCCACGCCCGCCGCAAATCCCACCGCCGCCACAAACAGCCAAAACAACCTGCGCCCGAACAAAAGAATCACCGCGCCGATCAACGCGCTGATGATTGGCACGGATAAATTCATCATCTGATTATTGGCAGCCCGTAACTTTATTCAAGCGGGTGACCGCGTAAAAGGCTTCGCCGGGAGGACGCGGCTCCGCCTCACGCGGTTTGAAGAAGATGTGGCCCAGGTGGACTCGGACCTGGCCGCGCTCATGAGCAACACCGCCGCGTAAATCCGGGGAGTAACCGATGTAGAGTGAGTCCCGAACCGAATGGAGTACGTAAACATAAAACATTCATTTAATCTCCTGACCGCGTGAGGCGGAGCCTTTTACGCGGTTGAACTCGACGCCTGGCTTCCATTCCGGGAATTTGGCGGCGTTGGCGACTTGGTAGCCGACTTCGAAAAGAAGATCGACATCTTGCACCGCGCCGGTGAGGTCCCAATCGGATTTTACTTCGTCTGTGACCTGATGGTAATCGTGCAGATCGAATTCATCTGAGCGCAACAGGGCGTCTGGCGGTCGCGAGAGCAAATGCTCGCCTTTGCCAATGTAAAGTGACGGCAAGCCGACTTTCGAGAATTCGAAATTATCGGCCCGATAAATGTTCCCTTTTTCGGGCCGGCTGTTCGGGATCGCGGTGCGGCCTTGTCGCTTCGCTGCATCGGCAAGCACGTCGTCCAGCGTGGAAAGTCCGAAGCTAATGTCTTCGATGTCGCGCGCTTTTCCCCACACGTTCATGCTGTCGATGTTGAAATCGGCCAGCGTTTTCTCCAATGGATAAAGCGGATGCTCCGCGTAAAATTTCGCGCCGAGCAATCCAGCTTCCTCCGCTGTTGTGCACATGAATAAGACCGAGCGTCTTGGCGGCGGATTTAATTTCGAAAACGCCCGTGCCAATTCGATGACGGCTGCGTCGCCCGAAGCGTTGTCCACCGCGCCGTTGAAAATTTGATCGCCCTGCAATTCGGGATGCCGGCCAAGATGGTCCCAGTGCGCGGTGTAAATGATATATTCATCTTTTAACTTTGGATCGCTTCCTTCGAGTTTGCCCATGACATTGTGCGATTTGAACGAGCGCAACGTTTGCTTGATCTCGATCTTCGCCTTCGCATTTAGCGCAACCGGTCGAAAATCCTTCGAAATCGCCGATTTCTTGAGCGCCTCGAAATCCTGCCCGCAAGCGGCCAGCAGTTTCTTCGCGACCTCGAGCGTGATCCACGAGCGCGCTTGCACTGAGTCCTTGTTTTTGTCCGGCGCATCGAGCTCGTAATTCTCCTTCGCCCAGCTTGTCTTCACAACTGAGTACGGATACGCGGCCGGTTCCGTTTCGTGAATGATGAGGGCCGCGGCTGCGCCTTTCCGCGCAGCAATTTCGTATTTGTAGGTCCAGCGACCGTAATACGTCATCGCCTTTCCTTTGAACATCTTGTCGTCGAGCTTCGATGGGTCTTTTGGATCGGGAATCGGCGGATCGTTGATCAACAGCAGGATCGTCTTGCCCCGGACATCGACATCTTTGTAATCGTCCCAGTCGTACTCGGATGCGACGATTCCGTAACCGACAAACACGATGTCGGAATTGTCGATTTTGATCTCGTTTTGCAATCGCGCCGATGAGGCGACGTAATCATCCGGATATTTTAGTTCTGTCGTGTTGTCGCCAATTGTGAACGACATCTTCGGATCGCTCTTGATTCCGGCAAGCGGAACTTCCTGCGTATAATTGCCGTCTGGATTGCTGGGTTTTAAGCCGATCGCTTTGAATTGGTCGGAGATGTACTTGACGGAAAGCCCTTCGCCTTTCGTTCCCGGCGCGCGTCCTTCGAATTCATCGGAGGCGAGAACTTTGATGTGAGCGAGCAGACCGTCGGGCGTAATCGCATCCAGTGCTGGTTTCAGCTTCAGTTCCGGTTGATCGACGGCGAAGATAGACAACGTACATGCGAGGAAAATCGCGACAAAAAGCGGCATTGCTTTCATTATCTGTTCTGTGGCGGCGCTCGATGAGCGTCGCAAATTTAATGACGCAGCACGAATGACGAAAAGCATCATCATACATTTTTCGATTTTGAGTTTCGTTATTCCTTCGTCATTCGTCATTCGGATTTCGTCATTCAAGCCGCAAGTATTGATAAGGATGATGATCGAGAATGGTCGGATACCAGCCTTTCACTTCCGGGCGAATCAAAAATTTGTGCGTGTAACGATAAACGGGCAAGATCGGCGCGTCATCGAGAAGAATCGCGTCGGCCTTTTGAAAAGCAGCGTAGCGTGCCGCTTGATCACCCGTGGCGGCTTGCTTCGGCAATGAGCCGATCGTGGATATTCGGCCAACCGGTTCTGTGGCGAAATGTTATCGGCTTTCCTGAGACAGGCCGGCGGGCGCTTTCTTTTTCTCTTCCCCCCCAATGCCGAGCTTTTTCAGGAATGGGTGAACCGATTGTTTGCGGCCGAGAAATTTTTCGATCGACACTGTGGCGTCGCGCGAGTCGCCCGGCTCGTAGATTTCGTGTCGTAATTTCATGCCGGCTTGTTTGTCTAGATAACGATCCCTGGCTTTTTCGAAGACAGTCGCCATGTCGGCGGCGATCGCATCGGCCCAGGCGTAGCCGTAGTAACCGGCGTCGTAGCCGTTCAGGTGGCCGAAATAGGAAACGAAAGTCGTGCTCGGATCGATCGGCAGAAAAATTTTTTCGAGAACCGGGTTAGAAATTGCGACGCAATCGTAGGGCGCGTTTTCCGGATGTGCGTTATGCAATGCGAGATCAAGTGATGCAAAAGCGAACTGACGTCGATAAAACACACCGGCGGTTGCGAGTTTCGCGTCGTTCATTTTCTGAATCGTCTCGGCCGGAATCTTCTTCGACGGATCACGATAATCGGCGGCGAAAGCGTCGAGCACTTTTTTGTCCCAGACCCAGTTCTGCAACATCTGCGAAGGCGCTTCAACAAAATCGCCCGGCACGTGCGTCCCCGAAAAACGGCCATACTTGGCGCGCGTGGTGATGGTGTGTAACGCGTGGCCGAATTCGTGAAAGAGAGTTTCAACGTCAGTGTGCGTCATCAACGAAGGCTTGTCCGCGCTCGGTGGCGGAAAATTACAAAGCAACGCCACCGTCGGGCGCTGATATTTTCGGTCGGGTAAGAGTTTGCCGCCGATGATTTCGAACTCGGCGAAGTGATTGAATTTTCCTTCGCGCGGAAACATGTCGAGGTAGAATAAACCGAGCTGCTCGCCCGTGGCCGGATCGGTCACGAGATAGAGTTGGAGATCGTCGATCCATTTGTAGGGCGCGGTAATTTTTTCGAATTTCAGTCCGAAGATGCTTTGGTAAATGTTGAACATTCCGTCGAGCACTTTCTGGAATGGGAAAAAGTTGCGCAGCGCCTCCTTGTCGACGGCGTATTTCTGTTTAACGAGTTGGTTGTCGTAGTAGCGCCAATCCCAAACGTCGATCTTTGCGTTTGGATCTTTCGTGTCCACGGCTTTCATTTTTTGCAGCGCGGAAACTTCGGCCGCGAATTTCGGCTGAATACCAGTGACCAAATCGTCGATGTATTTTTTCGCGCCGGCTCCCGACTTGGCCATCTTGATTTCGGTTTGGTAATCATCCCACGATTTGTAGCCGAGCCGCAGCGCGATTTTGTTTCGCAACGCGAGCATTTGATTGAGAACGGAAACGTTGGTGTCTTTCGCCAGCGAATCGCGCGTGACGTAAAGCTTCTTCCGGGTCGCTTCGCTCCTGGCGTTTTCTTCCACGGTGTTGTATTGCCAGGTGACATTCGCCATCACCGTGTAAGCGTCGTCGCCGGTTTTGACTCCGGGCGAGGCAAAGAAACTGTCCGGCAGACCATCGAGCTCTGCCTTGGTGAAGACCAGCGGCGCCTTCGCGTTAACGATGTTGGTGTCAAAATCGGTCCCGAGCTTCGCGAGCTGCTTACGGAAATCTTCCACCTCTTTGCGTTTTTCCGGCGGCAACTCGAGACCGGCGCGGCGATAATCGCGCAACGTTTCCTTAAGTAACTTCTCGTCTTCGCCGGAAAGCTTCGGGTGCGGATTGGCGAACGCCTTGATCGCTTTGTAGACGTCCTCGCGGTAATCGATGCCGACCGCCCAGTCCTGGAAAACCTTCACCGCATTCTCCGCGGCGGTGCGCATCGCTTCGCTGGTGTTTGTTTCCTTGATGATCGACGCCTTGTTCGCGGCGATGCTCGCTTCGTAAGTCAGATCATCGAGCGCGACGACCGTGCTCTTGAACGTGACTTGGCTCAGATCTTGAGCGCCGATTTGATCGAGCGCCTTGTTCGCTTTGGCGATTGCGTCTCTCATCGCGGCGTCAACCGCTTCGGGCGTTTGTTCCCAAGCGGGAATGGTCAGGACGGCGGTCGCCTTTCCGGCAACGGCACGGGAGTCATCCACGGTTTTCATTTCAGCGGCGGAAAGATCGACAACAAACAAGCAGGACAAGATCGACAAGTAGGAGTTTTTCATGTGGGAAAAGCCTTCGTTGCCCGAAACAATGAAGATTGTGTAGAAGACTTACTCGGTAAAGCGAAAACGCGTTAGCGAAAAGTGGCGCAAGTTTCTCAAGTTGCGTTCTACGAATACGCAAGTTAGGAAACTTGCGCCACGGTTTTGTGATCGAAAAATTCCTGCTCGCATTCATCCCCATCTTTGTCGCTATCGATCCGATCGGACTAGTCGCGATTTTTATGGGACTCGGCACAACTGGCTCGCAGGAGAATCGAAAGCACCAGGCGTTTCTCGGAATTCTCACCGCGCTCTGCGTCGCGGTCGTTTTTATTTTTCTCGGCAAGATAATTTTTGCGGCGCTCGGGATCACGGTCGCGGATTTTCAAGTGGCCGGCGGACTGATTTTGCTCGTCCTGGCCGTTCGCGAGCTCGTCGGGATCGGACCGCAGGATCGCGGAGGCGGCGATGAATTCGGCGTTGTTCCGCTCGGCATGCCGCTCATCGCCGGCCCGGCATTGCTGACGGCGCTGCTCATTTTGATCGATAGCGTCGGCCTCGTCTTCACAGTCGTCTCGCTCTTTGTGAATCTCGCGCTTGTCGCCATCGCGCTGTGCAACGCCGATCGCTTCACGCGCTGGATGGGCAAGCAAGGCTTGCGCGGCGTTTCCAAATTGATCGCCCTCCTTCTCGCAGCCATCGCCGTCAGTTTGATACGGCGCGGCTGGCAGGGAGCCTAGTTCCTGGCCGGACGCGACAAACAGGACGACGGACCGTGTTTTCGCCGTCGCCTTCTGCCCTCTAAATCGACGTTGATCTCCGCGCAACCGACGAGACCGGTGGCGAATATTAATGCCAGTAATTGTTTGACATCTTATTTGGGTTCGTCTTTTGCGACGTTGTTGTTTGTGAACCATCTAATCGCAAAGCTCGCTCGGCGTCGCGCACGATTTATTCGCGTTGTACCCCGAATTGGCTCTATTTGCATTCGGCATGGGTCTATTGACACATCGGCGACCCTTGTTACTATCCCGCTCTTATGAGATTTCCCCTCGCCCTAACGACGAAGATCGCGGCCTACATGATCGCGCAGAAGCTGCGTGGCAGGAAAAAATTCGCCACGGTCCTTCAGCTCGAGCCGCTGCATACTTGCAATCTCACTTGCACCGGTTGTGGCCGGATTCGTGAATATTCCACCTCGCTCAAGGACATGATGCGCCTGGCGGCTTGCCTGGCGGCGGCGGCGGAATGCAACGCGCCCATGATCTCGATCTGCGGCGGCGAACCGCTCATCTATCCGTACATCGAAGCGCTGGTGAAAGGGTTGCTCGAGCAAGAGCGGATTGTTTACATCTGCACGAACGCCATGTTCATGCGCAAGAAAATGCGCGAGTGGCTCGCGTCGCGGTTGTCGATCCAGCCGAACTTTGTCGAAGAAAAAATCGTGGCATTGCTTGGGGCGGGCTTGCTGAGCGAGAAAGACGCCTCGGAAATTCGAAAGGGGCCGAAAGATCCGGCCAAGCCGACGATCGGGCCGAGCCGCTGGATGTATTGGAACGTGCACCTCGACGGGCTGGAGCGGACGCACGATCTCATTGTCGAGCGCGAAGGCGTCTTCAAAGAATGCATTCTGGCGATGAAAATGGCGAAGGTGCTTGGTTACCAGGTTGCGACCAACACGACCGTTTACAAGGAAACCGACATGCAAGGGATCGAACAAATGTTCGATTATCTTTCCGATCTCGGCGTGGACGGGCACACCATCACGCCGGGATATGATTACGACGCGGCCAAGAAGGACATGATCAAGCGGCTCAATTTGCGGCCGGAGAATTTTTTCCTCACACGGCAAATGACGGTCGAGAAGTTCCAGAGGATCGAGGAATGGATGAATCGGTACACATTTTTCGGGACGCCGATCTATTTCGAATTTCTCGCCGGCAAGCGCGACTTGACCTGTTCTGCCTGGGCGATCCCGACGCGTAACATTCGCGGGTGGAAAGGGCCGTGTTACCTCATGACCGACGCGCATTACTCGAGCTACGCGGAATTGCTCGAGAAAGTGCAGTGGGACAAATACGGGGTCGTCAACGGCGTCGCACGCGACAGCCGCTGCGAAAATTGCATGGTGCACTGCGGTTACGAACCGACCGCGAGCCTCGGCTTGCAGGCGCAGCGCGGCGACACTTGGAAGAATATCAGATTCAATTTCGGTCCTAAACCGAAGCCGACCGGCCGTGGCAGCGAAATTCTCGCCTTTAATGGTGTGAGCTGCGGAAACGGGCACCTTAGCGGCAAGCGGGCCGAGGTTGCCGCACGAGCTTCGTAAGATCGGCATGGTGAAGCCATCCACCAAGGTGATCGCGCTTCCCAGCGCAGTTCCGGATGTCGCGGAGTCCTATTCTGCGACCGACGAAGAAATTTCGCAGGCGATCGCGCGCGCGCAGGAAAATCTGTTGCGACAACAGCGACCGGATGGTCATTGGTGCGGCGAGCTGATTGTCGATAGCACGCTTTGCTCCGACTTCGTCCTCTTCATGCATTGGTTCGGCGAAGTGGACGAGTATTTGCAGCAACGCTGCGTGCGTCACATTCTAAAACGCCAACTGCCCGGTGGCGGCTGGAACATTTATTACGGCGGCCCCAGTGAGATCAACGCATCGGTCAAAGCGTATTTCGCACTAAAACTCGCTGGTTATTCGCCCCACGTGCCGTTCATGCAAGAAGCGCGTGCGAGCATTCTGCGTCTCGGCGGCATCCCGCGCCTGAACACGTTCAGCAAACTTTACCTCGCGCTCCTAGGCCAGTTTCCCTGGAAATATCTGCCGGCCATCCCGGTGGAGATGATTCTCCTGCCGGCCTGGACGCCGTTCCACATTTACAAAATGTCGTCCTGGAGCCGCGCCATGCTCGTGCCGCTCGCCATCATCAATCACTTCAAACCGACGCGCGAATTGCCCGGGCTGAAACAACTGCACGAGCTCTATCCGCTCGGGACCGAGCACAAAGATTTCACCTTGCCGCGCGATCCGCGATTTTTCGCGTGGCGAAATTTTTTCCTCCGCGCTGACCATGTCCTCAAGTTTATCGACAACCTCCCGTTCCGTCCGCTGCGCCGGGTCGCGCTCGAAGAAGCGGAGCGCTGGATGGTCGAACGCGTTGGCCAAGGCAGTGACGGTTTGGCCGCGGTTTTTCCCGCCATGCTGAATTCGCTCATCGCCTTGCGCACGCTCGGTTACGCGAAGACGCATCCGGTTTATGAAAAGGCGAGAAATGATTTCGCCGCACTTTTTGTTGACGATCCGGAAGATTTTCGCATCCAACCTTGTTTTTCGCCGGTTTGGGACACAGCGATCAACATCATCACGCTGGCGGAGTCGGGTCTTCCGGCCGAGCACCCAGCGCTGGAGAGAGCGGCGACTTGGCTCATCGGCAAAGAAGTGCGCGTGCGCGGCGATTGGGCGGTGAACAATTCTCATCTCGAAGCGAGCGGCTGGGCGTTCGAATACAACAACGTTTATTACCCGGATACGGACGACACGGCGATGGTGCTGATGGCGTTGCGGCTCGTGCGGCCAAAAGATCGACAATCGCTTGATGAGTTGTTCCGCCGCGCGCTCGATTGGCAATTGAGTTTCCAATGCCGCGACGGCGGTTGGGCCGCGTTCGACAAAAACGTCACCAAACGTTGGCTCGAAGACATGCCCTTTGCCGATCACAACGCCATTCTCGATCCCACTTGCAGCGATTTGACGGCGCGGATGATCGAGTTGCTCGGTTACATCGGCCTCGATCTCAAGAAACGCTGCGTGCGCGATGCGATTCAATATTTGATCGACACGCAGGAGGACGACGGTTCGTGGTACGGGCGGTGGGGCGTCAATTACATCTACGGCACGTGGCAGGTGCTGCGCGGTTTGCGTGCCATCGGCCAGAATATGACACAGGATTGGATTTTGCGCGGACGCGACTGGTTGGAGAGCTGTCAGAACGATGATGGCGGCTGGGGCGAGACTTGCGCCTCGTACGAAACCCGCGAATTCAAAGGCAAAGGCGAAAGTACCGCATCGCAAACCGCCTGGGCTGTGATGGGCGTTTGCGCCTGCGGCGATCTTGACCGGCTGAGCATCCAGCGCGGTTTGCGTTTCCTGCTTAGTTTGCAAAAACCGGACGGCTCATGGGACGAGCCGCAGATCACCGGCACCGGGTTCCCGAAAGTTTTCTACCTCAAGTACGACATGTACCGCCAGAATTTCCCGCTGCTCGCGCTCGCGACATATGTGAATTATCGCAGTGGCCACGGGCATCGACCGGGCTTTTATCGCTGTAGGTAAAGTGGAGGGACGGGCTCTGTCCCGTCCGGCTTGGACCACACGGAGGTCGTCCCTCCAGGCCTCGGCCACGTCGCCCGCAGCGAAAAATAAGTCCTGTTCTTCGAGTTGATCCGATCTAACAGTACTGATTATGGCATACGAATTACCGAAATTACCTTACGCGTACGACGCGCTCGAACCGCACATCGACGCACGCACAATGGAAATCCATTTCACCAAGCATCACCAGGCTTACATCACCAACGTGAACAACGCGATCAAAGGCAAAGCCGATCTGGAAAAGAAATCGGTCGAAGATTTGATCGGCGATCTCAAGGCTGTGCCGGACGACATCCGCACAGTCGTGCGCAATAACGGTGGCGGCCACGCCAATCATTCCTTCTTTTGGAAAATCATGGGACCGAAAGCCGGCGGCACGCCTTCCGGTAAACTCGGCGATGACATCAAGTCAACCTTTGGCAGCTTCGATGCGTTCAAGGAAAAATTCGCTGCGGCTGGCGTCGGCCGTTTCGGCAGCGGTTGGGCCTGGTTGATCAAAAACAAAAGCGGCAAGCTCGAGATCATCTCGACGCCGAACCAGGACAGTCCGCTTATGGAGGGCAACAAACCGATTCTCGGCGTGGATGTTTGGGAGCACGCTTATTATCTCAATTATCAGAACCGCCGGCCGGACTACATCAAAGCCTGGTGGAACGTGGTCAACTGGAACGCGGTCGCCAAGAATTACTAGACCGCGCAGGGGATGGAGCAATGGAGTAGTGGAGCAATGGAGTAGCGGACTTCCCATCTCTCCAACTTTCCATTAATCCAATACTCCATTCCAGATGGCTTACCTGAACGAAAATTACCTTAAGCTCCAGGCCGGCTATTTATTTCCGGAGATCGCGCGACGCGTGCGCGAATTTTATGCGAATCCGGAAGCTGCGAAAAGATTGATTCGCTGCGGTATTGGTGATGTAACTGAGCCGCTACCACGCGCCGCTGTCGAGGCGATGAAGCGCGCCGCGGAAGAACTCGGACAGCGCGAAACATTTCGCGGTTACGGCCCGGAACAAGGATACGAATTCTTAAGGTCGACAATCGCGCAGCACGATTATCGGGACCGCAAGATCGACATCGCCGACGACGAGATCTTTGTGTCCGACGGCTCGAAATGCGATTGCGGTTACATCCTCGATATTCTCGGCGACCAAAATAAGGTCGCGATTACCGATCCGGTTTATCCGGTCTATGTCGATACCAACGTCATGGCCGGTCACAGTGGCCCAGCGAAAAAAGATGGTAGCTACGAAGGCATCGTCTATCTGCCATGCACCGCGGGAAACAGATTTGTTCCCCAACCGCCAAAGGAGCATGTCGATCTTGTTTATCTTTGTTTTCCGAATAATCCCACTGGCGCAGTGGCGTCGCGCGAGCAGCTCGCGCGCTGGGTTGAATACGCGCATGAGCATGAAGCTATTCTCCTTTTTGACGCCGCTTATGAGGCGTATATCTCGCAAACGGACATCCCGCATTCGATTTTCGAAATTCCCGGCGCGCGCGAATGCGCAATCGAATTGCGCAGCTTTTCCAAGAACGGTGGTTTCACCGGCGTTCGCTGCGGTTTTACTGTCATGCCTAAATCGTTGCTGGCGCGCACGGAAAACGGCCACCGCTTGCCGCTTCATTCGCTCTGGCATCGACGCTGGAGCACGAAAGCAAACAGCGTGAGTTATCCCGTCCAACGCGGCGCCGAAGCGTTGTATTCGCCCGGAGGACGCGAACAAGTGCGCGCGCTCATCGATCATTACATGGGCAATGCAAGAATTTTGCAAGACGCCTGTGCCAAGATCGACATGAAAGTTTATGGCGGTGTGAACGCGCCTTACATCTGGGTAAAAACGCCGGATGGCCTAACGAGTTGGCAGATGTTCGATCGAATGCTGCGCGATTTAAATGTAGTCATCACGCCGGGGAGCGGTTTCGGCGCGCAAGGCGAAGGTTATTTTCGCATCTCCGCGTTCAACAGTCGCGCGAATGCCGAAGAGGTGGCGCACCGTCTTCAAACGTTCGCGTAACCGCGTCAAGGAGCGGCGGTTTCCAAACCGCGGAAAATTGAAGGAAACAAAGGGCGCTTTAGAAAGCGCCCCTCCTCGATATCTCTCTTGTCGATGTCCCCTCGGCGCGTACCATCCAGCGGTTAAAAATTTTCAGCGTGCCGGATTCGAAACAAAATCTTCCGCAACTTTATCGCTTTTGTTTCCTGATGCTGGGTGACGCGCGCAAAGCCCAGGAAGTTTTTCACGCGACATTGCGCGAGGCGACGCTGCGTTCCGCAAATGGGGAGACTCCAAGCGATCCATTTTGGCTTTTTCGTGATGCGCGCTGGCGTTGTCTCGAGGCGAGCGAGCACGGTTTGCAGGCGGAAGCTGTCGAGCTTCAGGAGCATGATCTCTCTCCTTCCGCTCCGACACAAATCGAACGGCTGGATGTAAATCAACTTGCGATCTGGATTTCCGCGGCGCCCGAGCCGCAGCGGACGGCCCTCGCGCTTTTTTATCTCGATGAGTTCAATCATCGCGAAATTCTTTCGTTAGCAGAGCTCAAGATCGGCGAACTCTCCCGGTTGCTGGCGAACGGTCGGCGCCAGTTTCAAGCGTGGCTGAATACCACCGTTCCGCAGAAGGAGGCGAAATGAAAATCGTTCGCTTATCTCGCAGGCAACGTCTTCTTGCTAACTGTGCACCCATTAGCGAGGAACGGATGAACGACCGTTCCATGCGTGCAGCGGTCTTCTGCGCTCGCGGCTCCGGCGAATTTGCCAATCAACAAAGCTTCGACCGCGCGGTGGCGGCTTTGGTCCAGAGCGTTCCCGTTCCACCAGAGATTGGGGACTGGTTTTCCAGCGAAAATCCAATTGTGAGTCCCAAGTGGAGGTGGAAGAAGACGGCGCAAAATCCGGCTGTTCTTTCGATTGGCATCGCCCTCGCGGTCATCGCCGGAGTATTCATGTTGCGTTTGTTTGAGCATCTTCAGGATTTTCCCGGTTCCGGAACCGCCCAGAGACTCTTGACGATTGCCAGCTCGACCCGATCGGTCCTCCTCGATCCGGTCCGGACCGACGCGGGCGCGCTGGGTGATCTGTTTTTTATGAAACACCAGCTCGAACATTATGATGTGCCACCGGAGTTTGCGGATTTTCGCACATTGGGATGCCGGGTTTTCGATGACGACGAAGGGCATCGAGTGGCGCAGATTTGGGTGATCGAAAAAAAAATGCAGTTTTTTCTATTTCCAGCGGAAAGAAATGCCAAGACCGGCGCCGCTTTGGACTTTTCGGGTTGGCGTTATGTCGAGCAGGAAGGTTGGACAGGAGTGGTGCAAGAGAGAAATGGTGTCTGTTTTATGGCGGCGTTGCATGGCCGGGAAAAAGATCTGGCGCCATATGTTTCGAAAACGAAAGAATAAGGCAGGGCCGTTGACACCCGACGGCGCGCGATTGAATCTTGTCGCCGCACCGCCAGGGTAGCTCAGCGGCCTGCCCGACGAATGTCGGGGTAGAGCCAGTCCCGAAAGCATTCGGGGTTGGTCGGCGTTGGGCTCCTCGGTATAGACATGTGAAAATAAACGCCAGGGTAGCTCAGCGGTAGAGCAGGGGACTCATAAGCCCTTGGTCGGGAGTTCAATTCTCCCCCCTGGCATTCCGTTTGGAGATTGCGGGTTACGGATCCGCGGATTGATTGAATGTTGGACGTTGAGCGTTTTCTAAAACGTTATTGAAGTTCGATTGATTTGCTCGCTCCCACTCGCGAAACCCTGCAGGCTTCGCCTATGTCGCTCGGCTCAGGCCGGCTCAATTCTCCCCCATGGCATTTTCCGTTGTTGCCTGGGTTTACATTCTTCAGGGGAGCGACCGGTCGCCATTACATTCGTTCAGCCGTGAATCTTGACGCACGCTTTGCACAGCACTTGAGCGGACACACTGCAACGACGAAACGGTTTGGTGGAGCGCTGAAGATTAGTGCGGCACCGTGATTCTCAGAATTTGCCCCTCGCCATCCGGTGGTGGACCAAAGCCAACGTTTGAGACATAAAGCGCGCCATCTGGACCCAAGGTCATGCCGGTGGGGAAGAAGAGTCCCGAGGCAATCACCGTTTGATGGCCATGTGAATCGACTCGTACCACTTTGCCCGTGAAGGGCGTGGGGTCACCGGCGGCTGTGCTGGTCTCCAACACGTACATTCGATTTCCTCCATCGAAAACTACGCCGAGAACGGTGGTAAGTCCTTGGGCGAAAACGCTTATATGACCACTCGGTGTGATCTTGTAGATCTTGGAGGAGCCTGGAACAACCGGAAAAGTATTAAGGTTTCCTACATAGAAGTTGCCGTGATGATAGGCGACCGCCGTCGGCACGATGTGGCCTTGGCTCGCAGAAATGTCAATGACACGGGATATCTGACCTGCCGTCGTGATCTTATCCAGCTCGCCGTGGTTTGGTTCGACGGCGTATAGATCACCGTGATGATCGTGATCATCCTGATCACCATCGACTGCTATCATGCTGTACCAGGTTCCATCGGGTTCGAAGTCGTCAGGCTCGGGATGGGCGACAGGATTAGCCATCAGAAACGCGCTCAGGTTAGCGATCAGATCCGTGGTGCTGTCAGCATTAACACGGATGACGCCATTCGGCATCGCCGGCACTTGCGGCACGCCGTGCGAGCAGCCAGCGCCGCCGAGCAAGACATAGAGCGTGTTTCCGATAAAGGCGACATCAGCTGCGCCACTGATCAGGTTGCCAGTATCCGCGCTTGTCTGGCTAGACGGAAGATGATCCACTGCCGTCGTGACAACGCCGTTGGCATTGATCTTGGAGACACGCGAGCCAGTGATGCTACCTGTGTACGGCCCAACGGGAGGCACGACCTGTTCACAGCAGCCTTCAGTGGAGTTCGACCCGCCAATTCCCCCTTCGGCAACATAAAGATAGCCGTCGGGCCCAAACTTTAGGCCGCGGGGATTGTTCAATCCGGTGGCAAAGACCGAGACGTTGTTCGGCAGACTGGCTCCAAACGCTGACACTAGCACAAGCGCGCTTAAGACTGTCGTCAGCGCGACTATTGTTACTGCTTGGTTCTTCATTTTTTTCATATTTGTTCCCCTTCGGGGGGATTGCAGTTCACAAAGATCTATCACATTTGTCAAGTACGAACTCTGTTTCCTTACGAGTAGGAATCCTTTCGTGACTACGGATCTCCCCCCGGGCACTTTTGATTGGGCGTTGAAACGCTTCTAACGCCGCTCGGTAGGGCGATTTCACGGCTCCGCAGAGGCCGAGACGTTGGATGACGCATCCGCTGGCAGATTGCCAATTGTAGATTGATTGAGCGTTGAACGTTGAGCATTGAGCGTTGAACGTTCTCGGCGGGTGCTTGCCAGCACGTTGCGACATGGGGAATGACAAAAACATTCTCGAGAGGCTTTTCTCGCGAGAAAATTCTTATTGGCTGACGCGCTTTGTCATTCTACGGCTGCTTGGATTCGTTTATGCGGTCGCGTTTCTGATCGCCGTGCAGCAACTCGTGCCGCTGATCGGCGAGCATGGATTGACACCGGCGAATCATTTTCTCGCCGCTGTGCAATCGCAATTGGGTTCGCGCACTGCCGGCATAGTGCGTTTGCCGACGCTTTTCTGGTTCGGAATCTCTGATCACCCATTGTCGATCTTTGCCTGGGTGGGATTCGCGCTATCGCTCGTTGTTCTCGCGGGTTACGCGAACGCGATCATTCTCGCGATTTTGTGGATCATGTACATGTCGATCGTCCACGTCGGACAAATTTGGTACGGCTACGGCTGGGAAATTCAGCTCCTCGAGACCGGGTTCTTGTCGATCTTTCTTTGCCCGTTGCTCGATGCCCGGCCATTTCCTCGCAGCTCACCGCCACTTTTCGTTATCTGGCTTTTTCGCTGGCTCAGTTTTCGCATCATGATCGGCGCCGGCCTCATCAAACTGCGCGGCGACCCATGCTGGCGCGATCTCAGTTGTCTTTACTATCATTATGAAACGCAGCCGATCCCAAGCCCAATCAGCCGCTATCTGCATTTTGCGCCGCCTTGGTTCCACAAATTTGAAACAGCTTGGAACCATTTCATTGAACTCATCGTGCCGTGGTTTTCATTTGGGCCGCGTCACGCGCGCCATGTTGCGGGCGTATTGCTGGTAACTTTCCAGATTTTTCTTCTTATAAGCGGCAATCTTTCGTTTCTAAACTACCTGACGATTATTCCATTTCTTGCTTGCTTCGACGACACTTTCCTTCGTCACGTTCTGCCGGAGTCACTTGTTAGGCGGGCCAAGCGAGCCGCGCAGGAATCAGAACCGTCGCGCAGCAACAACACGATCGCGATCGTATTGTCGATCCTGGTCGTATATTTGAGCATCGCGCCGGTTCTCAATCTCGTCTCCGGCCGTCAGTTGATGAATTACTCCTACGATCCGCTCGATCTCGTGAACACTTACGGTGCGTTCGGCAGCGTCGGCCGCGAACGCGATGAAATTATTTTCGAAGGAACCGACAACTTGTTCATCACCAGCGACACCAAGTGGAAAGAATATGAATTCAAAGCCAAACCAGGTGATCCGAATCGGCGCCCCGCGATCATCGCGCCGTATCAACCACGGATCGACTGGCAAATCTGGTTCGCGGCCATGGCGACACCGGCCGAATATCCGTGGACGCTGCACTTCGTCTGGAAACTTCTGCATAACGATCCTGGCACGCTTTCGCTCCTAGCCAACAATCCATTTCCCAACGCGCCGCCGCATTACATTCGCGCACGACTTTATCGTTACCAATTCGCGCCGCTCAGTGAAAAAGCGTGGTGGAAGCGCGAGCCGATCCGTGAATGGCTCCCTGCTCTCTCCACCGAAGACACCGAGTTCCGCCGTTTCCTCACTGCGATGGATTGGCTGGATTAAGAATTCTTTTTGTGAAATCTGCTGCGGCGATCAGCGCAAATTACTTGCAGCGAGTAGCCGACCCGACCTGCCGCTTTTGCGCAGATTATTGGGAGTATAAAAAGGGTCGGATCAGTTTTGCCCAATTGGTAGCGCGTCTGCCGCATATCGCGATAATCGGCGACAGTCTCTCTCGCAACGTTTATGTCTCATCCGCACTAAGCACGTTTTGGCGGGCGCGCAGATACTATGGCAATGATTGGTTTCTTAACGCCAACCCTTCGCCGGAGAGCGTTTATAGCGTCTTCGAAAGACTCGACAAGCTCACACCGCTTGTGGCCACGGAATATGGCGGACTGGGCGCTATGGTCGATAATGGGACAGATCGACAAAATTTTTTCCGCAAAATCCTTCGCACCCGCAATTTTTCCGGGCAAGTCACTCAATTGCTGTCGGGCGACCGATTCCCCGATCTGTTTCTGATTTGGATCGGCCACAACAATGTGGATTGGGCATGGCGATGCCCTCCGGATGAACTTAAGCACCCGGAAGAACGATTGCCGCGACTCAGCAAACACTTCCGAGAAGACTACACTCGGCAAATACGACGGCTCATTGCACGGGCCCGAATTGAGCGGCATCGAGTGGCGATCGTGGTTTATGGTCTCGTCGATTTCGAATCATTTTTTAAAGCCCGCGCAATCGCCGAAGGGCTGCGAGCGAAGAATCCAAAACTGTATCCTTATCTGGGAACCGATTTTAAATATTTGATTTCCATGCGGCCGGCCTATCGGTGCAATCTGATTCGCCTGGTCCGCATGATAAATGAGGAACTACACGCGATGGTTAGGCAAATGGAGCGCGAGATCGAGCATGTCCCGAATGTTCAGGTGCGGTATTCCGACGAGTTAGCAAGGGCCGATCTCAGTCGCATCGAAGTAATTCACGCAGTGGACGGCTGGCACCCGTCTGTTGAGGGGCACAATGTTTTCGCGGAGGCAGCATTCCGCGGGCTCGCGCCAACTTTAGAATTTCTTGGGATCAAGGGATCTTGATGAGTGGTGGATCGTCCGTTCCATCGGGCGATGCTAAACAAATGCGGCTTCGCCGCCAAACTTTAACATCGAGCAAGCCGCCTTCGCTGCGCTACGGCGCGCCAGGGGGACTGCTCGATCCACCTTCCTACAGCCCGCGCCGTTTCAAGCGCGCGATTGTCTCGCGCAACATGCGGTAGCCAAAGTGTCCCTGTCGCACGCGGAGCAATTCCGAGCCGCCCCATTTCTGTTGAATTTTCTCGATGTCTGCGGCGCGCGCGATCAAATCGAAATCACCCGCCACAAACAGCACGCGAGCGGCACTGCACAGCGGCTCATTGTGCATCGGCGAACTAAGATGAAAATGTCGCGCAATGAGCGACGGCTCGACTTTTTCCCTAAGCAATTCGCGCCGCATGAAAACCGTGGCTGGACTTTCCCAGATCGCGTGCTCGACATTTACGATCGGCGCCATCAACGCGACGAAACGGAAGTCGCGCTCGACCATCGCGAGCAGCGCGCCGATCCATCCGCCATAACTCGTGCCGAGCACAGCGAACTCATGGCAGCCGTGCTCGCGCAACGCCGCTATCAATTGCCGCACTTCGATCACGCCCTGGCGCAGACCCTCGGCGTTGCGAATGAGGTCGGCGGTGATGGCAAGTTCGCCGTTCCAGTAACCACGTGGCACCCGCGAGTAATGATATGGCAAATGCACGAAACACGCGTTCCAGCCAAGTTCGTTAAAGCGCCTAGCCCAACGGCGATAGCCGAGGTGGCTTGCTGACATGAGCGCGTGCAGCATGAAAACCGTGGGCGCGCTCCAGCCGCGCGCGCATGGGAAAAAATCCGCCCGCGCGATATTATTCGCTGGAAACTTCGTCTCGACTGGACTGCGCCACGTGACCGTCGCACCAGGGATGTTGCTGATGGACCTCGCGATGCCGTCATCGAGCGGTGCGGCGTAAAAATCGTGTGCGGTGAGCTTCTCGCACGCCACGACGTAACGCTCCATCTCATTGCGGCTGCGCGCGTGCAGTCGGTGGCGCGACTGGAGGAAATTCATCGACGCGCACATGAGCGAATCAATGCCGCTCGCGGCGAAGCGTTCCAGTGTGTTAATGGAAAAGCGTGAGATTTTCGGCGCGCGCAACGCGGCTGATTTTTCAATCGACAATTGGCGATGGGTATTGGCCATTCGCTGTCTTGGCGGATGCGGCAGATCGTCCAGGGTGAGCGAAAACTTTTTGCGCAATTCCGTGTAGAGGCTTTCAAACGCGCCGGCCAGTTCGCGCTCGATGCGTTCGCGCGCAGCCGCTTTTTCCAGATCAGGAAAGGGTGAAATCGGATCGCCAAATGCGATCCAGATCGGCGCACGCCGCAGTGGCAGCCAGTTTTTCTTCGAGTAAAGGCGATCGCTGCCGACGATCACGCACGGCAGAATCGGAACTCCGGCGATGTGCGCGAGCGTCGTTGCGCCCGCTCGAAGCGGCGCGCCTTCCAGCAGCGACCTTGCACCATCGCGAATGCCTCCCTCGGGAAAAACGCCCACAACGCGTTCGTGTTTCAACCGCTCAATCGCGGTGCGGATCGTCTTGCGATCGGCACGATGTCGATCCGCCGGGAATGCATCGACGGCTCGCAAAAACGACCCGAGCAACGGATTCGGAAAAAATTCCGCCATCGCCATCCAGTCGATCTTGCGTCGCACGACCGAGGAAAGGATAAACGGATCGAAATGGCTGATGTGATTTGCCGCCAGCAGAAATCCGCCGTCGTGATCCACCTTTTCCCGTCCCAGCACCCGAACGCGTGCCGCATAACCAAACAGCAACTTCATCGACAACGCGGCAACGCGGTTGGCAAATGAATGAAACTGTGCGCGCATCGTCATCGCGGCTATTTTGTGGCCGCCAGATCTTGGCATTTTTTGAGATCGAGTTTTCCGGAAGCGAGAACGGGGATGGATTCGACGCGCTGGACTTTTTTCGGAATCCATAAATTGGGAACACCGGCTTCGTGAAGCTTCGTGCGCAACTGCGCAAGATCGATATCTACGGCGCTGAGTAACGCTACCGCTTCACCTTTGGCTTCGTCCTGCACTCCCACAATCGCGATGGCGCGCTCGTCCTTTCCCGACAGCTCGAGTAGATCGACAATTTTTTGTTCGAGTGCTTCGTGCGGTACCATTTCCCCGCCGATTTTTGAGAAGCGCGAAAGACGGCCTTCAATGTAAAGAAAGCCGTCTTCATCGAACCGGCCGATGTCGCCGGTCTTGAACCAGCCGTCGCGCACGACTTTCGCCGTTCGTTCCGGGTCGTGCAGATAGCCTTCGAAAATATTTGGGCCGCGCAGCCAAAGCATTCCCGTTTCGTGCAACGAAAGTTTGCGGTCGGTTTCCGGCTCGCGGATTTCTGCCGCGATGCCGGGCGCCATTTTGCCGACTGAGCCCAGGCGGGCCGAGGGTTGAACTTGTTCGCCGGGCCTTGTTGGCTGCGGCTCGGGCAAATTCACGCTTACAACCGGCGCAGTTTCGGTGAGTCCGTAGCCTTCAAAAACTCTTTGCTTAAATCGCTCCTCAAACGCCTTGGCAAGATCAAGAGGCAGTTTTTCCGCGCCGGTGATGACGAGCCGCAGACTGCGGAGCTGGTGCGGCTCGACTTTGCGCAGGTAGCCGCGCAAAAACGTCGGGGTTGCCAGCAGCAATGTCAGTTTATAGCGCTCGATCAACGCCGCATTCTTCGCGGCTTCCAGCGGGTTCGGATAAGTGACGATGCGCACCCCTTCGATGAGTGGGTACCACAGAGTCACGGTCGATCCGAAGCTATGAAAGAACGGCAGCGACGCGAGAATGGCGTCGTCTTTCTTCGCGTCGAGTAGTTCCCGGAATTGGGAGACATTGCCGACGATATTGCGATGGCTGAGCACGCCCCCTTTTGGTTCGCCCGTGCTTCCGCTTGTGAAGAGTAGGGTTGCTTCTGCGTGACCGCCTGCTTTTGGAATTTGCAAAAGCCGCAACAATAATCCCGCCGGAGCTAAGATCGACATCATCCACCAGAAAACGATTTGCCGTTTCAGGCGCGGCATCAGTTCATCCAGTTTCAAAACGCGCTCGGGCCACGGAAAATCTTTTATCCGGTCGATGAATTGAGTGGCCGAGATTGCGACGCGCAGGTTCGCGCGTTTGATGCAGGATTCATTGGCCGCGCGCCCAATCGTGAAGTTAAGATCGACGGGAACTTTCCCCGCCAGCGTCACGGCCAAATTTGCGACCATCGATCCTTTGCTTGCCGGCAAGACGATGGCGATCCGCTCATCGGGAAACTCTTTACGAAAAAGACGGCTCAAGGCCCCGGCGGCGCCGAGCAATTTCGACCGGCTTAAAAGGCTGTGATCGAGTCCGTCGACAACGGCGGTCGCGAAGGGCCTTCTCTTCAAGCCGCGGACGCATTCTTCGGCGAGATGTCGATCCAACGATTGTCGCCGGCTGTAGCAAAATTGGCCGAGTTTGAGCAACTCTTCGCGTACCGTCGCGATATCGGCAGCTTTCGGTTCGAGTGGTTTGCCGAAGGCGACCGTGACGCGATACGGAATTTCTTTCGGCCACTTTGTGAAGAAGCGCCCGCCTTGAAACGAAAAAATTGAGCCCCAGAGCCGGTCGAGCCAGACCGGCACGACCGGTGCCTCGGCATGGCGCGCGATCAATTCGTAACCGCGCTGTAAACGTAACAACGTGCCTGCGCGTTCCAATTGACCCTCGGGAAAAAGGCAGACAATCTCGCCCTCGGCGATTTTGTCCGTGGCGGCACGAACCGCCGAGCGCGAATGACGCGTGTCAATCGGAATGCAGCGGACGAGTCGCAAGAAGGGGTGCAGGATCGGCTTGCGATAAAACTCCTGGTCGATGATGTAGCGGATCGGGCGTGGGCAAGCGACTTGCAGAACGATCGCATCGACCCAGGTGATGTGATTTGGCAGAAGCAGAAATCCGCCTTGCGGGAGATGCTCAATGCCGAGCGCAGTGACTCGGTAAACGCAGCGTACCAGCGGGCCAGCAAAGAAGTGAAGCGCGCGTTCGCCGGCCGACATCGAGGGCATGGTTTATGATTTACAATCAGCGCGCCGCGAACTGCAATCGGCAATTGTCGATGGAGCCCAGTTCCGGAAAACCACTGCCCGGCGCGCGCGCCGCACTCTGGCTCCTTCTGGGCATCAATCTTTTCAATTACATCGACCGGCAAGTGCTGGCCGCAGTCGAGCCAGACATTCGCGCGACATTGTTCGCTGCCGGCGATGTAAACGCGATGGCAAAAACAGGCGCCCTCGGCACCGCCTTTCTGATGACGTACATGCTGACTGCGCCGGCCTTGGGCTGGCTCGCGGACCGTTTCTCCAGGTGGATTATCATCGGATCGGCGGTCATCCTGTGGAGCGTGGCGAGCGGCGCCTCTGGTTTAGCTGCGACATTTTTTGCACTTTTCGTCACGCGCGTCTTCGTGGGGATTGGCGAAGGCGGCTACGGGCCGGCGGCGCCGACGGTGCTGGCCGATCTTTTTCCGCTTGCCACCCGTGGCCGTGTACTCGCTGTCTTTTGTGCAGCCATTCCTGTGGGTAGCGCCCTCGGTTACGTTCTTGGGGGCTTGATCAACGAGCACCTCGGCTGGCGCTGGGCCTTTTATCTTGTTGCTCCACCCGGTTTGTTGCTGGGACTGCTCTGTTTCTTTCAACGCGATCCGCGTGCCTGCGGGATTACGCGGCCGGAGCGGCAACGCGCAAGCCTTGATGACTACGTCGCCCTGTTCCGCACCCGCTCCTACGTTTTAAATTGTGCGGCACAGACGGCGATGACATTCGCCATCGGCGGAATCGGATTTTGGGTGGCGGCATATCTTAAATTTCGAGGCCAACCGCCATCAGCGACGAAATTTTTTGGCGTAATCATTGTCGTGGCCGGACTGGTATCCACGCTGCTCGGCGGTTGGATGGGGGACCGGCTGCGCGAGCGTTACGCCGGATCTTATTTCTTAATCTCAGGACTTGGGATGATTGTCGCATTCCCTCTGTTCGTGATGATGTTATTTACACCTTTTCCCGCAGCTTGGTTCTTCATGTTCGCGTCCGTATTTTTCATATTCCTTAACACAGGGCCATCGAATACCGCTCTGGCCAACGTTTCCCGGCCAAACGTGCGGGCCGCTGCGTTCGCGCTGAACATCTTAGTCATTCATGCGCTGGGCGATGCGGCGGCTTTTCCCATAATTGGCTTCATCGCCGGGCACACCAATATGAATGTCGCCTTTCTTTTTGTGTCGGTCATAATGTTGGTGGCCGCCGTCGCCTGGCTCACGGGCGTGAAGTACCTGCCCGCCGATACGGCCG
>Ga0184605_10000093_pt1 | contig 23364 bp, 18 predicted proteins | sample PLM0_30_coex_FD_132995 | JGI IMG/M metagenome (GOLD analysis project Ga0184605, IMG submission 132995) | Groundwater sediment microbial communities from an aquifer in East River, Colorado, USA - PLM0_30_coex | ecosystem: Environmental > Terrestrial > Soil > Riparian zone | place: USA: East... | reverse complement strand
CAGGAGAAGCCGTTTCTGTGACGCCTCTTCGATGCTACTCAGCGTGTGATGTTCGCGCAGCCGCTGCGGGAATAAAGTCTTCGTACGAGATTTGACGATCGCATTCGCAGCAAACGTAAAAGAATACGTTACGATCTTTCATCTGCAGGAAATTGTCCTCTCTATCAACGACATCAATCGCGATATCGAAAATCTCGTAAAACCTGTCTGTATTTCCGCAGCGGCACCGGTACGCCATATTTAAATTCCAATTTCGCGTCGCAAGTCCCGAAGGCGAGTCTCAGCGGAATACAACACGCCGATGTGATCGGTGGCGACGTTTCGAACGCGCGAGTGCAATTCGGGTTGCGACTGCATGACTTGCTCAAATCTGTTGTGCTCGTTCGATATCACAAAAAGATTTGCCGTGTATTCTCTCAACCCGGCTAGTCTGCCGACACCGGACCAAATTCCAGTGGAGAGTTCAACTCAAATGCTGAGTGCGGATAGAACTGCTTTCCAGCTTCTCGAAACCAGATAACGTCGATGTTCCGAAGAGAATCGTAGTTCGCAAATTGTAATTCGGGACATTTGTCTAAGCTCGTAAGGTCACTCAATGGCACGTTGTTGAACCTTTTTGCACGGTTCGGACTATAGGTCTGCAACCCGCGATCATTGCCAATCTCAATGAGTCGGCCTTGCAAAACTGTGTGGAAACTTTGTTCGGCTGGCGTTACTTCGCTGGCCGCAGCGCTCGGAGATGCAATTGCATCCCACTTGTTCAAAAAGTCACCCAGCGGCTTTCGATTGCCACGTCCTTTCAAAGCCAATTGGAAATCCTTCGTGATATTGATCTTAAATTCCCCGTTTCGATCATGGCTAATCTGAGGTAGCAGCTCCATCAGCTCTGACATCGGCATAATTACAGAAGAACCGACGTCGCCGCATACGAACGCAATGAACGGATTGTCGAGATTCGCGACCTCTTCTGCGTTGATATAATTTAAACCAAAGAAATATTTGCCAGTGTCGGCCGCGACGCGCGCAAGTACATGCGAGTTGCCGACCCGGTATGTATTCGACCGCAACACTTTTACTGGCTCCACATCGCCACCCAGTGCGCGGACGTGCTGAAGGAAATCATTCAGCAAGTCTTCGGCGACTTTGCTGTGGTTCATCATGCGTTTAGTCGGTTCGGGAGTCCACCGCTTTTCATGGCGCATTCCTGACATTCTCCATTCGAGTCGAAGATACTAGCTGACGAGACCGCGAGTCTCAATCATCGATTGTCGATCTTGTATCCGCGATTCCATCAATGCGCGCATCAGATCGAGATGCTGGTATTTGCCGCGGTGGGAGCGAATGGCCGCACCCTTGTTCGCCTTTTTCTTTTTCCCTTTGGGAGGAACTCGTTTCATCGGCCGAATTGATCGTGCCGCTTTAATGCGCTAAGACAAGAATTACATCAATCGAAAGGTTTCTATGCTTACGAGTCAAAAGGTAATCGATGCCATTAACGAACAGATCGGGTACGAATTCAGCGCGGAGTTGCAATATTACGCGATTGCGGCGCATTTTGCGGCCGAGGCGCTGCCGCAGTTGTCGCAGCATTTCTTTCAACAAGCGGAGGAAGAGAAAGGTCACGCGCTCCGCTTCATCAAATACGTGGTCGATGCGGGCGGACGTGTGGTGATCCCGGCAATCGATGCGCCAAAATCGAAATTCAAGACGCCACGGGATGCGATCAAGCTTTCGCTCGATCAGGAAATTCACGTGACGCAGCAGATCAATGGGCTGGTCGGGTTAGCGCGAAAGCAGAACGACTACATCACGATCAACTTTCTGCAGTGGTTCCTGACCGAGCAGCTCGAAGAAGTCTCGTCGATGGACAATCTGCTTAAGATCATTGAGCGCGCCGGGACCGATTTGCTTCAAGCGGACGAGTATTTGGCGCGAGTTGGGCTAAGAACGATGCCGGAACCTCCGAAGGAGTGAGGAAGCAAACGCCGAACGCTCAACATCCAACGCCCAATCTCGAATTCAGAAGATCTGTAGCGGCGCCCTGTGAGCGCCGATCAATTGGATCTTGGCGGTCGCAGCAGGCCGCCGCTGCAGCAATCGCTTTGACAGATCGGTAACCAGCGACCACTACGGCGGATTGCGGAGCGACGAACGGAAAAGGTCTAACGAACAGCGCGCGTAAAAACTTGCGTTTGGAGATGTGCCGGGGTTCAATGCCATGATGAAAATGAAATCGATCCTCATCGCAATCGCTGCGGTAAGCCTCGCGCTTAGTAGCACGGCATTCGCGCAAACTGCCCAGATGACTGGAAAAATCATCGCGGTCACGAGCGACAAGATCACGGTGCAGAGTGGGAAAGAGGTGTGGGACATTAGCCTCACCGCCACCACAAAAGTAAGCGGTGACCAGAAAGTCGGCTCGACTGTGACGGTCACCTACAATGCGCCGGACGCTCAAAAAAAAGAATAAACTTATCGGCATTTGCTTTCATCGGGCTGTGCTTCCCTCACCCGCCAAGCTGATCGCTTACCCCCGTGAGTTGGTGCCGGGCCGACAAAGCCTGCCGTTGCGCAAAAGGCTTGGATAGCAGCGCTTGGAAGGAGTTTAATCGGGCACTATGAAAACTACCACAGCATTCAGTTTGTTGGCAGCAGCAGCTCTCCCGCTCAGCGGCGCAGCGTTTGCCGCTGGGGCGAAGTCATATGAAATCACGGGAACCGTGCTGGAGATGACGGGAAGCAAGATCACGGTGCAGAAGGGAACGGAAAAGTGGGAAATTGATCTCGATCCCACAATCAAGACGACGGGAGATATAAAGGTTGGTTCCAAGGTCACTATTAATTACGTGATGAGCGCGACGAAAGTTAAGGGAAGCGCCGAAGCAACAGCCGAGACTACGCCCGCTGCGCCCAGTCCCTCTCCGCTTCCGTGATTGATTGACGCGAAAGATTCGACGCGCCCGGCGGTCGTGCCCTACCCGGATTTTCGCCACCCGCCGAGCACTAACCCACTGATGGCGAAGGCGACGAATGGCCGGCTCATGTTGATGAAAACGAGCGGCCACGGATTTGTTTCAAACGCGGAGAACGCCGAGATGGTTGCATATTCGACAAACAGGAAAGCGAACCAGCAGACGAGCGCGATTTTTAAGCCCGCGATCGCATTGGTCGCATTGAGCCGGCTAATCAGCCAGGCGAGCGCATAGTTGACGAAGATCGACGCGACGATCGCGCACAGATACGGCACAACGTCGTGCGGTCGTTCGATGTCGGTCATTGTTTTCGCATGCAAATTCAACCAAATGTTGCCGAAGATTGCGTACCATCCCAAGCCAATCGCTTGATGAAGCACTACGAGAATCCAGACCGCGAGATGATTGATCTTGTTGTTCATAAGATTTTCTCGATTATCCGGCGGCTGCAATTTCGATTGCAAGTTGATTCAACGCTGTAGCTGACATTCCAAAGGTGGATCGCGCGCTCCGTCGCGCGATGCCAATCAATTGAGCGGCTTCGCTGCGTAATTAACATCGAGCTCGTCACGGGACGAGTCCGTCCGTTGGCGGACAGGGGACTGCTCGATCCACCTGCCTCTCCAAACACGCAGCCTCACTCGGCCGCGACGGGTTCGCTTGCTGTCACAAAGAGAGTTGAATCCGGCGTGGTCTCATCAATCGGCGCAGGCTCGATCGACACAATTTCAAAATTAGCCGTGGCGTGTTCGGTATTGAGCGTCACAACCTCGTCAGGTTTGTGGCCGAGCAACGCCTGACCAATGGCCGTTTGATACGAGATGATGTTGCGCTCGGGATCGCCGTCCCAGGCGCCGAGAATTGTGTAGGTCTCTTCGTCTCCTGAATCCGAGTCGCGCAAGGTGACGATGGTGCCGATGGAAACGCGCGAGGTGTCGGGATTTTCAAAAGCGGTTCCGCGCGCATTGCGCAGCGCCTGTTCGAGCTCGGCTTTGCGCCGCATGAGGACGGCTTGCATTTGCTTGGCGGCTTTGAATTCAAAATTTTCGCTCAGATCGCCGTAGGATCGGGCCAGGGCAATTTCCTTGCTGTTCTCAGGAATTTTCTTCTTCACGAGCTCTTCGTGTTCCGCTCTGCGCCTTTCCAGACTGCTCCAGGAAACAATCAGCGGCGCCGTCTTTTCTTCCGGCTGCGCGCCCTTAATCATCCTCTCGAGTTCCGGATAAAGTTTAACAATCCGCGCGAGCAACGAACGCTTCGTCAGTTCGTCAAACAATGGACTGAGCTGAAGCCGCCGCACCGCGTCACGGGCAATGGCGATGTCGGCGCCGGCAAAGATATCGCCGAGTAATTGTCGATCTTCGACCAGCAAGCGCTGCAATTTGCTGCCGCGAGCGCCAGTCTTGGCCTGATCGCGCTCAAGCGCGGACAAAATCGCGGTCAGCAATTCCGGCGTGATCACTTCGCGCCACTCGTGCCGCTCATTGCACAACCACACCAGCATCTCGCTTGTGGCAGAATGTTGGCGGACGCTGCGCTCAAGCACCGTTCGCAATTCCTCGTGCCGCCCCGCGTCGCTGAATACGTGCGGAATTTGCGCGACCATTCGGCCATGAGTTGCTTGCATCAACTGCAAAGCGCGCGTGGTCCAGCGCTCTCCGAGCGTAGCCGGTAAAGCCTGCAAAACCCGTTTTTCCTTGGCAGCCGGTAATTTCGGCAAGATCGAGATCAAGCGCGATTCCTCATCCGAAATCAGTTTCGCCAGCGTCAAACCGATATGGGTCGTTCTCAATTGTGGAACGCGCTCCAGCAAATCATCGCGGCCCAGGACCAACTCGAAGGCAAGCTCCGGATGCAATTTCTGATTGCGGGCCGCGGCATTCTCAATTGTGGCGACAATTGGCTGCAACTGCTTTTCCGGCTCTTTGAATTGCTGATGGAACTTGATGATCTGCTCAAGCGCCACGATTTGCTCCTTCGGTTGCCGCGCCTGGTTGAAAGACGCAATCAGCTCGTCCGCATGCGAGATTCCTTCGCCGCGCAATTGGAGCGGCTCCGTCTTTTTCGCAGGAATCGAAAAAGCGCCGCTTGATTTGAGCTGCTTCTTGGCCGATTCCCACCAGCGTTTCCATTCTGCTTCGGTGAAAAGATCACCAATCAACCAATTGCTGATCTGCTGCACGGTCGCCTGCCCATCGAGACTCTCCAGAATATTTCGCATAAGCGCCGGCGGATCTTCTTTGGCGAGTTTTTTGATCGACATGAGATCGCTCGCCTTGCGCGCGAGAAAATGTTCCGCGGGAATAACGGTGAGATTGTCCGCCGCGTATTGAAGCTGCATCGGGTGCGCTTTCTTGCCGGCGAAATCGATGAGGATTTGATTAAGAAGGAGATTCCACTCGGCCACGCGGCCGAAACCCCAACTTTTGTGCAGGCAAAACGCGCCCGGCTTGAGTTTGTCGAGCTGATCGGCGGCTTTCGCGGTCAGCTTTCCGGATTCAACCAGCTTCTCCAATTCCGCGTCCATGCGAGGTCGAACAAGCTACGATGAACGCGACGCAGCGCGAGAGAAAACTGGAACCATTGTCCCGGCGCGTAGGTGGATCGAGCAGTCCCCTGTCCGCCAACGGACGGACTCGTCCCGTGGCGAGCTCGATGTTAAAATTTGGCGGCGAAGCCGCGTAGCATTGGCATCGCCCGCGGAGCGGCCGATCCACCTCGCGATTAGCAATTGCCGCCGGGCTGATCGCGTGAAACGATACGCGCCATGCCCGTACATACGAGCATCTGGTTTTGGATCGCGTTTCACGTCGGTGTCTTTATCGCACTCGCGCTAGACCTGGCGAGTTTCAAGCGGCGGGCGCGGGCGTTGAGCATGCGCGCAGCCACCCAACGCAGCGCAGTCTGGATGGTGCTCTCGTTCGTCTTTTGCGGGGTGATCTGGCAATGGCAAGGCCCAGAGCGCGGCCTCGATTTTTTGACCGGCTACCTGATCGAGTACTCGCTAAGCGTCGATAACATCTTCATCTTCGTTTTGATCTTTACCTACTTCCGCGTGCCGCCCATCGCGCAACATCGCGTTCTGGTGTGGGGAATTGTTGGCGCGCTCGTCATGCGCGGAGTGATGATCTGGCTCGGCGTCACGCTGGTGGCGCATTTTCATTTTGTTCTCTACATTTTCGGCATCTTTCTGCTTGTCACTGCCGTGCGCATGTTTTCGGCAAAGTATGGAAAGCAGGAGTTTGAGGACAGCCTGGTGATGCGCCTCGTCCGGCGTTCCGTTCACGTGACCAATGAATTTCACGGAGAAGATTTCACCGCCAAGATCGACAACCGCTGGATGCTGACGCCGCTCGCGCTTGTTCTCATCGTCATCGACGTGATGGACCTCGTTTTCGCGGTCGATTCGATCCCTGCGGTTTTTGCGATCACGCAGGACCCTTTTATTGTTTATACGTCGAACATCTGCGCCATTCTCGGCTTGCGCTCGCTCTATTTCTTGCTCGCAAACCTGATAGATCGTTTCATTTATTTGAAAACCGGCCTCGCGCTCGTGCTCGCGTTTGTTGGAATCAAAATGATTGTGGCGCATTATTTTCCGATCCCGACTCTGCTGTCGCTCGCCGTCATCGTGCTCATCCTTGCCGTCACCATTACGGTCTCGATGATTGTGACGCAGAACCGGACCCGGAAGGAGAATCGAAAATGAAGTGTTGCTTTCGGCCCTCAGAATTTATCTAGTTGTTTGAGGCACCTTATGAAAAACCTCGTTGTCGCTGCGCTGATCGTCGCTCTGACGCGAAGTTGTTTCGCGGACATTCAGGACCCGCCCGCGAACGACTACGGGCCGACGCGCAAGCTGGGCCGGGGCCTTTCCAATTTCTTTCTCGCTCCAGCGGAAGTCCCCGTGACGATCGCGAAGATCAACAAAGACGAAGGCAACGCGTCCGCGTTTGGTTACGGAATGGTGCGCGCGCTCGGACGTTCGGCCACGAGGCACATTGCCGGTTTTCTTGAAATTGTGCTCTGGCCGGTTCCGGCGTCGCGGCAGAGTTACTATCCGCTTTTGCCCAGCGATATTCCGCGAATTCACGCGGGCTACTCGGAATTCCCGCCCGAGCTTGGCAACGAATCGAAGTATCCCTACGTGCGCGATTATTGAGGAAGACGGGCGTCCTCGCCTGTCATGACAGACAGGCCTCTGGCCTGTTGCGACCAGAGGACAAGGCCGGAAGCCTGTCTTCCTTGACAGCCGAAACGGCTATCTTCCGTTGTTGACCGCACTGCGTAGCGACGTAGAGGTAGAACGATTCGCAGAGGCGGTCGGGCGATGCATTCGCGACGTTTTTCAACACTGCCGGCCATCGGCATCCTCACGCTTGTCTATTTCATCGCCGGCAAACTCGGATTGAAGCTGGCCTTTCTGCACGCGAGCGCGTCGCCAGTTTGGCCACCCGCGGGAATCGCGCTCGCTGCGCTGCTCGTGCTTGGGTGCCGCACGTGGCCCGCCATTTTTCTCGGCGCATTTTTGGTGAACGTCACGACTGCGGGCAACATCGCGACTTCGCTTTGCATTGCCACAGGTAACACGCTCGAAGCGCTGTGCGGCGCGTGGCTGGTCAATCGGTTCGCCGGCGGCACTCGCGTTTTCGATCGGGCCCAGGATGTGTTCAAGTTCGCGTTCGCGGCGATGACAAGCACGGTGATCAGTCCGACTTTGGGCGTGACCAGTCTCGCGCTGGGTGCTTTCGCTGATTGGGCAAATTACGGAGCAATCTGGATTACCTGGTGGATGGGCGACATAACGAGCGATCTCGTTGTTGCCCCGCTCATTATTCTTTGGACGGTCGCACCGAGCTGGCGGTGGAATCGGCGGGAAGCTGTCGAAGTCATTCTGCTTCTGATCTTGCTGTTAGTCGTCGGTGAAACGGTCTTTGGCGGGTGGTTTCCGATCTCGGCCAAAAATTATCCGATCTCATTCATTTGCGGACCAGTCGTGCTCTGGACTGCCTTCCGCTTTGCGCAACGCGAAACCGCTACTGGAATCTTCCTCCTCTCCGCTATCGCAATTTGGGGTACGCTGCATGGTTTCGGTCCCTTCGTCATGGAAACGGAAAACCAATCCCTGCTTATCCTGCAAACTTCCACGGCCGTGTTAACGGTCACGGCCATGGCGCTGGCGGCCGCGATGGCCGAGCGCAGGCGCGCCGAAGCGGCCATCGCGCAGGAGAAGGCGGCGGTCGAAGCAGCGAACCAGACAAAAGATAATTTTCTCGCCATGCTCTCGCATGAATTACGCACGCCGCTTACCCCAGTGATCGCTGCATTGGACGCGCTGCAAACCGAGCCCTCGCAATCCACGGAATCCAATGCCGCGCTGGCCATGATCCGTCGCAATGTCGAGCTCGAGAGCCAGTTGATTGACGATCTGCTCGATCTCACCCAGATCGCGAAGGACAAATTGCAATTGAGATTCGATTCCATCGACGCGCATCAGGCAATCTCAAACGTGGTGGAAATGTGCCGTGCGGAAGCAGAGGCCAGGAAGATCCATGCGCATCTCGACTTGCGGGCCGGCGCTCATTACGTGTCGGCAGACGCGGCGAAGTTCCAGCAAATCATTTGGAACCTGCTGAAGAATGCAATCAAGTTCACAAATGAAAACGGTAATGTCACCATTTCGTCCTCAAATCCTTCGCCGCAAATTCTGACCATCGCCGTGCGCGACACCGGCGTTGGCATCGAACCCGAAATCATGGAACGAATTTTTGATCCATTCGAGCAGGGCGACCGCTCGTTCCAGCGGCGCTTTGGCGGACTTGGTCTGGGATTGGCCATTTCCAAATCGCTCGCGCAGGCGCATGGCGGCACGCTGGTCGCCAAAAGCGAGGGACACGATCGCGGTTCCACATTTGTTTTGACAATGAACACAGTTCCGGCCCCGCAACAGCGTGCAAAGGAACCGAAGATGGTTCCGATGGAGGCACGCGCTCTGCGAATTTTACTGGTGGACGATCATCAAGACACCTGCACTGCTCTGGAGCGGTTGCTCGTTCGGCGCGGTCATCTCGTTGCAGCTGCGCACAATATGCGCTCAGCCCTGGAAACCGCGGTGCGCAACCAATTCGATCTTCTCATCAGCGATGTTGCGCTGCCCGATGGAACCGGCCTGGAACTGATGATGCAACTGCACGCCATATCCGGCATCCCAGGAATTGCCATCAGCGGTTTCGGCAACAACGGCGACATCAAAAAGAGTCTGGAGGCAGGCTTTTCCGAGCATTTGGTGAAACCAATAAGGCTTGAAGCGCTTGAAGCAGCGATTGGCCGCGTGATTGGAACGGAACCGATTTCGAAATAGCCCCGGTTCGTGATTTAGTGTTACCGGATTTTTTCCCGTCCATCGATGGAGGTTGTAGACGCTTGGCGCGGCGCGCACGGCGAGCGGCTCCGAAACCACCATGCGCAGTATTGCATCGCCCACAGGGCGACGGCTACAGTTTATGCGAAGCGCGAATTAAACGGGAATCACTCATTTGCGCACTGCCGATCTAAAAATCGAAGACGTCGCTTTCGGCGGCAAAGGTGTCGCGCGAGAAAACGGCAAGGCAGTTTTTGTTCCGTTCACGATTGAGGGCGAAACGGTATCGGCGCAGATCGTCCGCGAGAAAAAACAATTCGCTGAGGCGGAACTGGTTGAAGTTCGACAAGCCTCACCGCATCGCGTCAATCCGGAGTGCCCCTACTTCGGCCGCTGTGGAGGTTGCAGTTATCAGCACATCGATTACGAATATCAGCTCGCCATTAAGTGGCGACAGGTGCGCGACGTTCTGCAACGAATCGGCAAGCTCAAAGACATCCCGATGCGGCCTATCGTCCCCTCGCCCATCTCATATGCATATCGCAATCGAATTACCGTCCACGCCCAGGACGGCGCGATCGGATTTTTCCGGCGCGATTCGCATCGTTTGATCGACATCGAGTGTTGTCCAATCGCGATGGACGAAGTCAATCAAGCACTCATGGAGTTGCGCAGAGGCGCGCCGCACGACGGCCATTACACTTTGCGCACCCAATCCGGCCCACGCGTTTTCTCTCAAGCGAACGATGCAGTCGCAAATGCATTGCGCGATTTGATTACGCGGCTGATTCCGGCGGAGCAGGAATTGCTGATTGATGCCTACTGCGGCGCAGGATTTTTCTCGAAGGCGCTGCTCGACAAATTTCAGCGTGTCATCGGGATCGATTGGGACAAATTCGCGATTGCCGCCGCGATGGAAAATGCTGCCGCCAAGGAAACCTACATCGCAGGCGATGTCGATGTTGAGCTTGGGCGTGTTCTACACGCCGATTCTGTAGAGGCGGCTGTGTCAGCCGCAAAGCGTGGTGGAATTGCGGGCGACACGCCCGCCACTACAGTGATTGTCGATCCGCCGGCAACCGGCCTGAGCGCCAACATCAGGCAATCGATTGTCGATCTTGCGCCGGGCACGCTCATTTACGTTTCGTGCAATCCAGCGACACTGGCGCGTGACCTGAAGGAATTGCAGGAAAAATTCACGATCGAATCGGTCACGCCGCTGGACATGTTTCCACAAACCGCCGAAATTGAAGTCGTCGTGCACTTGCTTCATGCGTAAACAAGCAGATCGATTTCTTCGGGAAGTGAGTTCGAAACTTCGCGGATGACGTTGCCGCGAAGAAGATTGACAAGCGCATTGCGTTTGGGTGCCCCCAGAATCAGGCGGGATGCGCCAAGCGTCGCTGCAACATCGACAATTGTTTCCGCCGCCGATGGACTCACGGCGTAACAGAAAAGCGGAGGATAATCTGCGGCTTTTTGTTTTGCTTCACCGAATATCTTGCTCGCTTCCGGATCGTCCTGCCATTTGCGCTTGGCATCCTGTTCGGTCATGAACGGTTGCTCGCGCACGAAGAGCAAGTATAGGCGGCTGCCTGTTTCTTTGGCTTCGCGTAAGGCAAAGTCGAGCGTGCGGCCGGTTCCGCGAACCGCGCACAAGATGGCAGCGCCACCAAGCGAAGCGGTCGCAGGTTCTTTTGGAACTTGTGGCGTAAGATCGACAGCTAACTTTTCTGGCGGAGGTTGCGCCGCTTTTTTGGCGCGGCGTTCCTGGACAAGGCCACGCAGTATCAGCCCGACGGCGAGCACGGTAACGACGAAATAGCGGGCGTTCGGTTTATCGACGAGCAATGACATTTCGATTGCGAACATGACGAGGAACGTGGCGAACATGAGGGCGCGTTCCCACGGTTTAACTGGGCGCGTGCGATCCGTCGCGGTGGCACCCAAGTTGGTCGCGATGGCGCCCACAACACCGACGGCGTAAAGCTCGGCGAGGCCAGCCACGTCTCTTACCATCAGGACGAGCAACATCGGGACGATAGTCGCGAGCAACATGCCTGCTGTGGGCACGCCCCATTTGTTGAGATGCTGAAAGGTGTTTGGAATCTCATGATCGCGCGCCAGGAGAAACTGAATATTGATCAGGGCGACGACGGACGTGTTAACGGCGGAGAAGAGGAGCAAACCGAAGACGACGCTGATGATGATGGCGAAGACGTGTCCGGAGGGGGGTCCAAGAACGCCGCCGGCGAAAACCTGTCCCATGTAACGCAGCATGTAATCACGGACGCCGTGCGCACCAGGTGCGTTGACCTCGCCGCGAACGACTTGCAGGCCCCCGAGTGCATGCATGGCCAGGCCGAGCAGCGCGGTAAACACGCAGACTTCGATCATCACGATCAAAAGCGCCGGCGTGGATGTCTTGGTCACCGAGGGGTGCGCGTCCGTGCTCCCGGGATCCAGCTTCATCACTCCGGTGGCGTTGGCGATTGCTTCGACGCCGGACAGCGCGAGCACGATCCCGACAAAGCCGGCCCAGTTTTGCCGAAAACCTCCGTGAAGTGGTTGCAGATTTGCAACCGCGGCACTGATATGTGGAAGACTAAAGAGGCCAAGCGTGATGACAACAATGGCCGTTGGGACAGAGATCAGAAAAGCGAGACCTCCGGTATGTTTCGGCCCAAGCAAGTTGAGCAATCCGATGATGAGGATCGCGGCCGCGGCGAACTTTTCCGGATGCGGGACACCGAGATAAGCAAACGCCGAGAGGGAACTGATTGCGGCCGTTACCAGATAATCGGCGATCAGTAAAAAAGCGCCGACGATGGAGATGACTTCGCTGCGGTGCCGTACGCTGGCGTAAACGCCGCCGCCGTCCGGGTAGAGGCGGCAGATGATCATGTAATTGATGCCGACGAGCGCGGTGAGGACGCACATCGCCGCGATTAGCCAGAACGATGCGTAGCCGGCGACGGCAAAAGCGAGGCCGATCACGTAGGCCTTGCTCGTGCCCCAATCGCCGTAAAGAATCGCGGCCGCACGCGGCACATTCACGTTGCGCGGACGCCGAACGTTGGTTGATATCAATTGATTCGACTTAAACGAGGCGGCACTCGCGCGACGAGGCGCCTCACTTCAGGAGTCGGTTTCCCTGCGACATCCTCTTGCCCTTTAATGATGCTGACGAGGTTAGCTGTCGGGCTGGAGCCATTAAATGCTCTCGATGACCGCGCATTCGTTCGCCCCGATCCGCTTTCGCATTTGCGCAAGCGAAGTTGGTTCCCCCGTTGGATCGACAACTCGTCGCTCCATTAAGCGAAACAAAGAACTGCGAATAGCCTCCGATTCGCGCATTTGCGCGTCAAGAAATTCCGCATGGTTTCGAGTGTCGCCGCAAACGAGAAAGGACTTGCCAGCCATTCGCGAGGCAATGGAGAGTCAACGCCGAGCGCGATGGCTGATGGCTGATTTAATCCTCACTGAGACCGGTGGTGTTCATCGCCCCCGCAATGTCGATTGGAAGCGCGCCGCTGCGCTCCTCTATGGCGATTGGGGGACGAGTAAGGCCTACGTGCTCGGGCTCGCGTTCGTCGCTGCGGGGTTCGCTTCGTTTCCGATCATCCTCGCAGTGTGCGCGCTCACGGCAGTCGTCGCATTCAATTACATCATTGTCTGCGCGCATTTTCCCGACGGCGGCGGTGTTTATTCCGCAGCACGTCAGCAAAGCCGCTTTCTCGCGTCGGTCGGCGCGCTCTTGCTGATCGCGAACTTCATTGTCACCGCGGCGTTGAGCGGATGGGCGGGCGTGACGTATCTCGGCGTTCCGAGCCAGTATGCGCCGCTCGCAGCGATGGCCGTCATTTTAGTCCTCGGAGTGCTCAACTTTTTCGGACCGAAACACAGCGGCAGCGTATCGATCTGGCTCGCAGTTCCGGCGGTGATCGTTGTTGTCGCCACCATCGGGTTTAGCGCGAATCATTTGAATACCGCTCACCTCGAGCCGCGTCATACCGATCTCGGCACAGCCTGGGTGCAGTTTGTTGGAGTGATTCTTGCGTTAAGCGGTGTGGAGGCAATCGCCAATCTCACCGGCGTGATGAAATTAGATTCCGACTCGTCGCCCACTGCCCCGAAAGTCACGCGGACAGCCATGAAAGCGATTCTGCCGGTCGCGGTTGAAGTCGTCGGCGGAACGGTATTGCTCGGCTGGGCAATGCTCTCGTTGCCAAAATCGTTTGGACCGGAGCTAGCCGCACATAAGGAGGACATGCTGCGTTTTCTTGCCGAGCATTACGCGACCTTTACGGGGGGTGAATGGTTCGGACATGCGTTTTCCATTTTCGTCGGCGTTGTATTCGGACTTCTGCTCATCAGCGCAGTGAACACCGCGATCGTCGCGCTCGTCGGCGTGATTTACATGATGGCGCAGGACGGCGAGATGCCGCCGCAATTCGCCCGGCTCAATAATCACGGCGTCCCCCGAGTTCCGCTGATCGCCGCAGTCGCGATTCCAATTGTCGTGCTCGCAGTCACAAGACAATTCGAGGCGCTTGCAGGCCTGTACGCGATTGGCGTCGTCGGTGCGATCTCGGTGAATCTCGGTGCGTGCACCTTTAACAAGCGGCTGGGTCTGCGAGCGTACGAACGTTTAATCATGGCCGCAACCTTTCTGGTACTCGCCGCGGTCGAGCTTACCGTGGCCAAAACAAAACAGGACGCGCTCTTTTTCGCGGTCTGTGTTCTGGGAATCGGTCTCGGGTTCCGGGCGTACTCGCATAAGATCGCGGGATTAAGAACGCTCACTGTGACGCGCAAAGTGGCGGAAATGGTTTCGCCGGACATGATCGCCACGCTCCAGCCGCGGCTAAAAGAAGGTCAGAAAATCATGGTCGCGGCGCGCGGGATCACGCCGGTGCTCAGGTTCGCACTCGATGAAGCGCAATTGCGCAAAGCCACACTCTGCGTCCTCTATGTGAAAGAGATTGCCGTGTTTTATGGCGGCGGGCCGGCAACGATTGGCCGCGCACGCTGGCAGGATGATCCGGAAGCGAATGCCATCATGTCTTTAATGCTCAAACTCGGGGCTGAGCGCGATATTTGCGTACTCCCTGTGTATGCCGTGAGCGAAGACGCTGCTTCGACCATCATCGATCTTTCCGCGACGCTCGGTGTCGATTTTCTTATGATCGGCGCCACCCAACGCCACGCCCTGGCCAATCTGCTGCGCGGCAGCGTAGCAACCAGCGTCGCGCAGCAATTGCCCGACTCAATTCAACTCGTCATCTTCGGCTAAATCGATTCGACGTTGGACGCGCGCTCGCGAAAGCTTTCGGAGTTGGGCGTTCGACATTACTTTTTCATCAATGACTCCGCCAAAGGTTCTCATCGCCGATTCAATTTCGCCGCGCGGCGTAGACGAACTTTCACGCGATGGTTCGCTCGAAGTCTCATTTCAAACGGGCTTAACCGAATCAGAGCTGGTCAAAATTATTCCGGAGTTCAGCGCGCTCGTTGTCCGCAGCCAAACAAAGGTGACGGCGCAAATTTTGAATGCCGGTGCGCGATTGCGCGTGGTCGGTCGCGCGGGCGTCGGCGTGGACAATGTCGATGTTGAGACGGCCACGCGACGCGGCATCATTGTCCTGAACGCGCCCGGCGGAAATACCGTTTCCACCACAGAGCACGCATTTTCGCTCCTGCTTTGCGTCGCGCGAAAAATTCCCGGAGCGGATGCAACTTTGCGCGGCGGAAATTGGGACCGAAAAAATTTCGAAGGCGTCGAGCTTTACAACAAGACGCTCGGCGTCATCGGCGTGGGCCGGATCGGCAGTGAACTCAGCCGCCGCGCCATCGCGTTCGGGATGCGCGTTATCGCGTACGATCCGTATCTGTCGGCGACGCGCGCGCGCACCTTGCAAGTGGAACTTGTCGATGAGCTCGATGATTTGCTCGCGAGCGCCGATTTTATTTCGTTGCACACTCCGCTCACGGAAGAAACGCATCACATGGTCGATGCGACGCGATTGGCAAAAACAAAACGCGGCGTGCGCGTGATCAATTGCGCGCGCGGTGGCCTCATCGACCAAGATGCGCTGGCTGACGCGCTGCACTCGGGTCAGGTCGCCGGCGCCGCGCTGGATGTTTTTGAAATCGAGCCGCTCCCTCCCGATTCACCGTTGCGCAATGCGCCTAATCTTGTTCTCACTCCGCATCTGGGCGCGTCCACGGCCGAGGCGCAGGAAAGCGTTGGCATCGAGATCGCGCAATCGATGCGCGCGGCGCTGCTCGAAGGCACGATCCGCAACGCCGTGAACATGCCGAATCTCGATGCAAAAACCCTGTCGATCATCGGGCCGCATCTTCGCTTTGGCGAAAAACTCGGGCGCTTCCTCTCACAAGTCGCTCCTCGACGTGTCGATCAATTGACAATCAACTACAGCGGCAAAGTGAACGAAGTGGATACGACCGCCATCACGCGTTCGATTTTGAAGGGCTTTCTGCAAAATGCCGGCGGCGCTGACGTGAACGAAGTGAATGCTCCCGCGTTCGCCGAGAGTCTCGGCCTCAAAATCACCGAGACGCGATTGAGCGCGCTCGGCGATTACACAGACATGCTCGAACTTTCTGCCGTTGCCGATGGAAAAACCGTCTCAGTGGGCGGCGCATTCTTTGGCGCGACCCCGCGCATCGTGAGCGTGAACAGCCGTCCGGTAGAAGCGCGACCGCACGGCGTCGTGCTCGTGTTAGAAAACACGGACCGTCCCGGAATCGTGGGACGCATCGGAACGTTGCTCGGCGATCATGGCGTCAACATTGCGACGATGTCTTTGAGTCGAAATCAAGCCGGCGGCACCGCGCTGACCGTTTTGAATCTCGACACCGCGCCGAGCGAGCAGTTGCTCGCGGAAATTCGCGCCAGCGGCGACATCCATTCCGCGCAAGTGATCGAGCTGTGAGCGCCGAATGAAGCGAAACCTCGATGCCAATCTTAGCGAGAGGTGACAACAGGACCTGGGTTGAGGCGGCGGTGGTCGTTGGCGCGGTGGGGGTTTTGTATTTTTTCACTGCGGCTCGCGACATCGTCATTGGCGACGCACCGGAATTGATTACGGCGGCGGTCACGCTGGGCGTGCCGCATCCACCGGGTTATCCGCTCTTCACAATGCTCGGCCACCTCTTCAGTTTATTGCCGTTCGGCCCGGTTCCATTTCGCGTTAATCTTCTCGCCGTCACGTGTGATGCTCTCACCATCGCCGTCGTTTTCTTTACGGCGTTGCGTTTGAGCCGGTCGCGCCCGGCAGCAGCGATCGCCGCGCTCATCCTCGCGGTGATTCCCACTTTCTGGAGGTGGTCGCTCGTCACTGAAGTCTTCCCGTTAAATAATCTGCTCGCCAGTATGTTGATTTACCTGCTCGTGGCCTGGCATGAAGAACCGCGCCGGCCCGGCGTTTTGATTGCGGCTTTTTTTGTGGCTGGGCTCGCGCTCACAAATCATCACACGATCGTGCTTTTGGCTCCGGCTTTTTGTTTCGTCCTCTGGCAGCACCGCGCGGTTTTGCGGACGCGCCCTCAACTTTTCGCAATCTGCATCGCAGCCTTCTGCATCGGACTGTTACCGTACGCTTACGTGCCTTGGGCCTCCGCGCATCATCCCGCCTGCAACTGGGGCAACGTCTCGTCACTGCGCGATCTGATTGCTCTCATCGCCCGAAAGAGCTACGGAGGCCGCCGGCTGGTTGGTACGGCCAGCTACATGGGCGGTTCGCCATTTGCGCGAATCATCGCGCTTTGCACTTCTTTCGGGCCGGTCGCGGGAACGTTGATCTTATTGGGAGCAGTCCAGGCTTATCGACGTCAGCGCTGGTATTTCTGGTTCAGTCTTATCGCGTTCCTTTGCGTCGGGCCGTTGTTCGCCTGGATCAGCAACCTAAACCTCGCCACCGCACCATCCGCGCTTTTTGTATTGCAACGGTTTTTTCTCCTGCCCCAAGTCGTCGTCGCACCCTTGATCGCATTCGGCGTTTTGCTAATCGCGGAGGTCATCACGTCCTCTGCGCCGACGCTGCCGACCCGGCCCTTGCCCCTGGTCGCCGGGGCGCTCCTCATTGTCCTGGTTGTGAGCGTGATCACAAATTATCGCCGCGTCGATCAAAGTCGTAATCGAATCGCCCGTTCCTTTGGCGAGGATGTCTTTACCACGGTTGAGCCGCACGCCATCCTCCTGACCACTGGCGACGGGGTCGCCATACCATTGATGTACCTCAACATTGTGGAGAGAAAGCGACCGGATGTGGCATTGATATTCCTGCCGCTCCTGCCCGCAGACTGGTATCTCCGTCAATTACGCGAAGGCTATCCTGACCTGGCCGTTCCGTTCGATCACTACGACGGCCAGCGACAGAATCTGCGAGGGTTGATCGAGGCGAATCCGGGCCGGCCGATCGCAATCATCGGAACGGTGCCGGATAAAAGTCTCGATCAATACTATTGGTCGTATCAGCGCGGCCTCGTCAATGTCATGGAACCTGCGTCCAGGCAAATTACGCTGAGCGAAATGGCAAGCGACAACGAGCAACTGATGGAACGCTATCACCCTCCATCATCCCGCAGCATCAACGCCGAGAGCTTTGAAAGTGAAATCCTCGCTCTTTACGCGCAACCCGCCTCGCGAATCGGCCAGGAATACGAGCGCGGCGGATGGAAAAAGGAAGCTCGAGCGTGGTATCAGCGCGCGCTAGCGCTGGATCCCAATTTGCCACACGTGCGGCAGGCGCTGGCGAGGTTGGAGCGTGAATGAAGCGTTCGGTTTCGTGGCATAAGCAAAATGCCGTGCAGGCGAGCGTTAAGGTCGAGCTGGACAAGGCAGATTGAGGAGGCGCGAAATCAGTCAAACATGCCTACGTTCGACAACTCGGATTTCGTGATTTGAAAACAGAATGTTTTGCGCGCGATGGCGATCGCAGGTGAAGATTGCGCGGGGGAATTTGAAATGTATTTGCCAAACGATGAACTGCTCGCGGAAGAAGGATTTTTTCCCAAGTCGGGACGTGAGCCACCAGTTTTAGTAGAGCTTCTGCATCGACCAGTTCAATTGGTTTGCCATTCGCGAACCCGACCGCATCAGGAGTGAATTGACTCGTCGCCACGAGCTTTGCAGCCGCGGCTCTTCGATCCATCAATACGCCATAGAATTCTCGCACTGTCCGGACTGGAACTGGTAGCCCTCTCCACCGCTTGCATTGCACAAGGGTGCTTTCGCCATTTCGAGTGAGAACGAGATCGACTCCATCATCTGCGCCGCCACCCTGCATTTCCTCAACGGCATATCCCTGTCTGCGATAAGCCTGACCGACCAAGTCTTCGAATTGCTTCCAAGAGAGTCTGCACAGACTATCCAACCCGGTCTGTTGTTCCAGCATCCGGGAATTGACCCGCCCTCGCAGTCCCGAAAACGTCGCAAGGCAGAACAGACAAAGACTAATCAGTGACGCGTGAAGAGCTCCGTACGAAAATATTGCTAAGGCTAGACTGACCCACCATGGGCAAAGGGCTAACGTTTCAACGATTGAAGATTTGCGTTGAGCCATAAGACGTGACCCTCCTAAAGCAGTTTTCAGGCGAACCCGCCTCAAAATCGGCGCAAGAAGCGGGTGGTTGCTCTGCCGAACGAATGGCAGAATGTGTTTGTTTCATGGCGGCACCGAAGAAAATTAGGATTATTGCGGCGTTTGCGGCGCTCTACCTCATTTGGGGTTCGACTTATCTCGGCATCCGTTTTGCGATCGAAACGATTCCGCCGTTCTTGATGGCCGGGACACGCTTTTTCCTCGCAGGACTGATCATGTACGCAATTGCTCGCGCGCAAGACGCTCGGAGATCGACCGGGGCGGACTGGCGGACAGCGTTGATTGTCGGCGCCTGTTTGCTTCTTGGCGGGAATGGCGGTGTAACCGTTTCCGAGAAGTATATCGATTCCGGTTTGGCCGCGCTGATGGTCGCGACCGTACCGATTTACATCGTCTTACTCGGATGGCTCACGGGCATGGCGCCGCGGCCGAGACCGATCGTCTGGCTGGGTTTGGCGGGCGGATTTCTCGGCGTCGCAATTTTGCTCGGTCCCGCGTTGAGATTCGCCTCGAGCGGCGGTAGTCATCCCGCCATCGGCATGTCGATCTTGCTGTTTTCTTCATTCATCTGGTCGGCCGGATCGCTCTACTCGCGCGCGGCGAAGAACGCGGCATCGCCGTTTCTCGCGGCCGCGCAGCAAATGCTTTGCGGCGGGTTGCTTTTGATGCTGGCTGGCCTTCTCGCGGGTGAGTCCCGCCATTTTCATCCGAGTACGATCTCGATTTTGTCGTTAGGCGCGTTTATTTACCTGGTTCTGATCGGAGCGATCGTTGGATTCACCGCATACATTTGGTTATTGCGGCATTGCGATCCAGCGAAGGTCGCGACATATGCCTACGTGAACCCGATCGTGGCGGTATTGCTCGGCGCTGCTTTTGCCGGCGAAACGTTAAGTGCGCGCACTTTGATCGCCGCGGGCCTGATCATCGGCTCGGTGGCGTTGGTGATTACTGCGCAACAGTTAAAAGCGAAAGCCACGCCGCCAATCGCCGCGACAGTTGCTCCGGCGGAATGCGCGAGATGAAGACCGACAACGGAGGAGGCGGGAGCCGAACGACGTGGACGGGCAAGCCCGCGAGGGTTGGCGAGCCGGGAGGCGAGCTAATCAATCCACCGACCGAAGCGAAAGGTCGACAACTCCGACAGGCGTCGCGAGCAGAGGAAACGATCGAGGTCGTTAGGCGAAACTGGCGCGCCGAAGTGGAGACGGCGCAGGTTTATCGCGAACTGGCCGAGCGTGAGCGAGACGAGAAGCGAAAAGGAATCCTGCTGCGAATGGCGGAAGCGGAAGAGCGACACGCGCAACGTTGGGAAAAGAAACTTGTCGATCTTGGCGAGCCTGTCCCGACTTTGCCCGACACGATCGGCCTTCGCTTGAAGCGATGGTTGAACCGCGCGCTCGGAACAGAGATCGCGATTCGCCGAATGGAAGCGGCCGAGGAAAAACACGAAGCACAATTTCGCGATCAGCGCGACCGCGCTCTCGCGGGCGAACACGACGTAAAGGATTTTTTGCGCGAAAGCGCTCTCGAGGAAAAAGCACATGCACGCGCTTTGAACGCAATGGTGCCGCAACTTGGTCCGCGCACTGTGCTCGACACGATCTTGAAACGCGAGCGTTGGCATGGCCGGGGTGGGAGTTGGGTGGCGGATGCCATTTACGGCGTCAACGATGGACTGGGCGCCGTGTTCGGAATTGTTTCCGGCGTCGCGGGCGCCACGAACAATCAACAGCATTACATTCTCATCTCCGGCCTGGCCGGAATGATTGCCTCTTCATTGTCGATGGGCGCCGGCGCTTATCTCGCGGTGAAAAGCGAAGGGGAAGTTTACGAAGCCGAGATCGCGCGCGAGACGGCTGAAGTAGAGGAAAACCCAGAAGAAGAAATCGAGGAGATGTCCCTGTTTTATCAGCTGCAGGGATTTGGCCCGGAGGAATCGCAACGTATGGCGGAAAAACTCGCCGAGCAACCCGAGCAGCTCGTTCAAGCGATGGCCCAAAGCGAGCTCGGCTTATCGGAACATCGTTTTCCGCGTCCTTGGAAGTCATCGGCATCGGCGGCAATTTCGACAGCGATCGGAGCATTCATTCCGATCCTTCCATTCTTTTTCATGACTGGAATTCCCGCAGTTATCGCCGCATTTGCAGTGAGCATCGTTGCGCACTTCGCGGTCGGCGCGTTGAAATCGCTCATCACCATTCGATCCTGGTGGGCATCGGGCTTGGAAATGACGATCGTGGGCGTGATCGAAGCCGCAGTGACCTACGGTTTGGGCCTCGCATTTGGCGCCATTGCGTAGAACGCAGATCTCCTTTGCATATCGATCTGGTGCAGGCATTTTTGTAGCTTTGCCGGCCAACCTCATATGCACTTACGTTTTGTAATCGCTCTCGTCTCTGCCGCGCTTATCGTGCCGGCACTCACTCAGGACCTAAAGGGACCGACTCTCGATGAGTTGGTGATCAAAAACATCGAAGCCAAGGGAGGCTCGGACGCTTTGCACGCGCTTCAATCAGTCCGGCTCACCGGCAAAATGCTTGTGAATCAGGGTCAGATTGAGCTCGCCTACCTGCAAACAAAGAAACGGCCGGGCGAAGTACGCACCGAAGCAACTCTCCAAGGCATGACGATGGTGCAGGCCTGTGATGGAAAAGAAGGATGGAAAATCTCGCCATTCCAAGGACGGAAGGATCCAGAAAAAATGTCAGCGGACGACCTTAAATCGCTGATTGAAGACGCGGAAATCGACGGACCACTCGTGGATTGGAAGGCCAAACAGAGCACGCTGGAATATCTCGGGAGCGAAGATGTCGATGGCACGTTGGCGCACAAAATCAAAGTCGTGCGCAAGAACGGCGACGTGAATTTCATTTACCTGGATCCAGATCACTTCTTGGAAATCCGGATTCTGACCCAGCGGATCAGGCACGGCGCGCAAGAGGAAGTGGAGAGCGACGTTGGCGATTACCAAAAAATCGGCGGCGTATTCGTTCCGTTTTCGATCGAGTCCGGCCGCAAGGGCGATCGGGACAAACAAAAAATTATTATTGATAGGGCCGAGGCCAACGTGCCGGTGGACGACGCCATTTTTCATTTTCCCGCGGCCCCTTCCAAATAACCCAGCTCTCAACATTCATGCACTTCCTGAAACTTGTTCTACCTGCCACATTGTGTCTTTGCGCCGTCGCCTCCCAGGCCCAGCAGACACCATATAGCTCCGCCACAATCTCCGGCCTCGGCGCGCGCAATATCGGTTCGGCGGCGATGAGCGGACGCATCTCGGCCATCGGAGGAACGAAGGAGATGTCCGGCAAAATCACTCTGTTTGTTGGCACTGCCAGCGGCGGCGTCTGGAAATCGGACGACGGCGGAACGCGCTATCGACCGGTGTTCGACGAACAGCCGGTGCAGTCGATCGGCGCAATCGCGCTCGATCCCAAGAACACAAAAAATGTCTGGGTCGGAACCGGCGAATCATGGACGCGCAACAGTGTATCGATCGGCGATGGCGTCTATAAGTCCACCGACGGCGGCGAGACCTGGACGCATGCCGGTTTGGAAAAATCGGAGCGCGTTTCGCGCATCGCAGTGAGCCCGAAAAATAGCGACACGGTTCTTGCCGCAGTGCCCGGTGCTTTGTGGAGCGACTCGCCCGATCGCGGCCTCTACAAAACGATGGATGGCGGCAAAACGTGGAAGCAAGCTCTCAAAGGCCCAAATCTTTCGACTGGTTGCACCGACATCGCGATTGATCCGACGAATCCCGACATCATGTTTGCCTGCCTGTGGGATTTTCGCCGTAAAGGCTGGGAATATCGTTCCGGCGGCGATGGTCCGGACAAGCCGTCGGCCAGCGGATTGTTTCGTTCGAACGACAGCGGCAACACTTGGGCGGAAATTACTCCTGAAGGCAACAAGGGTTTTCCGAAGAAGCCATATGGCCGGCTTGCGGTCGCGATTGCGCCGTCGAATGCGAGGCGCGTTTACTGTGTCGTGGAATCACCTGACAGCGCGCTCTTTGTTTCCGATGATGGCGGCGCGACCTGGGACAAGCGCGATAAAAGTAATTGGATGGTTTGGCGTCCGTTTTATTTCGCGAACCTGATTGTCGATCCAAAAAATCCCGACCGCGTGTTCAAGACCGATGGCGCGCTGATTTTGAGTGAGGACGCAGGCAAAAGCTTCGCCGTGGTCGGCGGTTTTCAAGGGGCGCACGGCGACGTGCACGATGTGTGGATCGACCCAACCAACACGCAAACCGTGTTCGCCGGCGATGACGGCGGCATGTGGTATTCCTACAACGGCGGCAGCAAATGGTGGAAGGGCCAGAACCTGCCGGTCTCGCAATTCTACCACGTCAGCGTTGACGACAACGACCCCTACCGTGTCTACGGCGGGT
>Ga0184605_10000092_pt1 | contig 23607 bp, 13 predicted proteins | sample PLM0_30_coex_FD_132995 | JGI IMG/M metagenome (GOLD analysis project Ga0184605, IMG submission 132995) | Groundwater sediment microbial communities from an aquifer in East River, Colorado, USA - PLM0_30_coex | ecosystem: Environmental > Terrestrial > Soil > Riparian zone | place: USA: East... | reverse complement strand
GTCCGTTTTTTACGCCCCTCGTACGAAGATGGGCCGCCCGGCCCATGACAAAGCGGCTCGAAGACTGGAGACTGCAGGGGCTTCGAAGAAATGGAACCGGGCGCCCATCGGGACGGGATGTTCCCGGACCTGCGGCCGGCCCGGGAACAAATACACCCGGCTCCGTCTTCGAGGGTAGCGCGATGGCTCCGATGCGGCGGGAGCCATCGTCGAGCCGGCGGAAGGCCCCCTGCTGCGGCAACGGGGGCCCCCGCCGGCTCGCTTTCCTTGCTCGCCGAGGACGTCATTTCCTGCTTACGGCGGGCTCGAGCACTCCTCGCTGCACCTTTCAGCGAGAGCGACTGATGCTCGGGAAGTAAATCCTCTCGCGCGCGCGAGAACATCATGTCGCTGTCTAGGACCTACGGGTCGAGCTCCCGATCGGCGACCAGACGGAAACAAGCTCATTTCCGCCCTCGCTAGGGTAGCCGCCCATATTCAGCCAGTTCACCGACCTGGTTTCGAATGCCTCGGGCTGGGCGTATTTGATCATCGCCGTGGTGGCGTACCTGGACGCACTCGTCCCAGTGGTGCCGAGCGAGACGACGGTGATCACCGCAGGCGTGGTCGCGTCCGCGGGCGACCTGAGCCTGCCCCTGGTCGTCGCCGCGGCGGCGTCCGGAGCGTTCCTCGGCGACAACACCGCGTACTTCGTTGGATCCCGCTTCGGCGCCCGGATCAACGACCGCTTCTTCAGCGGCGAGAAGGCGCGCAAGCGGGTCGAGTGGGCTCAGCGCCAGGTCACCGAGCGCGGCGGCGAGCTGATCGCAATCGCCCGTTTCATCCCGGGCGGCCGCACCGTCGTCACTCTGAGCGCCGGCACCCTGGGTTACCCGTGGCGCCGGTTCGTGCTTTTCGACGCAGCGGCGGCGCTCGGCTGGGCTCTCTACGCCTCGCTGCTCGGATACTTCGGCGGCCACGCATTCGAGAAGGCGCCCTGGAAGGGTCTCCTGCTCGCGCTCGGGATCGCGTTCGCGGTCGCGGGCGCCATCGAAGTCGTGCGCTGGTACCTGAAGCGGCGGGGTGCGGCTGCCGCCTCGTAATCGACCGGCAGCCTACCCGGTCGCGTAGGCGGCTTCGTGGCCCGGTTGAAGCTTGCGTAGGAAGAGGAGCGACGCCAGTACCGGGATCCCGATCACCGGCCACATGACGGCGTAGCCGTGCGTCGACCCGAACTGGCCCTGGAAGGCGCCGATCGCCGCTCCGACGGCGATCGGTCCGAGCACGACCCCGAGACCGCGCGAGAAGTCCTGCAGTCCGGCGGCGGCGCCCTCGCTGCCGCGCGGGGCGAGCGTGAAGGCGAGCGCTTGCGGCAGCGTCAGCATGATCGCGCCGGCGAGCGCGACGAACGGGAGTCCGATCAGCAACGGTGTGAGCGTGTGCGGGAACACGCCCGCGACGAGGCCGACGCCGTAGACGAGGGCGGAGACGCGGATTACCGGGACGATCCCGTACCGGTCGGCGAGCCGGCCCGCGACCGGCGCGCCGGCGATGTACGCGACGGCGACGACCGCGATCACCGCCGAGGCGAGCGAGGGCGAGCGACCGAGACCGCGGACGACGTACAGGACGATGAAGCTCTTCAGACCGCTGAAGCTGAACTCCCAGAGCGCGTTCGCGCCCGCGAACGCGCGCAGCTCGCGATTGTGGAGCAGCAGCCGCCGGACCGACACACTCTCGTAGGGCAGTACCGGATTTGGGCACGTGTTCTCGAGCCGCAGCACCGGCACGAGCGCGAACGTGGCGGCGATTACCGCGAAACCGGCGATCGCGAAGGGAAGCGGCCGCCAGACCGTGAGCAACAATCCGCCCGCGAGCAGCGCGACACCGAGCCCGGCGCCACGCAGGATCGCCTGGCTCGATTGGGCGCGGGCGTAGAAGCGGCGCGGCAGCAGGTCGGCATAAAACGCGCGGTAGGGCGGGTAGTAGAGGTAGTAGCCGACGAAGAAGGCGAGCACTGCGGCGGCGGCGAGCGCAAAGGAGCCGCTAAGCGCCAAGAGGACGAGCCCGGCAACGATCAGTGGGGCGCCGGCGAGCACGAAGGGGAACCGGCGCGCGGCCGGGGAACCCGGCAGCCGATCCGACAGCGCCCCCGAGACGAGCGGGATGGCAAGCGCAAAGGCTCCCTCACCGCCGATCAACGCACCGACTTGCGTCGTCGAATCGGTCAGTTGGACCAGCACGACCGGCCCATAGGTCGTGAGCACGCTGATCGCGAAGGCCAACCCGAACGTGGGCAGCCCGAGCAAGACCAGCAGTGGCCGCGCTGTCGTGAACGGCTCGTCCTCGCACGGCACTTGCAGCTGCCAGCGTTGGCCATGGCGGTCGTGGCCGTGCGTTAGCCGCTGCACAACGCGAGCCAGCGCCGGCCGCTCCCGCAGATCCGCACCGCGGCTCACGAGAACCTCATTGACAGGTCAACGACGAGCCTGGCCGGCCGATTTCCCAGGCGGGCTCCCGCCGCACCTACTCCGAGCCGGCCGCTTCGGCCTCCCGCTCGCCGTCGTGGACGATGAGCACGGGGACGTAGCCCGGCCGGGCGCGGAGTGGCGCAGCAACCGTCAGCAACGTCAGTCTCGCCTCCTGCGTCCGTGCGAGGTCAACCGCTTCGCCGAGCGCGCGCTTCGCGTGCTCGGACCCGTCCCAGGCGACCAAGGATGCTCCTGAACATCTGCGTCTTCCTTTCTGTCGTAACGACTCATCCTCACGCGACTCTGTTCTTCGGTGCGCTCTACGAGCGGCACGTTAAAACTGTCTTCAGGCTGGCTCGCCCGCCGAGGTGAGCACGTTGCTGCCGACAGCCCAGCGCCGTGCGAGCCGTGCAGCAGCCGATCTTCGAAACGCCGACCTCGGTTCCCGTTAGGTCACAGGTTGGACGTGTGAGGCGACCTCCCCGTCTAGCAGCGCGTGAACGGCGAAACCGGGCGGCTCGGCAGCAGTCTCAATGTGGCCAGAGTTGAAGCTCAGGCGCGTCTGCACGTACGTGCTGGGGACGGCGAGGACCGCGCGGCCGGCGAGCTCTCCCGTCATCGTGCGATGAACGTGGCCGGCGGTAATTCGCCGCACCTGCGGGTGACGGTGTAGGACGTCAGCGAGCGCGGTTCGATCGGCGGCCGAGAGGCCGACCTCATCCCAGGCTGCGATCCCGGTCGATACGGGCGGATGGTGCAGGGCAAGCAGCGTCGGTCGGTCCGCCGCGCCTGCCAGCTGATCGTCGAGCCAACGCAGACGTCCCGCATCCAGTTCACCCCGATCCTCGCCCGGGCGCGTGCTGTCCAACACAACGAGCCGCAGCGGCCCGAGATCCACCCCGTACTGCACCGGCGTTCCCGTTGCTCCGGCCAAGTCGAAATGCCGCCGGAGCGTGTCACGGTCGTCATGGTTTCCGGGCAGGACATGCACAGACGCGCCGAGCTGTGCGAGCAATTCACGCACAAGCTCGTACTCGCCGTCGGCGGCGTTATCGGCCAGGTCGCCGGACATCAACACCGCATCCGGAACGTCTGGAAGACGGCGCACCGACTCGACCGCGGCCCTCAGGCGCGCGACGGGATCCCCACCGGCCCACGTCGCGCCGATGTGGGGATCGCTGAGCTGGACGAGAAGGAAAGGTCTGGTCATGCCGAGCCGAGTATGGCGCGCGCGGGCCGTGCCGGTGCCGATGGGCAGCGGCCAGTCTCGGGGGGACTCGGTGGGCCGGGAAGGGATCGAACATGCGACCTTCCGCGGCCTTCGGCCACTATTTCCAGCGGGCCGAGCAACCCGAACTCAAGCGAGAGGGCGGCAGGAACCCGATGGTACCCCCGCTCTCCTTCCACCCCAAACGCCTTAGCGATGCATTAGCGCTGCCACAGCGGCCGGGCGGACGCTGCCGTGCAGGTCGGACTGCACAGGGCAGTTCAGGAATTCAGGAATCGAAAGGAGAGAGCCGTGAAGACGCGTCTAATCGCCATCTTCGGAACGCTGACGGCGCTCGCCGCGGCGCTGACCCCGATCGCCGAGGCGGCCGGTAGGTGGGGGTAAAGCCCACCGTGTTCGAACGCTTCGAGAGGGAGGCCACTGGCCTCCCTCTCCACGCAATCCAATCGTCATCGTGGGCGCCTGATTAGCGACGCCGTAGCAAACCGTTAGCACCCGGCGCGACCGTCTTCTCAGAAGCCAACCAGCCAGAGAGGAGACGGAGATGACCAATGCAGCACACACGGATGGTTCTTTGAAGGAGCTCGACTTCCGCGCCAACGACGGCCTCGAGGTTGCCCTGCTCTGGCGGGCGGACGACGAGCGCCTGATCGTGGAGGTCGTCGACACCAAGGTCGGCGACGCATTCCGGCTCGAGATCGCGGGGAGCGAGGCGGTCGACGCCTTCCAGCACCCGTTTGCATACGCGAGCTTTCGAGCTCATTCTCGAAGGCTGCCGGACGCGCAGGCCGTTGCTGACGCCGTGGTCGAGCTCGAACAAAAGACGCTGTCTTATCTCTAGCGGGACCCCAACTTCACTCAGTCAAGACAGGGCTGGCAGCCAGTGATCGGAAGGCATAATCGGTTGCCTCCTCGATGGACATCGCCTCGGCGGCAACCTGCAGTCTGGCGAGCTGCTCAGGATCAAGCTGCTCGCTGAGCAGCGTCTGCGTTTCATCATGGGGCTCTTTTTCTGTGCGAGCGAGTTGGCTGCCTGCGGCCGCGAGGAGTCGATCGACGATGGTTCCCAGGCATGCTGCCTCCTCGGGCTGCGACCTTTGGATTAAAAGTCCTGGCAGAACAGCTGCGGCGTGGTGCACCTGACCGAAACGTGCTGCAACTGGTTCAGGTCGCTACCGCAGCAAGCTGCAACGAACTGCTGACACGTCTGGCTGCCGGCCACCTCATCCCCGCGGTGGCGAGGACGAGCGCGACCAAGAGCAGCGCCTCGAGCGTCGGCACCAACCAGCGCGGCCCGACCGTCAGCTTCTCGGGCAACGTCAAATACAGGAGGACCGCGCTGCGAGCTGGGCCGGCCAATGCGGATCCGTCGCTCCAGATCTGCCCGAAGGGTGGCGCATGATCGAAGGCACGTAATCGCCGTCTGTCTCGCATCTCCGCTTTGGCGCGCCGAGGACGAGTTCCGCCGATTGCGACCAGGACCGTCGCGTATTGCCCCCGGCGGCCCGCGTGGAGTGGCGGCTGGAAACCCGCCAGAAACCCGGCCCTGAAGTTGCCTGTTTTCCGCCTTCCTTCTGCCCGGTCGGACGTGCGACCGTTGGCGAGGCCCTCGTTGGCGCAGCAGGTAACCGACCCATTGTTGACTGATCAGTAAAGGAGATCTGATGAATGAGCTTCCTGCTCGGACGGACGTACTGGTCGTGGGCGCGGGGCCGGTGGGGTTGGCGGCTGCAGGCTCACTGGCCGGGCACGGCCATGACGTGACGGTGGTTGATCAACAGGCGGCAGGGGCGCATACCTCACGCGCCGCCGTCGTGCATGCCCGGACCCTCGAGATGCTCGAGCGAATCGGCGTCTCTGAGCGACTGGCAGCCCTCGGTATCCACGCTCGTCAGTTCAGCATCCGCGATGGGGATCGCGAGCTCGTGTCCGTCCGGTTCGATCGGCTCCCGACGCAGTATCCGTACACGCTGATGGTCCCGCAGAACATCACCGAGCAGGTTCTACTCGCCCGCCTCGAGGAACTCGGCGGCCGGGTCCACCGCCCGTATGTCGCCACCGGGGTGAGCCAGACCGCGGACGGTGCCGAGGTCACGCTGAACAGCGGCGACGTGATCAAGGCCCAGTACGTCGTTGCGGCCGACGGCATGAACAGCACGATCCGCGACCTGGCCGGACTCGGGCACAACGGCAACGATGCGCTGTCGCTCTCCTTCACGCTAGCTGACGTCCGGGTGGACGGCGGCCTGCCGGCGGACCAGGTGCTGCTGTTCTTCTCGACACCCGGCATGTTGGTCGTGGCGCCGCTCCCAGGCGGATCGTTCCGGCTCGTTGCCGAAGTCGACGATGCGCCGGAGCAGCCGGACGTCGCCTATGCGCAGCAACTGCTCAACACCCGGGGGCCGCGTCGGACGACGGCCAGGGTGACCGAAGTGATCTGGGGATCCAGGTTTCGGATCCACGAGCGGGTGGCGGACCAGTACCGGGCCGGGCGGGTACTCCTCGCCGGCGACGCCGCACATACGCACAGCCCGGCAGGTGGGCAAGGCATGAACCTCGGCCTGCGTGACGCGGTGACTCTCGGGGACGAGCTGTCGATTGCGCTGCGCGAAGGTCGCGAGGACAAGCTCGACGAGTATGCGGCCGGTAGTCGGGCCGAGGCCATGCATGTGGTCGCACTTGCCCACCGGCTCACCCGACTGGCTACTGCCCCGCCGGCGGTTCGCCCGCTGCGCAATGTGGCACTACGTCTCCTCGCACTCGTGCCCGCCTTCCGCCGCGGCCTGGCCGAGCAACTCTCCGCCCTCGGCCACCGCTGAGGCCGTACGGAGCTCACCCGCGGGCTGGGGCAAGTCGGTGGCCTGCGTCCGGTCGCGAAGCCCGACGGGTCGGCGCAAAGGACGTCGCACGACCGTACCCGACTCTCGACGTAGCTCCAAGGGTCGCGAGGAACAGCCTCCTTTAGTGGGCCGGGCAGGGATCTAACCTGCGACCTTGGGATTAAAAGTCCCCTGCTCTACCAACTGAGCTACCGGCCCGATGCCCCCGACGGGATTCGAACCCGTGCTACAGCCTTGAAAGGGCTGTGACCTAGGCCGCTAGTCGACGGGGCCGCAGCCAAGGATAGCCTCGCGCCACTATTGAGCTTCGTGCGGGCGGTTAGCTCAATCTGCCGCCCCCTTTTGGGTTGCCCTTGCGGCAGCTGACAAGCTCCGCCCCAGGCGACGTCGACCAGCTCGCCCGGCCGCTTCGCCTCGACGCGCCGCTCCGGCTCCGGCCAGCGCGGCGGGCGGCTGCTGGGGCGCCGCGTAGCCGGCGACCAGCGAGAGCCACTAGTCCACTCTAAGCGCCGCGATCAGTCACCGACCCAAGAACGCGAATCAGCTTCTCGGCCTCGATCTCGCCTCGATTGGCCGTGAGAGCAGCGACCTGCGCCCTTCGTTGGCGCTCGCTCAGCAGGTGCGCGGAGTGAGCCGGACCTGACCATCGCGAAAGGCTTTGCGGCAGTCCACGACCTTCAAATGCGAAGCTCGAGAGGCCCTGCTGGTGGGGAATCTCTAGTGACATTGCTCGCTCCCAGAATCGGTGAATGTCATGCCTGCCTCCGGAACGGATTGCCAGTCGTAGCTCGTCGGGTGGAGCGTCAGCTTCAGGATCCCGAAGGAGGTGACATCCCTCGCCTCGCTGTTAGATCGGATGGTTCCCAGGCCGTAGTGTTCGGCGCCGCCGATGCCAACCGTGATCTGGCGCGGCCCGGTTGCGTCGTAGAAGCCGCTCGCGTCCTGAGGGGCGAAGCGCTCGTAAATATGGTCCTCGCCGTTCAAGACGAGATCACCTCCGAAGTCGTCGAAGGCCTGCCACCAGCGTGACTCTCCGGCGTTGCTGCCGTGGACGCCGCCCGAGCTGAACCGCGGCACATGCCAGATCGCCAGCGAGCACGCCGTTTGGTGGGCGGCCAGATCGGCTCGGAGCCATTGCTCCTGCAGGTTCGCGTCGCAGTTCGGCGCGACGTTGCACGAGGTGTTGAGAACGACGATGTGCCACGTGCCGAGGTCGTAGCTGTAGTAGCCCTTGCTGGGATCCGTCGCGGTCGGGCCGTAAGGTGCGAGCTGGTTGTGGAAGTAGTTGAAGTACCCGTCGCCTCCGCTGAAGACTCCGGTGCCGTTATCGCCGTAATCGTGGGGGCCGAGGGCAGGGTGCGTGCGCGCCTTGGCGCGGCCCCAGCTCGGGTCGTAGCAGTTGGCGAAGTCGTCGGCCGTGCCCGCCGAGTAGGCGTTGTCACCGACCGTCTGCACTGTCGCGTTGGGGAACTGGTCGAGTAGCGCCCCGGTGGCTTCGTCGCCCGGGGAGTTGCACGCGGCGATATCGCCGGCGGCCAGGAGGACGGGATCGGACGAGGACGGGAAGTTGCCGAGGACGAACGTCTTCGGAGCGCTGCGCCCGATGTTGCCCGACGTGTCCATCTGCTCAGCCTGAGCCGTGTAGGTCCCGGGCGAGAGTGCGGGCGAGGCGTTGACGCCCCACGCTCCGCTCCCGAAGCGCCTTGTCGAGAGCGTCTGGATCGGCGTACCAGACGCGCTCGAGCCTGTGTACACCTTGACGGTCACAGTTGCGGAGTCCCGGCTCGTGGTCCCAGCCATCCCCGCGATCGCGGGCGTCGTGTCGAGCGTGAGCGACGGGGGAGTCGTCAGCGTCACAACCGGGGCCGTCGTGTCGAATGCGGCGTTGTAGTGCGCGGCCACCCGCGCCCCCGAGAGCGCGGTTCCGTAGACCGCGACCTCGTCCTGCTGACCTCCGAAGAAGTACGTCGAGGAGCCACTCTGTGACCGCCCGATGTCCAACGGATCCGAGTTCGCCCTCATCTGGACCGTCGAGTTGACCGACGCCTTCAGCGTTCCGTCGACGTAGAGCCTCGCGGTCGCATTGTCGTACGAAGCGTCGAGGAGATGCCAGTTGGTGTCGAGCGGAGTCGGCGAGGTGACCGAGGCGTAGGCCGTCGTGCCGTTTCCGAAGTAGGCGACGACGTTGTTCGTCGAGTTGAACCACAGCGCGTAGTTCTCGAACTTCGACTGTCCGTTGCCCGGCTTGCCGACGATCACCTGCCAGCCGGACTTACTTCTCTTGACCCACGTCTCCAGCGTCACCGCGCTCGTCACACTCAGAGAGTTCGAGCTCGGAATTGAAACCGAATCGTTGACAGCGTCGAACGATGCAGCTGTGTTCGACTCGGTGCGAATGGCGCCTGGCTGACCGAGCGTGATCCCGCCCTGATAGGTGCCTGAGTTGGTGCCGGCGGAATCGCCCGCCGTCGTCCCGCTCGCCTCGCCCAGACGCCAGTACCCTGCCGGATTGTCGCCCAGGATCGTGTCGCGGTAGAGCGTTGAGCTGACAGAGAACGTCACGGCGCTGCTCGTGCCGGTGTTCTCCACCAAATCGCTTTGCACCGCCTGGGCCGTATACGTGCCTTCGGGGAGCGGCACCGAGACGGGGATCGAGTAGACACCGTTGCTGGCAGCGGTCGTGGTCAGAACCTGGGTCGGAGTGCCGGTCGCCGACGAGCCGGCGAAGATGTCGATGTCAACCGTCGTCGAATCGCGCGCCGCGGCGCCGGCCGTCCCCGCAAACGTCGGCTTCTCGGACGTGGAGGCGCCGGCAGCCGGTGAAGTCATCGTCGGTGTCGGCGCGGTCGTATCGACGACGAAGGTATTGGCCGAGCTTCGGCCGGTGTTTCCCGCCGAGTCGGATTGCTCGGCCTGGGCCGTATACGTGCCTTCTGAAAGGGTCGTCGTCTCGATCGAGTACGAGCCTCCGGACTGCGTCGTCGTCAGGATCTGAACCGGCGTTCCGGTTGGCGTCCCACCGCTGTAGACCTTGACCGTAATCGTGTTCGAGTCGCCTGCGGCCGTGCCGGCATAGCCGGCGAACGTCGGGGTCTGGTCGCTCGTCGCTCCGCCGTTCGACGGAGACGTCAGCGTGACTCCCGACGCAGTCGTGTCGACCGTCCAGGAATACGTGCTGGCCGTGCTCTCGTTCCCGGCGGCGTCCCGCGCTTTGACCCCGAAGACGTGATCGCCGTCGCTCAACCCGTTGTAGGTTTGCGGGCTCGCGCAGACGCCGAAGCTTCCGGCATCGACTTGGCAGCGGAAGCTGACGCCGGCCTCGGCGTCGGAGAAGCCGAAGGTCGCGCTCGACGAGCCGCTGGGGCTGGCGGGTCCGGACAGAACCGTCGGCGCCGGCGGCGCGGTGAGGTCGATCGTCCAGGTGTAGCTTGCCGCGGGGCCGGTGTTTCCGGCAGCGTCGGTCGCATTCACCTGGAACGTGTGGGAGCCTCCGCCGCGCCCCGAGTAGCTGGTCGGGCTCGTGCAGGCTGAGAACGCCCCGCCGTCGAGGCGGCACTGGAACGTCGCCGTCTCGTTCGCCGAGAAGCTGAAGCTGGGGCTCGTCGAATTTGTCGGGTCGGCAGGCTTCTGCGTGATCGAAGATGTCGGAGGCGTCGTGTCGACGCTCCACGAGAAACCGGCGGGCTCGCCGGTGTTGCCGGAAAGATCGGTCGCCCTGACCTGGAACGTGTGCGAGCCGTCCGTGAGGCTGCTGTAGACAGTCGGGGTCGAGCACGAGGAGAAAGCGCCGTCGTCGATTGAGCACTCGAAGCTCGCGGATTCGTCCGCCGTAAAGCTGAAGCTTGCGTTCGTCGACGTCGTCGGATCCGCCGGATGCTCGGTGATCGTCGAAGTCGGCGGAGTCGTATCGCCGGACGTCGTGACCGTGAACGTATTCGCCGACGAGCTGCCTGTGTTGCCAGCGGCGTCCGACTGCTGAGCCTGCGCGGTGTAGGTGCCGTCGATCAGCGAGGGCGAAGCGACGACGCTGAAGGCCCCATTGGCCCGCGTCGTCGTCAGTGTCTCGACCAGCAGGCTGCTGACGTCGGGGCCGGCGTAGACGCGGACGGTGATAGTGGACAGGTCACCCGGGGCCGTACCGGCGGCACCCGCAAAGGTCGGCGTGCCAGTGCTGACGGACGCGCCGTTGGCCGGGCTCGTCAACGTCACGACAGGCGGAGTGGTGTCAGGGGTCGCAGTGCTGACCGTCCACGTATAGGTGGCGGCAGCGCCGGTGTTTCCTGCGAGGTCGGTCGCCCTGACCTGGAACGTGTGCGAGCCGTCGACCAACGCGGAGTAGCTCTTCGGGCTCGTGCATGCCGAGAATGACGCGCCGTCGAGTCGGCATTGGAAGCTCGCCGTCTCGTTGGCCGAGAAGCTGAAGCTGGCGCTCGCCGAATTGGACGGGTTGGGCGGTTGGTCGGTGATGGTCGTGGTCGGCGCAACCGAGTCGACCGTCCACGTGTACGAGGCCGCCGCGCTCTCATTGCCTGCGGCATCGCGTGCCGTGACTTGGAAGGTGTGACTGCCCTCCCCGAGGCCGCTGTATGTCCTCGGACTCGTGCACGCGCCGAACGCCGCCCCGTCGAGCGAGCAGCGGAAAGTGACGCCGGCTTCGGTGTCGGAGAAGCCGAAGCTTGCGCCGGTCGAGCTCGTCAGCGCCGGCGGCTTCGAACCAAGCGAAGGTGTCGGCGGCGCAGCCGTGTCGACCGTGAACGTATTCGCGCTCGAAAGACCAGAGTTGCCGGCGGTGTCTTGCTGGACCGCCTGAGCCGTGTAGGTGCCGTCGGCCAGCGCGGCGTTTGCGCCCGCGCTGTAGGAGCCGTCGCTCTGTCTCGCTGCGTTCAGGATTTGCAGGGGCGTCCCGGCGGTTGTCGTGCCCGAGTAGAGGTTGACGAGGACGAGCGAGCTATCTCCGGCCGCCGTTCCCGCAACGCCGTTGAACGTCGGCAGCGCAGCATTTATCAGACCCCCGTTCGCCGGGCTCGTCAGGACGATCGAGGGCGCTGTCCTGTCGACGACGAACGTGTTGGCGCTCGACAGCCCGATGTTGCCGGCGGAATCCGCTTGCTGCGCCTGCGCGGTGTACGTGCCGTCTCCGAGCGACGAGGACGAAACGCTGTACGACCCCGCCGAGTGCGTCGTGCTCAAGGTCTGGATCGGGGTGCCGGTCGCGCTCGTCCCGCTGTAGACCTTGACGGTGACCGTCGACGAATCGCCGCCGAGCGTGCCCGCCGAGCCGCTGAAGCTCACGCTCGTGCTTCTCGTGGAGCTGCCGTTTGCCGGAGCCGCCAGGGTGACGGCCGGCGGTGTCGTGTCCGCCGCGCCTTTCGCATAGTGCGCCTGGACCCGGGTCGCCGAGAGCGCGGTGGAGTAGACAGCGACCTCGTCGATCTGGCCACCGAAAAAGGCAGTCGTCCCGGTCGAGCGGCCGATGTAGAGCGGGTCGGAGTTCGGCGTCAACTGGACGGATGAGCTCGAGGAGGCGTTCAGCTGTCCGTCCAGATAGAGCTTCGCGCTCGCGTTGTCGTACGTCACGACCAGGTAATGCCAGTTCGTGTCCAGCGCGACGGTCGATGTGACGCTCGCGTAGGTCGTGCCGTTACCGAAGAAGGCCTGCGCCTTGTTCGAAGTGTTCAGCCAGAGCGAGTAGTTCTCGAGCTTGGACTGGCCGTTGGCGGCCTTGCCAAGGACGACTTGCCAGACGCCGGATCGACTCCTTTTGACCCAAGCCTCCTCCGTCACCGCCGTCGCCATGCTGAGCGAGGGCGAGGAATTCACCTTCACATAAGAGTCCGTGCCGTTTAGTGAGGGCGCGGTGTTCGGGTCGTTTGCAATCGCGCCGGCCTGGCCGAGAGTGACGCCGCCGAGGTAGCTGCCGGCGTTGGCGCCGAGCTCGTCCGGCGCGGCCGACGCGCCGGGAGCTTCACCGAGCCGCCAGTACGAGACGGGGTTGTCGGCGAGGACTTCATCCCGATACGACCCCGGGGCCGCGGACGCGACCGTGCCCCCGCCGAGCCCGAGCAGAATCGTGGTTGTAGCGAGCAAGGAGAGCGCACGAATGCAACAGTGAATCCCCCTCCTTCGAGGCCCTGAGAAGGCCAATCGGTTCGACAATCCTCTCCCCTTCGTCGGCGCTCTGCCGTCCTGCCGTCCTCCACGCCGCAGCGGACGCCAATCCGGCTCGGCGAAGCTCAATCCTCGCGCAGGTGGAACGCGGGCTCAATAGGCCGTTCGGCCTATTCCGGGTCGGAATACCTAGCCGTTCGGATGGTCCGGGCTCAGCGAGCAGGTCTAGGCGTCATCGCCGCGGCGAGGACGCCTAGCGACCGCTCAGTGGCAGGCCTCGCTGCCGGAATCCGTGAAGCTCTTGCCGGCCTGCGGGACGAACTGCCAGTCGTAGCTCGCCGGATGCAGCGTCAGCTTGATAATGCCCCAGGCGCCTGTCTGTCGGACCTCGCTGTTCGGCTGGGTCGTGGTGAACGTGTATTCCTCCTCGCCCCCTGTGCCGACAATGAACTCCCGCACCCCGTTTTGCGGGTCGGCGTTGCCGTCTGCATCCTGTCGTGCGAACCGCTCGTACAGATGGTCCTGGCCGTTGAGCACCACCTCGGCGCCCCAGTCGTAGGCAGCGGCCCAATATCCACCCTCGTCGGGGTTGTTCCCATGAACGCTGCCGGAGCTGAACCGCGGGTCGGCCCACATTACGAGGGAGCATTTGGTCGGGTGCGACGCGAGGTCGGCGCGCAACCACTTGACCTGGGAGTTCACATCGCAGCCCGGCGCGACCGTCTTGCAAGGGCTGTTCACGACCGCAATGTGCCAGGCGCCGAGGTCGTAACTGTAGTAGCCGCGGACGGGATCCGTTGCACTGGCGCCGAAGGGGGCGAGTTGGCTCTGGAAGTACCCCATGTAGCCGGCCGCGCCGCTCGTGCCGTAATCGTGCTCTCCCAATGTGGGACGCGTGCGCGACTTGGCCGCACCCCAGCTCGGGTTGTAACAGTTGCTGAACTCGGTCGAGGTGCCGTTCGGGTAGACGTTGTCGCCCAGCGTGGCGACGTTTGCGTTCGGGAAGTTCGCGAGCAGGGCGGCGGTCGCCTCGTCGCCCGGGGAGTTGCAGTCGGCAATGTCTCCCGCCGCCAGGAGCGAGCGATCCACCGACGGCGCGGGGGCGTTGACTCCGAAGCTGTTTGCGGAGCTGTAGCCGATGTTCCCGGCGACGTCGCCCTCCGACGCTTGCGCCGTATACGTCCCCGCGGAGAGCGCCGCGGCGTCGACCGCGTAGGAGCCGTCGCCCTGGCGCGTGGCCGTCAGCGTCTGCACCGGCGTTCCCACGGCGTCGAGGCCGCTGAAGACCCGCACCGTCACCGTGCTCGGGTCGCCCGAGGCGGTGCCCGCCGTCCCGGCGAACGTGGGGCTCGCGTTGGTTGTCGAGCTTCCGTGGGCAGGGGCCGTTAGCGTCACCTTCGGCGGCAGCGTGTCGACGGCCAAGTTGTAGCGCGCGAGAATCCGCTGAGGCGAAAGCACGGTCGGGTAGACGGCCACTTCGTCGATCAGGCCACCGAAGAAGCTGCCGTTCGAATTCGAGCGGCCGATGTTGAGGGGCTGCGTGTTCGCGGCCATCTGCACGGTGGAGGGCTTCGCGAGGCTCAGCGCTCCGTCGACGAAGATCCTGGCCACCGAGTTGTCGTAGCTGGCAACGAGGTAGTGCCAGTTCGTGTCAAGCGCCGGCGCGGCGACGGACATGAAGGTCGAGCCGTTGCCGAAGTACGCGACGGGCTGGTTCAGTGTGTTCAGCCACAGCGCGTAGTTCTCCAACGCCGATTGGCCGTTGCCGGGCTTGCCGACGATCACCTGCCAAGTGCCAGACCGGCTCCTCTTGACCCAGGCCTCGATGGTGACCGCGCTCGCCAGGTCGAGCGAGTTCGAGTCGTTCACCTTCACGTAGTCGTTGACGCCGTCGAACGACGCAGACGTGTTCGGATCGGTCGGGATCACCCCGGGCTGCCCGAGCGTGACCCCGTTGGTGTACGTGCCGAGGTTTGCGCCCGTCTCGTCGGCAGCGGTCGTACCGCTGGACTCGCCCAGGCGCCAGTAGCCGCGGGGGCCGTCCGCCATCACCGCGTCACGGTACGGCGAGCCAGAACCGGCCGGCACGATGGTGAAGGTGTTCGCCGAGCTGCGGCCGACGTGCCCGAGCGTGTCGCTCTGCTCGGTCTGTGCCGTATAGGTCCCGAGCAAGAGCGAGGGTGAGGCGACCACGGCATACGACGAGCCGCTGACCGCGGCGGCCAACGTCTCCACCGGAATCCCAGTCGCGGACGATCCTGAGTAGACCTTCACTGTGACCGTCGCGGCGTCGCCGGACGCCATGCCCGCGCTGCCTGAGAACGTCGGCGTCGTGGAGACAGTCGAGCTTCCGTTCGCCGGTGTCGCAAGCGTCACCACCGGCGCAGTCGTGTCGATCGTCCAAGTCGCGGTTGCCGGAGTGCTGCGGTTGCCTGCCGCATCGACGGCCTGGACTCGGAACGTGTGGGCGCCGTCGACGAGCCCGCTGAACGTGGCGGGGCTCGTGCACGCGGCGAACGTCGCGGCATCGAGGCTGCAGACGAGAGAGGCTCCGGAATCGCTCGAGGAGAAGGTGAACGTGGCGCTCGACGAGCCGCTCGGGTCCGACGGACCGGAGGCGATTGTCGGCACTGCCGGCGGCACCGTGTCGATCGTCCACGAATAGCTCACCGAGCTACCGGGGTTCCCGAGCGCGTCGCGGGCGCGAACGCTGAAGGTGTGGAGACCGTCGGCGAGCCCGCTGTAGCTCTTCGGGCTCGTGCAGGCGGCGAACGAGCCGCCGTCGAGGCTGCACTCGAACGAGCTGCCTGGCTCGCTGGCCGTGAAGCCGAAGCTCGGCGACGAGCTGTTACTGGGATCGTTTGGGCTCGAGACGATCGCCGCAGCCGGACCGGTCGTGTCGACCGTGAATGTGCTCGGCGCGCTGACGCCGGTGTTGCCTCCTACGTCCGATTGCTCGGCCTGCGCCGTGTAGGCGCCGTCTGCAAGGGGTGACGCTGCATCCACGCTCCACCCCCCCGCGACGGCGACTGCAGAAAGTGTCTGTACGGGCGCCCCGCCGACGGCGGAGCCGCTGTAGATCTTGACGGTGACAGCCGTCGAGTCGTCGGGCGCGGTACCGGCGCCGCCGGCGAAGGTCGGGGTGGACCTGTTCGTCGCGCTGCCGTTCGACGGGGTAACGAGCGTCACGGCTGGGGGTGCGTCGACCGACCACGTCCACGTCGCAGCGCCGCCTTGATTACCCGCGCGATCGACGGCCGCCACTGAGAAGGTGTGGCTTGCCTGCACCAGCCCGCTGTAGCTCGTCGGGCTTGTGCACGGTGCGAAGGCGCCGTCGTCGAGCCGACAACGGAACGCGACCCCCGCCTCGGTGTCGGAGAAACGGAAGGTCACTGTCGGCCCGCTGGGGCTGGTGGGGCCGCTGTCGATCGTCGGAGTCGGCGGTGCGGCCGTGTCGACAGCGAACGTGCTGAGATCGCTGAGGCCGATGTTCCCGGACTGGTCCGCCTGTTCCGCGCGCGCCGTGTAGGTCCCGTCGGGCAAAGGCGCGATCGCCGCGGCGCTGTACGCACCGGCAGCGACGGCAGCCATGAGCGTCTGCACCGGTGTTCCCGACGCGGTCGTGCCCGCGTAGATCTTGACCGCGACGGTGTTCGAGTCGCCAGGTGCCGTGCCGGCGGCCCCGCTGAAGGTTGGCGTGCTCGTGCCCAACGAGCTCCCCCCGGCCGGAGCGGTCAACGTCACGACCGGCGCGGTGACGTCGGCGAACGCTTTCGCGTAATGGGCCTGGATCCGCGCAGCGGAGACGACGGTCGAGTACACGGCGACTTCGTCGATCTGGCCGCCGAAGAAGGCATTCGTGCCGGTCGAGCGGCCGATGTAGAGCGGGTCGGAGTTCGGCGTCAACTGGATGGATGAGCTCGAGGAGGCGTTCAGCTGTCCGTCCAGATAGAGCTTCACGCTCGCGTTGTCGTACGTCACGACCAGGTAATGCCAGTTCGTGTCCAGCGCAACGCTCGATACGACGCTCGCGTACTTCGGCCCCCCGTTGCCGAAGTGCGCCTCGGCCTTGTTCGAGCGGTTGAGCCAGAGCGAATAGTTCTCGAACTTCGACTGGCCGTCCGCAGCCTTGCCGAGGATCGCCTGCAGGACGCTGGATTTACTTCGCTTGACCCAGGCTTCCTCCGTCACGCCCGCCGTCATGTCGAGCGAGTTGGAGTCGGGAACATTGACGTAGTCGTTGACGCCGTCGAACGTCGCGGAGAAGTTCGAAGGGTCGCTGGCGATCGCTCCCGGCTGGCCTAGCGTTGCCCCGCCGAGGTAGATCCCAGGGTTCCTTGTCTGTTGGTCGACCGCAGTGCTCGCTCCCGGCGCCTCGCTCAGCCGCCAATAGGAGACCGGGCTATCGGCGAGGACCTCGTCCCTATAGGCGGTGGACGCGGCGTGCGCGACAGTGCTGCCGCCGAGGCCGGACAGGATCGCCGCAAGCCCGAGCAACACGAGTCCCTGCCGCGCACGCCGAAGCGGCGAAATTCGACTTCTTGATCTCCTCACCGACTCTCCCTCTTCGTCCCTGACGCGTGGCGACACCCCCCCGTAGCGCACCACGTGGCTTGCAACAGCCTGACCTAGTCGAACGGCTCATACAACCCGCCGTTCGTCTGGTCCGGCGCGCCGGCGGGACAATCGTCCGCGGTTCCGCTTTAATGAGTGCGAGGCGTTGACGAGCTGAGGCGTGTGCAGGGGCGCCGGTGGCAATCCATCGCCCGAGAGTCAGTGGAGATGCAAGAAGAGACTGAAAATCCCCTACGAGGCTACCTCCGTTTCCTTCGTCATCAGGGGTGGCTGATCGCGCTCGTTACCGTGGTCCTGTTCGGGACGGCGTACGTGATCGTGTCGAGCAAGCAGTCGATCTACCGTGCGACGACGAAGATCCTCATCGCCGAGATTCCCGGCGCCACGGCGCCGGTCTTCACAACCCAAGAGCTGTCGCAGACGATGAGTACGCTCGCCCAAAGCGATCTCGTCGCGCGGGATGTGATCGCCGGCTCCCGGATCAACACCACTCCCTCGAAGTTCGGAAAGCATCTCAAGGTCACCTTCAAGCCCGACAGTGCGGTGCTCGAAGTCAGCTACGACTCTCCGCGGAAGGCTGAAGCGGTTCGTGTGCTGCGCGAGTTCACGAAGGTATTCGGAAGCCTCCTGAACAAGCGCTTTGCTCCACCCGTGTCGGCCGACGGTAAATCGACGGGCGTAGAGCTCCCCGCTATCGGGGCCGAGGTCTTCGATCCCCCATACCTGCAGCCGAAGCCGGTGGCGCCGAAAAAGGTCAAGACGCTGGGCTTCGCTCTCGGGCTCGGACTGGCCCTCGGACTCATGCTCGGTCTCGTTCGCGACAGTCTCGACAGCCGGATTCGGAATCGGGAAGAAGCCGAAGAGGCATTCGGGGCCCCCGTGATCGGGACGGTCCCTACGAACATGATGAGACACGGAGGCCCACTGCAGGGCGCGTCGAGACGGGTCGATCAGCGGACCCTCGATGCCCTCCAGCTCCTCCGAGCGAATCTCGAATTCTCCACGCCCCGAATCGACGGGCCGGCGATCCTCGTGACGAGCGCACGCGCAGAAGACGGCAAGACGACCGTCGCAGGAAGCCTTGCGGACGTCCTGGCCCGGTCCGGCAAAAGAGTTATCTGTGTCGACGCGGACCTTCGCTCGCCGCGTCTGCATCGGATCTTCGGCATCGAAGGTCCGTCTCGGGGCCTGCTCGAGGTCGTTCGGGGGGACATCGAGGTCGCCGACGCGCTCAAGTCCGTCCAGCTCGCCGCCTGGCACGGGATGAACGGCACCGGAGTCGAGGGTGGACCGGCGGGAGCTTCGGCCGGAGAAGCCAGCTCGGGCGGCCAACTCTTGTTCCTCTCCGCCGGCGATCCGTCCACGAACGGTGCCGGAGCGGCGCTAACGCCTGAAGACGTTTCGCGACTCATCGGGTCACTCGAGTCCCTGGCGGACTACGTCATCTTCGATGCGCCCCCGCTCCTCTCGCTCGCCGACGCGTTCCCGCTCGCGTTGCAGTCGGACAACGTTCTCGTGGTTGCTCGACAGGGCCGCACAACCAAGGAGCAAGCGAATGCCGTGCGCGCCACGCTGAACGGTCTCGGTGTGGAGGCCGTCGGGATTGTGCTCACAGGTGGCGCCGCCCCGGACCCTTACGGAACGGCCTGAGACCAAGCAGCCTGCGGCCCTCCTGAGCCGCCGGCATCTTGGCCGCTCAGGTGCCGCACGACGAGCTCGACGTTTTCGCGCATCCAGACGGGGCGATGCCTCCTGTCCGCGTACATCTCGAGCTCGCTCGCTGTTCGCGTCAGCCAGTAGGCGAGCGCCAGCGCCTCCAATCGCTCGCCGCTCGCGCGCAGGCCGATGCGCTTGCAGTACGAGCGAACAACCGAGTCGCCACCCGCGCGAACTGACGGCAGCAAGTGCTCGACGAAGGCGGCGCCCAAGAACTGGCGCGTCCGGCCGAAGATGAGACTGAGTCGGAGATGCAGCAGGTCCCCCAGGGGAAGCCGGCCCGGCCCCGCTGCGTGCCAGTCGACGACTCCGACCAGGTTGCCGCGGTGTGCGAGCAGATTCTCGACCCAGAAGTCGCCATGAGCGAAGCCGCGCTCGACGTCGGCGAGTTCGCCATCGAGATGCCGACCCAGTTCGCGGACTACGTCAGCTCCCTTCGAACCGCACGCAACGGCGATGACCTCCGCCCGCTCGCGCAGTGAGGGCCCGGGGACGAAATCGCCTCCGACACCGTGAAGCGCAACGAGAAAGTCAACCGACTGCGATAGGAGCCTCTTCCCGAGGTGAAGTCCTGGCGGCGCGCCGAGGAGTCGCCGCTCGAGCGACCAGTCCGCCAGGCCGACCCGGCCTCTTCCCAGCGGCCACGGAACACGGCCGGAGACCACCGTTGGGGGCGATGTCAGCTTCAACTGCGTCAGCGCGCGTTGCAGGAGCTCGAGCTCGCGGCGGGCAGGTCCGATCGCGACCCGAACGACCCCGTGGTCCATGATCGTCACCAGGCCGCCTTGCCGCACGAGCGGCAGTGAAGGCCGCATCGACGAGCCAAGTACCTCGCCGGCGGACTGGAGTGCTGCTTCGAGCGTTGTCGGTCCCGTGTCCTCTTGCTTGCCGACTAGAACGGCGCCGAGCGGAAAGCGGTCGGCCAGCCGTAGGCGCCGCGGCGGGGCAACGTCGGCAAGATGCACGACTTGCTCCCAGTCCCACAGGATGAGCTCGGTGCCCGGGTACCCACGCGCGCGAAGGTCGGCTCTCGTTCGCCTCGCGCGCGCACGAACCAAGACGGAGGCGAGGCTCCGCTGCGCGATCCGCGTCGTGCGGTTGCCGCCCTCCGACAGGACGTGCTCGATGTTGACGAGGGCGCACGGAGCATCGCCCCGTAACCGGCTTGCCGGCGCGATTTCAACGTCCGGCGACCCGTCGACCACGATCTCCGCGCCACCGTCCGCCAGCGTCTCGGCCAACGCCGTATCGTCGACGCGGAAACGACGAGCTTGGACGGGTACGACCGCCGGAAGCCAATTGTGCCGCGGATAGCCGCCGAGCGCCTGCCGGGCAACCACCGTCAGACCCTACCAACCGCACGACGACAATCAACAAAATCTCCGGGCGCTCTCCTACGAAGCGGCTACTATCCGCGCCATGCCGTTCGGGAGGCGTGCAGGCCGCAGCCTGCGAGAGAGCCGCGGCGTCGTGTCGGGTCTGGCCGTCGTTTTGGGACTGAGCATCGTCGGCGGTGCGTGCGCGCACACGTCGGCCGGGAAAACGAAGGCCCCGCGCCTCGGGAGCAGCCTGCCACCTCGTCTCGCCGCCTCGCGCGGACGCAGCTTCTACGTCTCGCAGTCTGGATCGGACTCGAATCCGGGTACACGCGCGCGTCCGTGGCGAACCGTGCAGAAAGCAATCAGCGCCCTGAAGCCGGGTCAGACGGCCCTCGTTCGCGGCGGCGTCTATTACGAGAATCTTGTCGTCACCCGCGCCGGCACGCGCCGGCAACCGATCACGCTGAGGAACTACCCGGGCGCTCGTCCGGTCATCCGCGAAGCGAATCAGGGACAACTCAGCATGCCGTTGAGGGTCACAGCGGGTGCCGCCTTCTTCCGGATCCGCGGCTTCGTCTTCGAGGACCAAAAGGTGTCGTTCGGCCAGAACGTCTGGGTCTCGGACCACCAAGAGACCGGGCCCCCGCGGACGCACGACATCGAGATCTCTCACTGTGAGATCCGCAATAGCGTCGGCAGCGGGATCCTCGTGTCTCCGAACACGAAGAACGTTCAACTGATCGCCAACCTCGTTCACGACAACGGCGACGGCAAGCACCAGCACCAAGGGATCTACTTCCAGGGACAACACGGCTTGATTGCGGACAACATCGTCTACGGTCATGACGGCTTCGGGATCCAGGTGCGTGGCAACTACGGAGATTCGGACACGGCCACGCCGATCGCTGCTCGCGGAACGATCGTCACGGAGAACACCGTGGTCGGCAACACGCTGAGCGGAATCATGGTTGAAAACAACGCCGGAGATAACACGATCGTGAACAACATCTCCGCCTTCAACGGAAGCTACGCCGTGCGCGGCTACAACGATGGAGGCGGCACGATTCTGGGCGGGAACGTCGCAATTCGGAACCTCAGCTGGAGCAACAAGGGCGGCAGCTTCGGGGACACCGCGGGCAAGATCATCCGCTACTCCGACAACCTGGTTGGCAATCCACGCTTTGCCAACCCGAGCCGACATGATTTTCGAGCCGGGACCTACAGCCTCGCCGTCAACAGAGCCCTCCCGGCGTACGCGCTCCCGGTCGACTACTTCGGACGACCGAGGGGTCCGAAGCCAGACCTCGGGGCGATTGAGCGATAGCGACGAGCCGCCGCCCCGGCGAGCTGGCGGGGAACGGCTGGGGATTTACTTCGATGAGCCGTACTGGATCGTCGACCGCGGCCAAGGACGCGAGCTCTCGACCTCGCACCCGCTGGCGCTCTTCCTCGTCGAGGTCGGCAGGCGGTTCGGAACCGTCACCCTGTTCGGCCACGCGAAAGCTGCGGAGAAAGGCGGTCCCTACGCGGTGCCGGCCGACGCCGAGCTCGCCGAACTCGGCTACTACTCGAGCCTTCATCAGCCGATCGAGGTCGTGCGGGCGCTTCCACGCAGCGTCTCGGGCTTCTGGCGAGGACTCGGTTCGGTGGATGCCGTGTGGGTGTTCGGTCCACATCCGTACGCAATCGTCGGCATCGCCCTCGCCGCCCTGCGCCGCAAGCGGATCCTGTTGGGGGTTCGCCAGGACACGGTCCGCGTCATGCGAGCTCGACTGCCAGGACGGCGCTGGCTTCCGATCATCGCCATGTTTCGCGGGATGGACGCGGTCTACCGGTTGATCTCGCGCCGAAGCCCGACCGCCGTCCAGGGGCGCGAGCTGGCTGCTCGTTACGGCGGACGAAACGGGCGTGTCCTGGTGATGACGGAGTCGGTGATCCATGCGCGGGATGTTGTCGCGCAGCCGGCGCAGCACGACTGGACGGGCGAGATCGTGCTGCTGACGGTTGCCCGTGTCGAGCCCGAAAAGAACCCGCTGCTCCTTGTCGAAGCGTTGGCGAGGCTTGACGCGGACAATCCCGGACGCTACCGGGTCGTTTGGGTCGGCGAGGGCTCGGTGGAGGGAGCACTGCGCGCGCGCGCGGTGGATCTAGGCGTCGACGACAGGCTCGAACTGCGCGGATACATCCCAATCGACGCTGGACTGCTGGAGCTCTACCGCGGAGCGCACCTCTTCGTACACGTGTCCCTCTCCGAGGGCATGCCGAAGGTTCTCATCGAGGCGCTCGCGTCCGGCGTTCCGGTCGTCGCCACCGACGTCGGCGGAGTGCGTGCGGTCGCCGACGACGGTCGCGCGGCGCTGCTCGTCCCGCCGGACGATTTAACTGCTCTCGTCGACGCGATCCATCGACTCGAGAATGACGAGCCCTTGCGCAGCCGCCTCGTCGCCCGGGGCCTCGAGATCGCCCGCGGGCTCACGCTCGAGGCGGAAGCCGAGCGGGTCGGTGGGTTCTTACGAGGAGCCGGTATCTAATGCTGGGGCGCCGGAGGGCGCCGTCGCCGCCGGTTGCGGGCGCGGCAACTTGGCCGGCTCCGGGCTCAGCGCAGGCATTTGGATCAACTTCGGCAAGGCCAGTGCGAGTCCGATCACGATCCAGAGCGGCCGCGCCGTCTCGGACGAGATGAAGAAGACGCCAACGCACCAGGCGATCAGTCCGACCAGAAGCGCATTGCCGATCCGGCTGATGAAGAAGTCACCAGCGGAACGAGCCTGAATTCCTATCCGTCTGAGCGCGAGCGCTGTGGACGTCAGAAGTCCCATCAGCAGCACGAAACCGGGCACGCCGAGCTCTGTCAACGTTCCCAGGAAGGTGTTGTGGGGCTCCTGCGGAATCGGCTGGAAATTGCCGAAGTCGGTTCCGTGCGTGTTGAACATCCGGTCGAGCGACCCCGGCAGAAAGGCGCCGTACCCAATTCCGGTATACGGATGATTCCGAAAGGCGTCCCAGGCGGCGGGCCAGATGATGAGCCGACCGGAGCCGGTGTCGTTCGGACCGCCCTTTCCTTGCGCGAAGATCGTGGCCAGCCGCGGCTGGATGTCGTGTTGATACCGCACGAAGAACGCCGCTCCGCCGAGCGCGACGACGAGGAGGATCATTGCCTTTCTCCTCAGCGACCCGAACAGGCTGCGCGCCGGCCAGAGCACGAATAGCAGGAAGAGCGCGATGAGTTGCAAGACGCCGCCACGGGAGACGGTGCTCAGGACGGAGCCGATGTTGATGATTGCCACGAAGAAGAGCGCATAGCGCTTCCAGCCCCGAATGTGCGACGCGAGCACCAGGACGAGCGGCAGGACGATGAGCTGAAACGCAGC
>Ga0184605_10000091_pt1 | contig 23789 bp, 15 predicted proteins | sample PLM0_30_coex_FD_132995 | JGI IMG/M metagenome (GOLD analysis project Ga0184605, IMG submission 132995) | Groundwater sediment microbial communities from an aquifer in East River, Colorado, USA - PLM0_30_coex | ecosystem: Environmental > Terrestrial > Soil > Riparian zone | place: USA: East... | reverse complement strand
GTGGGTCGCTCAGGGCGCGACCATGACGGATTCGCACTTCAGCGGCACGATCCTCGGCGGGGCGGGCATCACCCTGACGCGTGGAACGTTCGACGGGAACGCGTGGGCGAAGGCCGACGTGACGATCACAGGCACCGCGGTCACGAACTAAGAGGCAGAGGCAGGCAGGCAGCAAAGAGACGGAGGGGCGCTGTCCGGCCCTTCCGTCCTTTACGTTCGTTCGAGCCCGACACGATCCCACCCACCGCGTTCAGCAGCGGCCTCGTAGGTGCTCTGCAGGAATTCGAGCAACGCCCCCTCCGGATCGCGCGCGACTCGCACTGCCTCGTACGGCAGGATCCACTCACGCATCGTGGGTTGATAGATCGCGGCAGCCGGGCGCACCGCGGCGTCTGAAAAGCCCGCGGGCTCGGGATAGGCGTACGCGTAAAACGCGGGCTCCGCCACTGGCCCACCCACTGTTCCGGGCCACCATCCGGCGCTGCTGCACTCGTGCGAGTACGCCTCGCGCGTGACATAGTCGGGGCAATTCGGGATCCCTCCGGGGTGCGGTGGCGCGCGGCGTCCCGAGAAGCGCGTGCACGCCAGGTCGAAGGATCCCCACCAGAAATGCGATGGGCTGGATTTCCCGAGGAAGCGACCCCGAAACTGTTTCAGCACGCGATCCGTGTGCGCCAGGATCCGCCAGCAGCGGTTCGCCGCTCCGGCGTCGTACGACGCGTGCACGCGATCTGCGGGGAAGGGCGTCGTGTCCGCGATCTCCACGGGAACCGGCCAGATCTTCGTCTCGACGCCGAGCGCCGCCAGCATGCCGATGTACTCGCGGTAGAAGTCGGTGACGGATCGAGGGGCCAGGGGGATGCTCTGCGGCGCGCCGTCACTCCTCCGCATCACCAGCCGGTGGTCCACGAAGTCGAATTCGACCTCGAAGCTGCCCCTGTCATACGGCATCGGCGATGTGCCCAGTCCGCGAGCGGTGAGGTACAGTGTGACCTGCCACCAGTGATTTTGCATTGGCGCCAGGGCGAGGCGCGTTTTCCCGACGATCTGCGTCCAGCGATGCAGCGTCGCATACGTGTCCGCCCAATCGCTCAACGGCAATTGGGGCCATGCACCCGGATTTTCTTCCATCGGGAAAGGTACTTCGTCGGTGTGGCCCTTGCGACACGACGGAGCAGAGTCTGCGTCTGATCGGCGATACTCGGCTTCTCCCAGTACATTGTCGCCCATGCATCCTGCGCTGATCCTGCTCGTTGGAATGGCCACGATCCTCGGGGCGATCCTCCTGCTCCGCCTGAACGCGTTCCTGGCGCTGATCACCGCCGCGATCGTGGTCAGCTTGCTCGCACCCGGTGAGCCGGCGGTGAAGATGGCTCGCGTGGCCGAGGGCTTCGGCCGCACGGCGGGGAGCATCGGCGTCGTCATCGCGCTGGCGTCGATCGCCGGCAAGGCGATGATGGACAGCGGGGCGGCGGACCGGATCGTCAAGGCGTTCCTCGCGCGGCTGGGCGTGGAGCGAGGTGCGACGGCCCTGTGCGCCACCGGCTACGTGCTGTCGATCCCCGTGTTCTTCGACACCGTGTTCTATCTGCTGGTCCCTTTGGCTCGCTCGATGTACGCGCGCACCAACCGCCATTACCTCAAGTACATCATGGCGATTGCGGCGGGCGCCGCGGCGACGCACACGCTGGTCCCGCCCACCCCCGGACCGTTGGCTGTCGCCGGGACGCTGGGCGTGGACCTCGGGACCATGGTCCTGGTCGGCCTCGTCGTGGCATTGCCGGCCGCCGGAGCCGGTCTCCTCTTCGCGGGATGGGTGGACCGCCGGATGCCGGTAGCGCTGCGCGACGACCCTGGCGGAGCGGCCGCTGCGGCGGCAGGGACGCACGCGCTCCCCGGCCTCGTCCCCTCGCTCCTTCCCATCGTGCTGCCCGTGCTGCTGATCTCGTCGCACACGGTCGTCGTGTCCATGACGTCGCGAGGCGGGGCGCGTACGATGTGGGCGGCACTGGCGCCCTACACGGGCGTAGTCGGGAACGCCAACCTGGCCCTCCTCGCATCCGCGGCGGTCGCCATGTGGGTGTACGCGCGGCAGCGCGGAGCGAGCCGGGCGGACCTGGCGGAGATGGTGGAGACGTCCCTGATGAGTGCCGGGGTGATCATCCTCATCACGGCGGCCGGCGGGGCGTTCGGGGCGACGCTGCAGGCGGCGCAGATCGGGCCCGTCATCGAGGCCGCCTTCGGGGCCCGCGGCTCGGGCTCCGGCGTGGCCCTGCTGCTCCTCGGGTTCGCCGTCGCCAGCTTGATGAAGATCGCCCAGGGATCGAGCACGGTCGCGATGATCACGACCGCGGCGATGCTGGCGGCGCTGATCCCCGGAACCGGTGCGCTCTCATTCCACAGGGTCTACGTCGCGACGGCGATCGCGAGCGGCTCGCTCGTCGGTACCTGGATGAACGACAGCGGGTTCTGGGTGTTCTCGAAGATGGGCGGAGTGACGGAGCTCGAGACCCTGAAGTCGTGGACTCCCCTGCTGGCGGTCGTCGGCGTAACGGGCATGGTGACGACGATCATGCTCGCGTTGCTGGTGCCCCTGCGATAAGCGCTGTCTAGTTGATGTCGAAGACGGTGCTCGTCACGCCCGCCAGGCCGGTGGCCGTGGCCGAGAGCCGATAGGCGGTGCCCGGCAGGCCGATCTTCAAGTCGGAGAACTGCGCGACTCCGTTGTCGGCCGCTACGGTGGTCGTACCTGAGAGTGTAGCCCCGCTCGTGCCCGTGCCGACGGTGATCGCCAACGTCACGGTGCCGGTGAAGCCCGTCGCGGGGTTGCCCAGCGCGTCGAACGCCGCGAGTCGCACGTTCGGCTTGATCGCCGCGCCGGCCGCGGCGGTGCTCGGCTGCACGCTGAACACGATCAGCGTCGCCGTCCCCGCGGTGACGGCGAACGCGTCACTCGTGGCCGCGCTCAGGCCGCTCGCGGTCACCTGCAGCCGGTAGCCCACGCCCGCCCGATCGATACTCAGATCGTTGAAGGACGCCACGCCGGCGACCGCTGCCACCATCTGCGTGCCGGACAACGTGCCGGTCCCGGGATTGGTCCCGATCGCCAGGGTCACGTTGCCGGTGAACGTTCTCACGGGGTTCCCCAGCGCATCCCGCACGGTCGCCTGGACCTGCGGAGCGATCGTCGCTCCCGCCTCGGTCGAGCGGGGCTGCGCCGAGAAGGTGAGCTGGCTCGGCGAGCCGACCTTGACGGTGAAGGCCGCGCTCGTGGCCCCCGCAAGACCGGCGGCGGCTGCCGACAACCGGTACCCCGTGCCGCTCCGGTCGACGCTCAGCGTGGTGAAGGTGGCCACGCCGGCCACCGCCGCGACCGTCCGCGTGCCGGACAGCACCGCGATGCTGGTGCCGGTCCCGGCCGTGATCGTGAGCGTCACGTCCCCGGTGAAACTCGTCTCCGTCAGGCCTGACGCGTTGCGCGCCTCGACCCGTACGGCCGGCGTGATCGTCGCCCCCGCCGTCGTGCTGGTCGGCTGCGTCGTGTACACCAGTGCGGTCGCCCGGGCGCTGGCGACGTCGAAGGGAGCACTCGCGGCTCCCGTGAGGCCCGTCGCGGTGGCCGAGAGCGTGTACCCGGTGCCGCTTTGGCCGATGCTCAGGGTCGAGAATCCGGCGACCCCGGCCTCGGCCCGCACCGCCGTCGTCCCCGAGAGCGTGGCCCCGCTGGTCCCCGTCCCGGCCGTGATCGCGACCGCGACATCGCCCGCGAAGGCCTCGGCGATGTTGCCCTGCGCGTCGCGCGCGGTCACCTCGACCTGGGGCGCGATCGTCGCCCGCGCCGTGGCCGTGCTCGGCTGCACCGTGAACGCGAGCTGGCTCGCCACCCCGGCGGTGACGTTGAAGAACGCGCTCGTGACCGCCGGCAACCCACCGCCCGTGGCGCTCAGCTTGTAACTGGTCCCCGCGACGTTGATCCTGAGGTCGGCGAAGCTGGCGACCCCGGCGACCGCCTGCGCGGTGGTGGTGCCCAAGAGCGTGGCTCCACCGGTGCCCGTCCCCGGCGTAATCGTCAGTGTCACGCTCCCCGTGAAGCTCGTCGCCGTCTGACCTGACGCATCGCGCGCGGTCACCTGGGCGGCGGGCGTGATCACACTTCCCGCCGTCACCGCGTGCACCGTGTCCGTTGGCTGCACCGTAAAGAAGAGCTGGGTCGCCGTCGAGGGCACGATGTCGAACACGGCGCTGGTGACCCCCGCAAGACCGGCGGCCGTGGCCGAGAGCGTGTAGCCGCTCCCTACGCTGTCGATGCTGAGACCGGGAAACGTGGCGACGCCGTCGATCCCGGCGAACGTCCGCGTGCCGGACAACGTACCACCCGCCGGATTGGTCCCGATCGCCACCGTGACGTTGCCCGCGAATCCGGTCGCGGTGTTGCCGAGCGCGTCACGCGCCGTGACCTGCACGGTCGGCCTGAGGTTCGCCCCCGCCGTCGCCGTGCTGGGCGGCGCGCTGAACACCAGTCGGGTCGCCGTCCCGGGCGCGATGCCGAAGGGCGCGCTGGTGACCGCCGGCAGCGCGCCCGCCGTGGCCACCAGCGTGTACCCGGTCCCGCTCTTGTCGATGCTCAGCGTGGAGAAGGCGGCGACCCCGCCGGCGGCGGCGACCGTCTTGGTGCCCGACAGCGTGCCGCCGCCGGGATTGGTCCCGATGGCCACCGTCACGTTCCCGGTGAACCCCGTCACGGTGTTGCCGGAGGCATCTCGCACCGTCACCTGGACCGACGGCGCAATGCTCGCCCCGGCCGGGGCCGAGCTCGGCTGCACGGTGAACGCCAGCTGGGTCGCCACCCCGGTGGTGATGGAGAACGCAGCGCTGGTGGCTCCTGTGAGACCCGTTGCTGTAGCCGACAGCGCATAACCGCTCGCCGCCTTGTCGATGCTGAGACCGGCGAACGTCGCGATTCCGGCGACAGCGGCGACCGCCTTCGTGCCGGACAACGTGCCGCCTCCGGGATTGGTCCCGAGCGCCACCGTCACGGTGCCTGTGAAGGTTGTCACGGAGTTCCCCAGCGCATCCCGCACCGTCACCTGCACGGCCGGTGTGATGCTCGCGCCCGCCGTCGTCGACGCGGGCTGCCCGGTAAACGCGAGCTGGCTCGGCGGGCCGGCGTTGACGGTGAAGGCCGCGCTCGTGACCCCCGCAAGACTGGCGGCGGTGGCCGAGAGACGGTACCCGGTGCCGCTCCGGTCGATGCTCAGCGTGGAGAAGGTCGCCAGCCCCGCCACCGCCGCGACCGTCCGCGTGCCGGACAGCGTCGCCCCACCGGCGCCTGTCCCCGCCGTGATCGTGAGCGTCACGTTCCCGGTGAAGCTCGTCTCCGTCTGGCCCAACGCGTTGCGCGCCGTCACCTGTACCGCCGGCGTGATCGTCGCCCCCGCCGTCGTGTTGGTCGGCTGCGCCGTGAACACCAGCGCAGTCGCCGCTGTAGCGGTGATGTCGAAGGGGTCGCTCACGGCTCCCGTGGGACCCGCCGCGGTAGCCGACAGCGTGTAGCCGGTGCCGCCCCGATCGATGCTGAGGGTGAAGAACGCGGCGACCCCGGCCACCGCCTGCACCGTCGTCGTCCCCGAGAGTACGGCCCCGCTGGTCCCCGTCCCGGCCGTGATCGCGACCGCGACATTGCCCGTGAAGCCTTCGGCCCTATTACCCAGCCCGTCCCGAGCGGTCACCTCGACCTGGGGCGCGATCGTCGCCCGCACCGTGGCCGTGCTGGGTTGCACCGTGAACACGAGCTGTATCGCCGCCCCAGCCGGGATGTCGAACAGCCCGCTCGTGGCCGCTGCCAGCCCGCCGCCCGTGGCCGTCAGCCTGTAGTCGCGCCCGCTCTGGTCGATACGCAGATCCGTGAACGAGGCGACTCCGTTGACTGCCGGCACAGTCGCCGTGCCCGCCAGCACGGCTCCGGTGCTACCCGTCCCCGCGGTAATCGCCAGGGTCACATTCCCCGTGAAGCTCGTGGCGACCTGGCCCGCCGCGTCGCGCGCGGTGACCTGGACGGCGGGCGTGATCGTCACGCCAGCCGTCGTCGTCGCGGGCTGGACAGCGAAGGTGAGCCGCGCCGGCGTGGAGGGAACGACGTCGAACGCGGCGCTGGTGTCGCCGGCGAGGCCGGCCGCCGTGACCGAGAGGGTGTAGCCATTCCCCGCGTTGTCGATGCTCAGGCCGGCGAAGGTGGCGACCCCGGCGTTCGCGGCGACCGTCCTCGAGCCGGACAACGTGCCACCCGCCGGATTGGTCCCGATCGCCACCGTCACGTTGCCCGCGAATCCGGTCGCGGTGTTGCCCAGCGCGTCGCGCACCGTGACCTGCACGGCCGGCGTCACGGCCGCCCCGGCCGTCGTCGCACCGGGCTGGACCGTGAACACCACCCGGGTCGCCGCTCCGGGCGTGACCGCAAACGGGGCGCTCGTGGCGCCCGCCAGCCCGCTGGTTGTGCCCGCGAGCGTGTAGCCGCTCCCCACCCTGTCGATGCTGAGGGTCGAGAAGGTGGCGATGCCGCCGGCGGCCGCGACGGTCTTCGTGCCCGACAGGGTACCGCCCGCGGGATTGGTGCCGATCGCCACCGTCACGTTCCCGGTGAAGTCCGAGACGGTGTTCCCGAAAGCGTCTCGCACCGCCACCTGGACCGGCGGTGCGATGTGCGCCCCCGCCGTCATGGGCGAGGGCTGGATGGTGAAGGCGAGCTGGCTCGCCGGCCCAGTCAAGATGTCGAACGGGTCGCTGGTCGCTCCCGTCAAGGCGGTAGCGGTGGCCGACAGCGTGTATCCGGTTCCACCGCTCTCGGTGCCCGTCTTGTCGATGCTGAGGAGCGAGAAGGTCGCGACCCCGGCGACCGCCGTCACCGTCGTCGCGCCGGCGAGCGTGGCCCCGCTGGGGCCCGTCCCCGCCGTGATCGTGAGCGTCACACTGCCGGTGTAGCCGGCGACGGTGTTGCCCAACGCATCCTGCGCCGTGACCCGAACCGCCGGCGCGATCGTCGCACCGACAGGCGCGTTGGTGGGTTGCACCGTGAAGGCGAGCTGGGCCGGCGAGCCGGCGTTGATCGCGAAGGGGCCACTCGTGGCGCCCGTGAGGCCGGCCGCCGTCGCCGACAGCGTGTACCCGATACCGCTCTTGTCGATGCTGAGGGTCGGGAAGGTGGCAACCCCCGCCGTCGCGTCCAGTGTCGTCGTCCCGGAGAGGGTGCCGCTGGCGGGATTCGTTCCGATCGCGACGGTCACACCACCCACGAAGCCCGTCGCCGTCCTGCCCTGCGCATCCCGGACCGCGACCTGCACGGCCGGACTGATGACCGCCCCCGCCGTCGCCGAGCTGGGCCGCGTAAGGAAGGCGACCTGCGCCGGGGGCCCTGGGGGACCAACGACCCGATCGGATCTGCAATTCGAAAGCAGCGAGCACAACGCGATGAGCCCGGCCGCTCCGGCCAGACGGGCAGCGAGGCCGGGTGACGGGGCCCCCACGGTGGCCCTCAGGTCGCGGCGCACGTGGGTATCCTCAGGCAGGTTGTGCGCCAAGCGCCGCTCGCTTGCCGTGCCGCTCTCCAGTTGCCCCGGTCCGTGCCGCAGACACACCATTGTGGCAATCGTGTTACAGTCCCGCAAACGTCGCCCTCAATCCCCATATGTCAAGCGGCAGGACCTGGTCATCGACGATCGAGGTGACGCCATGGTGGCGGCGCTCGCGCTCGCGGTGCTGCTGCCCCTGCGATAACGTTGTCATCATGCGCGCGAAGCTCGATCTCCCGACCCTCGATGCCGTGCTGGGCTCGGCGAGCGCCGTAACCGCTGGCCGGCTGGCTGGTGAGGGACCCGCGGGCCGACTGCCCCTCACCCCCGACATGTTGCGCGAGCAGCCGAGTGGCAACGTGTTCGGCCTGACGCAGAACGTGGGCATGGGCTGGAGCCCCGCGGCGCTCGAGGGTCCGCAGTACGTCATCGTCAGCACCCAGGGCGGCTTGCGGAGCGAGGACGGTCGCCCGGTGGCGCTGGGATACCACACCGGGCACTGGGAGATCGGGCTGCTCGTCCGGGAGGCGGCGGAGACGCTGCGCGCGGCGGGGGCGATCCCCTTCGCGGCGTATTGCAGCGACCCCTGCGACGGCCGCACCCAGGGGACGACTGGGATGTTCGACAGCCTGCCCTACCGCAACGACGCAGCCGTCGTCATGCGCCGGCTGATTCGCTCCCTCCCCACGGCGTCGGGCGTGATGGGCGTCGCCACGTGCGACAAGGGGCTGCCGGCGACCATGCTCGCGCTCGCCGGATGCAGTGGGCTGCCCGGCGTGATCGTCCCCGGCGGCGTCACGCTGCCGGCGGTCGGGGCTGAGGACGCAGGGACGGTCCAGAGCCTAGGCGCGCGCTTCGCCAGGGACCTGGTGAGCCTCGACTACGCGGCCACCATGGGTTGCCGCGCCTGCGGGTCCGCGGGCGGCGGATGCCAGTTTCTGGGAACGGCGGCGACGTCGCAGGTCGTGGCGGAGGCGCTCGGCCTGGCGCTGCCCCACAGCGCGCTCGCGCCGTCGGGCGAGCCGGCGTGGCTCGAGCTGGGCCGACGCTCGGCGCTGGCGCTGCTCCGGCTCGACGCGCTCGGCATTCCACTCGGGAACATCCTGACCCGGCACGCGCTCGAGAACGCCATGTTGGTGCACGCGGCGTTCGGCGGCTCGACCAACCTGCTGCTGCACATCCCGGCCATCGCCCATGCGGCGGGACTCCGGCCGCCAACGGTCGACGACTGGATCCGCGTGAATCGCGCTACGCCGCGCCTGGTCGATGCCCTACCCAACGGCCCGCGCGGCCACCCCACCGTGCAGGTGTTCATGGCGGGCGGTGTGCCGGAGGTGATGCTGCACCTGCGCCGCATGGGGCTGCTGCACGGCGACGTGCTCACGGCGACGGGCGACACCCTCGACGCGACGCTCGACTGGTGGGAAGGGAGCGACCGGCGACGGGAAGGGCGGGCGCGGCTCGGCGCGGCGGCAGCCGTCTCGCCTGACGACGTCATCATGGCCCCCGACGCCGCGCGCCGCGCCGGCCTGACCAGCACCGTGGTGTTCCCGGTCGGGAACTTGGCACCCGAAGGGGCGGTGATCAAAGCCACGGCGCTCGACCCATCCGTGGTGGGAGACCAGCAGGTGTACCGCCACCGCGGCCCCGCGCGCGTGTTCGTGGACGAGCGGGACGCGATCCGGGCCGTGAAAGGGGGGGGAACCGAGCGGCCAGTCCGACCGGGTGACGTAATCGTGCTGATCGGCACGGGGCCGTCGGGCACGGGGATGCAGGAGACCGCGCAGATCACCACCGCGCTGCGGTATCTGCCCTGGGGGAAACACGTCGCGCTCCTCACCGACGGCCGCTTTTCCGGGTTCTCGAGCGGCGCCTGCGTGGGGCACATCGGCCCGGAGGCGCTGCACGGCGGCCCGATCGGCCGGGTGCGCGACGATGACGTGATCGAAATCGTGATCGACCGCGGCACCCTCAGGGGCTCGGTCGACCTGGTGGGGGCGGCCGGGCAGCCGCTCGACGCGCCGGCGTGCGCCGCGCTGCTCGAGCAGCGAGCCCCTCATCCCGGGCTCGCGCCCCACGCGGCGCTGCCCGCGGACACACGCCTGTGGGCGGCGCTGCAGCGCGCCAGCGGCGGCACCTGGGCAGGCTGTGTGTACGACGTCGATCGGATTGTGGCGGCGCTCGAGGCGGGTCTCGAGCTCACCAAGGAGGTGAAGTGATCTCGCGGGTGACCCGCCGCCGGACGGCCTCGATGTCCTGCACCGCTCGAACCTCGACGCAGCCGGTTTGGGTCCAGGGGAACTCCGCGGCGATGCGGACCGCCTCCTCCAGGTCCTCGGCCTCGATTAGGTTGAAGCCCGCGAGCATTTCCTTGGTCTCGGTGAACGGCCCGTCCACGACCGTCTGCCGGCCGTGTCGGACGCGCACCGATTTGGCGGTCGCCGCCCGCTCGAGCATCTGGGAATCGAGCAAGCGCCCGTCTTGGCGCAGCTCGTCGGCATGCGCCAGGCAGTCGCGCATCTTCGCGTCGAACTGTCCCTCCGGGAGCGCGTCGAGCAGGGTGCTGTCGGTGTAGATGAGAATGGCGAATTTCATGCCGTAATCTGGCCGGTTGCCTGTCACATGCCAAGCCGCCAATCCATCCATTCATCGTTCTGACACCTTCTTGACTCCCCGCGAGTTCCCGTCTGATGGCTTCGCATCCATAATTATTGGACATGCTCCTTGCGGTGTGCGTCCTCCTTTGCGCCGACTCCACGCCCAGCTACTCGGGCCGGGACCATGAGCTCGACGTGCCGATTCCGCGCCTTGAAGCCGAAGTCGTCATAGACGGCGACCTCGCGGACTCCGTCTGGGCCCGTGCCGCGCGGTTGACCGGCTTCTCACAGTATTCCCCCAACGACGGCGTGCCGGCCGCGGACTCCACCCAGGTGCTGGTCTGGTACTCGGCCACGGCGATCCATTTCGGCATTCGCGCCTTCGAGCAGCACGGCCGTCCCACGGTGACGTTGGCGAATCGCGACCAGATCTTCGGCGACGACAACGTGCAGATCCTGCTCGGCACGTTTCACGACGGGAAGCAGGCCTTGATGTTTGCCGTGAATCCGCTCGGCGTCCAAGGCGATGGCTCCCTGATCGAGGGCGCCAACGTGACCGCCAGCGGCTTCATCGGCGGCGCAGTCGTAGGACGGGAGCAACCCGATTTGAGTCCCGACTTCGTGTTTCAATCGCGCGGGCGCGTCACCGAATGGGGATACGAAGTCGAGGTGCGCATTCCGTTCAAGAGCCTCCGGTATCAGCCGCGGCAGCCGCAGGACTGGAAGCTGAACGTCGTACGCGAGGTCAAGCACTCCGGCTTCGAGGACTCCTGGTTCCCGGCGCGCCGCGCCAGCGCCACGTTCATCGGCCAATCGGGCAACCTGGTCGGCCTGAGCGGCATGCATCGCGGTCTCGTCGTGGACCTGAATCCGGAGGCCACCGGGAAAGCGAGCGGTGCTCCCACCCCCGGCGACTATCGGTACGACCTGGGAAACCCGCAGGTGGGTGGCAACGTCCGCTGGGGGGTCTCGGATAACCTCACCCTCAACGGCGCGTTCAAACCGGACTTTTCGCAGGTCGAGTCGGACGCGGGCCAGCTCGCGTTCGATCCGCGGCAGGCGCTGTTCTTCGCCGAGAAGCGGCCCTTCTTTTTGGAAGGAAGCGAGCTGTTTCAGGTGCCGCAGAGCCTGATCTATACGCGTCGCATCGTCCAGCCGGTAGCGGCGGTCAAGCTCACCGGGACCACCTTCGGCACCGACATCGGTCTGCTCTCGGCGGTGGACCAGAAGTTCGCGTCGGCGACGGGCACGGAGAATCCCATTGTCACCATTCTGCGGGCCCAACGTAGCCTGGGTCGAGGCTCGCGCGTGGGCCTGGCGTACACCGATCGGATCGAGGGCGGCGATTACAACCGCGTCGCGGAGGTCGACAGCCGGCTGGTCTTCAAAGAGATCTATGGACTCAACCTGCAGCTCGCGGGCAGCCGCACGCGTGTCGGGGGAGTGACCACGACCGCGCCGCTGTGGCTGAGCCAGTTCACGGTACAGCATCGCATCTGGGGTCTGCGCAGCCTGTTTGCCGGCATCGCGGACGAGTTTCGCGACGCGAGTGGATTCATCGGTCGAGCGGGGATCGTGCATGCGAACGCCGATCCGAGCTACACGACCTATGGGCGGCCCGGGGCGTTGCTGCAGCGGTTCACGGGCGACATCGTGGTGGACGGCATCTGGCAGTATCAGAACTTCATCCACGGACGCCACCTGCAAGACAAGAAGCTGCACTTCAACGGTAACGCGACGTTACGCGGCGGGTGGAGCGTGGGCGCGGGATATTTCGTGGAATCGTTCGGATACGATTCCGCCCTGTATGCCGGTTACCGGCTCGAAGTGCCACGCGCCGGGGGCGGGGGGGGCCTCGACACGGTGCCGTTCACGGGACAGCCCACGATCGCGAACGGCGAGTACATCGTCCAGGTCGGGACGCCGCAGTGGAAGCACTTCAGTGGCGGCGGCTACTTCCTGCAGGGCCACGACGAGAACTTTTTCGAGTGGGCCTCGGCCGACTTGCTGCTCTTGAGCGTAGACCTGTCCTATCGCCCCACGGAGCGGCTCCGCAACAGCGTCAGTTATTTCTGGCAGCAGGTGAATCGCCGCACCGACGGCAGCCTGGTGAACGTGGGTCGCGTGCTCCGGGCCAAGCTCGAATACCAGGTTTCGCGTCCGCTGTTCGTCCGGGTGGTGGGCCAGTACATCCAGGACAAGACGGACTCGCTGCGGGATGACTCACGGACCGGCGCTCCGATTCTCATCCGGAGACCAGACAGCAGCCTGACGCGCGCCGCTGCGTCGCGCACCAATCTGTTCCACGCCGATGTGCTGCTCAGCTATCAACCGGTCCCGGGGACGGTGGTGTTCGCCGGGTACGGGAGCAACATGGTGGACCAGGATGCCTTCCGGTTCCGACGGCTCACGCGCACCGACGACGCCTTCTTCCTCAAGCTGAGCTACTTGTTCAGGCTCTGAGCCTCAGGGCGCTGTCGGTGTGGATCAGGATGGCGAATTTCATGGTGGTTCCTTGTCTAAGGACGCTATGCCACCGCGGCCGGTGCGGGCCGAGTAGTACCATAGCGTTGCGGAGCGTGTCAATGCCCCGCGAAGCGCTCACATAGACAAGGCGCTGTCCCGCTGATAGCTTCGCCGCTTCCCCATTCAAGGCCTATGCCACCCTTTCTTGCAGAGGTTCTCGGCACCATGCTGCTGATCATCCTGGGCGATGGTGTGGTTGCCAATGTGGTGCTCAACAAAACCAAAGGCCAGAACGCCGGGTGGATTGTCATCACGGCGGGCTGGGCGTTCGGCGTGGCGGTCGCCGTGTATGCCGTCGGCGCCTTCAGCGGCGCGCACTTGAACCCCGCAGTGACCATCGGCCTCGCCTCCATCGGCAAGTTCGCATGGGCAAGAGTGCCCGTCTACATCGCAGCTCAAATGCTCGGCGCGTTTCTCGGGGCCACGCTCGTGTGGCTCGCCTACCTGCCGCACTGGCCCGTGACGGAGAGTCAACCCGCGAAGCTGGCCGTTTTTTGCACCGCCCCCGCCATCCGCAACACGGGGGCGAATCTCCTGACCGAAATCATCGGGACCTTCGTGCTGGTGCTGGGTGTGCTGGCTATCTTGACGCCGAAGAATCTCAACCCGGTGCACGGTTGGGATGTGGGATTCGGCCCATTCCTGGTCGGCATCCTCGTGTGGGCCATCGGGCTGTCGTTGGGTGGGCCGACCGGCTACGCGATCAATCCGGCGCGCGACTTGGGTCCAAGAATCGCTCATGCGCTGCTGCCGATCGCGGGCAAGGGCAATTCGGACTGGGGCTATGCGTGGATCCCGGTGGCCGGGCCGATCATCGGCGGGTTGATCGCGGCGCTCGTGTACAAGACGTGGTGGCCGGCATGAAGTACATCCTGGCTCTCGACCAAGGCACCACGAGCTCGCGCGCCATCGTGTTCGATCACAGCGGGAGCGTGGTTGCGTCGGCCCAGAAGGAGTTCCGCCAGATTTTTCCCAAGCCCGGCTGGGTGGAACACGATGCCACGGAGATTTGGGCCACGCAGCTACTAACGGCGACCCAGGCGCTCGGCAAGGCTGGCCTGACCGCCGCCGATATTGCGGCGATTGGGATCACGAATCAGCGCGAAACCACCGTGGTGTGGGACCGCCAGACGGGCGAGTCGGTGCATCACGCCATCGTGTGGCAGGATCGCCGTACGGCCGCCCGGTGCGACCAGTTGAAGGCCCGCGGGCTCGCGCCCATGATCAAGCGCAAGACCGGCCTGGTGGTCGACGCCTATTTCTCCGGCACGAAACTGGAATGGATTCTCCGCACTGTTCCGGGCGCGCGGGCCAAGGCGAAGGCCGGCAAACTGGCGTTCGGCACCGTGGACTCGTGGCTCCTCTGGAACCTCACCGGCGGTCGCGTGCACGTGACCGATCCGAGCAACGCATCGCGCACCATGCTGTTCAATCTGCGGACCGGCGATTGGGACGACGAGCTGCTCAAACTGTTCGATGTGCCGCGCTCCGTGCTACCGGCGGTGCGCTCCTCGAGCGAAGTGTACGGCGAGACCACGCTCTTTGGCCGCGCGATTCCGATCGCCGGCATCGCGGGCGACCAGCAGGCGGCGCTGTTCGGCCAGGCGTGCACCCAGCCCGGCATGGTGAAGAACACCTACGGCACCGGTTGTTTCATGCTCATGAACACCGGCACGAAGCCGATCGCGTCCAAGAACAATCTCCTGACGACGGTCGCGTGGCGCATCGGGAAACGGACCGAGTACGCTCTGGAAGGCAGCATTTTCATCGCCGGTGCGGTGGTGCAATGGCTGCGCGACGGCCTGGGCATTATCACGTCGTCGTCCGAGGTCGAAGCCCTGGCCTCGCAGGTGGATGATACGGGTGGGGTGTATCTGGTCCCCGCATTCGCCGGACTGGGCGCCCCGCACTGGGATCCCTACGCGCGCGGCCTGCTGGCGGGCGTCACGCGCGGCACGACAGCGGCGCATATCGCCCGCGCGGCATTGGAGGGAATCGCGTTTCAGGTGGCCGACGTGCTGCGGGCGATGGAAGCCGACGCAAAGATCAAGCTGAAGGAGCTGCGGGTGGATGGCGGCGCGTCCGCGAACAACCTGCTGATGCAATTCCAGTCGCACCTGCTGGGCGTTCCCGTGGTGCGACCGAAGGTCACCGAGACCACGGCGCTCGGCGCGGCGTATCTCGCGGGATTGGCCGTGGGCTACTGGAAGGACCAAAAGCAGATCGCGGCGCAGTGGCAGGTGGATCGCCGCTTCACGCACGCGATGAAAGCCGCGCAGCGCAAGCAGCTCGAGACCGGCTGGCGGAAGGCGCTCGACCGGGCAAAACGATGGGAAGAGGCGGACTGAGGGTCCAATGGAAGTCATCATTCAGCGAGACTACGAGCAGATGAGCAGAGTCGCGGCGCAGATCGTCGCGGAGGTGCTCAACACCAAGCCGAATGCCGTGCTCGGGATGGCGACCGGGTCCACACCACTCGGCCTCTATCAGGAGCTGGTGCGGCTGCACAAAGAGGCGGAACTCGACTTTTCTCGGGTGACGACGTTCAATCTCGACGAATACGTGGGCCTGCCCGCGAATCATCCGCAGAGCTACCACTACTTCATGCACGAGCACTTCTTCCAGCACGTGAACATCCCACCGCACAACATCAACATCCCCTCGGGGACGACCAGTAACTACCCCGCCTTCTGCGAATGGTACGAGAAGCGCATTGCGGAATGCGGCGGGATCGACCTCCAGATCCTGGGCATCGGCTCCGACGGTCACATCGCATTCAACGAACCGGGGAGTTCCCTGAGCTCCCGGACGCGGCTCAAGACCCTGTCCAAGCAGACGATCGACGACAATGCGCGGTTCTTCGAGCGCCGAGAGAGTGTGCCTGTCTATGCGATCACCATGGGCGTCGGGACCATCCTCGATGCGCGCAAGCTGGTTTTGGTTGCGAGCGGGAAGGCCAAGGCCAAGGCGATTGCCCAAGCCGTCGAGGGACCGGTCACCAGCATGGTGACCGCAAGTGCGATCCAGCTGCACGGTGATGCGATCGTGATCACGGACGGGGAAGCGGCCGCGGGCCTGACGATGCGCGACTACTACGCGTTCATCTACGCGGCCAAACCCGCGGCGCCGCAGTCATGAGAACAGCGTGTCGCTTCTTACCGCTGCTCCTTCTCCTGGGATGGCCGCAGCGGTCTGCCCGGGCTGAATTCCAGATTGTCGGGAAGCGGGCGGTGGTTTATGCCACTGCCGAGAGCACCAGCTTGAGGTTGACGCCCACAGACACCCTGCTGTTCAAGCCGTCAGAGCCCACCTCGGAAGCGAAGGTGTACGTCTTCGTCGATCCGCGGAAAACCTTCCAGCCGTTGATTGGAATCGGCGGTGCGCTGACGGATGCAGCGGCGGAGACCTTCGCCAAACTGCCCCCCGCACGACAGGAAGAACTGCTGCAAGCGTATTTCAGCACCGACCGAGGGATCGGGTACACCCTGGGCAGGACCAACATCCACAGCTGTGACTTCTCGAGCGAGAGCTACACCTATGTCGACGAGGGTGACAAGGACCTGAACTCCTTCTCGATCGCGCACGACCTGCGGTTCAGGATCCCGCTCATCAGGAGAGCGATGGCCGCGAGCGGGAACCGGCTCAAGCTGTTCGCCAGTCCCTGGAGCCCGCCGGCGTTCATGAAGGACAACAATGACATGTTGCACGGCGGGCACCTGCGCCCCGAGTACGCTCGTTCCTGGGCGCTCTACTTTGCGAAGTTCATTCAGAGCTATCGGAAGGCAGGCGTGCCGGTCTGGGGGATCACCATCCAGAACGAGCCGATGGCCGTCCAGCGGTGGGAGTCCTGTGTCTTTCAGGCTCAGGACGAGCGGGATTTTCTCAAGCACCACCTCGGTCCCGTGATGGCGCAGCAGGGACTGGGCGGCGTCCACATCATGGTCTGGGACCATAACCGCGATCTTATCGTTCAGCGGGCGCTGGCGATTTTCGAGGATTCCGCGGCCGCGAAGTACGCCTGGGGAATCGGCTTCCACTGGTATGAAGACTGGTCGGGCGGGACGCAGATGTACGACAACGTGGCCCTGGTCAACCGACTCTATCCCACCAAGCACCTCCTGTTCACCGAAGGCACGCCGGCGAACTTCGACTCGACCGGGTACGGACGCTGGAGCCTGGGCGAGGCGTATGGGCGCTCGATGATTCACGATTTCAATTCGGGGGCCGAGGGATGGACGGATTGGAATATTCTGCTCGATGAACGGGGCGGTCCGAACCACGTCGGGAACTTCTGTTTTGCCCCGATCCATGCCGATACGCGCACCGGCAAGCTCATCTACACCAACTCGTACTACTACATCGGCCACTTCTCGAAATTCATCCGTCCCGGCGCCAAAAGGATTATGGCGGCCCCGAGCCGCAGCATGCTGCTCACTACGGCCTTCGTCAATCCAGACGGTACCGTGGTCGTGGTCGTCATGAATCCGACGTCAAAGGGGGGCGACTACAACCTCACCGTCGGCTCGGTGTTCGTGCAGATCAACTCACGGCCACACTCGATCCAGACGGTGGTCTTCAAGGCGACGTGAGAATCTCCCTCATGTGCGTGTGTGCCCGAGCCGCCATGCCCACACGACCAGCCCGGCACTCAGGGCGACGATGAGGATATCGCTCGCAAACACGTGAGAGCGGTCGATCACCTCCCACACATGGGCGACCGCGATGACGGCGAACAGCATGCCGGTCGTGTACAAGTAGGCTTTCATTTGTCTCGGATGGGATCGATGCTCCGCTCGATGCGCTGATCGGGAACGAACCACAGCAGCGCGACCAGCACATACAGGAGGACGCGGCCCTTCAACTCCAGGACCATGATCGTGATGATGACGGCGATGACGCCGTCGCTGAACGCCTCGAGCCGGCCTTTCCCCATGACGAGAAGCTAAGGGAGCCACGAGCATGAGTGGAGTGCCGGCCTTCGGATGACCGAACCGGCAGGACGTCCACCGACATTCCTGGACTTTTGATCTTTCGGCGTGCATTGTCTGTCAGCTCACGAGTCCCTCCCTTTGCGTTTGGCGGCATCGCTCATGATAGTGCTCCGTCGCCTCCTGCTCTCGCTTGCCGGTGCCCTCTGGTGCGCCGCAGCCTCCCTTACTCCCGTCGGCGCGCAGCAACCCACGGGTACGATCACCGGGCAGGTCATCGACAGCGCGACCCGACAGCCGCTGGTCGGCGTCAATGTCGTGGTCGAAGGCACCGGACTCGGGGCGATCACTCGTGAGGACGGTACGTTTTCGATCGTCGGCGTCCCCACAGGAACGCACACGCTGCGTGCGCGCCGGATCGGCTACGGGTCCGTACCGGTCGTCGTTAACGTGTCCGAGGGATCGACGGTGTCGGTGACATTGGCGCTCGAGAAAGGAGCGGCGCTTCTCGATGAAATCGTGGTCGTTGGATACACCACCCAACGGAGAGCGAACATCACGGGCGCCGTCGCCACGGTAGACATGGCAGATGTGGAGACGCGAAGAGTTCCCGATGTGGCGCAGGTGTTACAAGGGCAAGTCGCCGGTCTGGCGGTGACGCAAAGTACCGGTGCGCCGGGAGAGGCAATCAATATTCGTATCCGTGGTGAAGGGACGATAGGGAACAACAGCCCGCTCTTCATCGTGGACGGAGTCCCCAGCCGCGATATCTCGTTTCTGAATCCCGCAGATGTGCAGTCCATGACCGTGCTCAAGGATGCGTCTGCCGCCTCCATTTATGGCTCCAGGGCTTCTGCGGGCGTCATCGTGATTACGACCCGACGTGGAGAAAGCGGGAAATCCACTTTCGACGTCAACTACTATGCCGGGATGCAGCGGGCGACCAATCTCCCGATCATGCTGAACGCCACTCAGTACATGAACAAGATGGAGGAAGCCTGGAACAACTCCGGGTTTACTGGCACAAACCCGTATACGGTGGACAAAGGCCGGACCGATCTGGCCAATACCGATTGGTTGCACGAGTTATTCACCACGGGAACGACCCAAAACGTGCAGCTGACCGCGAGTGGAGGTACCGACAAGATCCAATACCTCATGTCCGGGGGACTCAATCAGCAGGATGGCATCGTCATTTACGCGAATGACAGGTATCAGCGCCTCGATTTCAGGACGAACATCAATGCCGGCGTGAGTGATCGCTTCAACATTGGAACCAACCTCCTGCTTTCCTATGCCATGCAGGACAAGCTTTCCTCGAAGGGAGATGCACCCGGCATTATCCGTCACGCCCTGATCAGGCCTCCCGTCATACCGGTCTACAAGGATCCCAGTGATCCCACGTATTCGGCGAGCGACCCATTTACCGATTTGCCGTTTTTCGCAACGCCCTGGGATAACAACAACAATCGATACGAATTCGGCTCGAACCCCGTCGCCCTGGCGTATTTCACCAATGACAAGAGAAACAACTTCAAAACGTTCGGCAATATTTACGCAGAATACGCTGTGTCATCGGCTCTGAGATTCAAGAGCAACCTCGGCGTCGATGTGAACTTGAGGCACGACAAGGCTTTCAACCAGAATTTCGGCGATGATAACGGCGGAGGGAGTCTTTTAGACCAGGGAACCGGTCGTCAAAATCGTCCTACCGGGTTGAACGAAGACAGAGGGCAGGAAACGACTATCACCTGGAACAACACCCTGAATTACAGCAAGCAGCTTCAACGGCATGAGATCAGTGCGCTGGCAGGCAGCGAGTATATCACCAACTATTCCTCTGCCATCGTTGGATCAAGACAAAGATTCGACTATGTACGAGAGAACTTCCAATATCTCGACTATGGTGGAACCCTAGATCAAAACACCGGAGGTTCTGGATCGGAATGGAGGCTGTTCTCCCTCTTCGGTTCGGCAACGTACGTGTTCGATACGCGTTACATGATTACCGCCAATCTCAGAGCAGATGCGTCTTCCAGGTTCGCGGTAAACCATCAATGGGGGTATTTCCCTTCGGTTTCCGTAGGCTGGAGAATGTCCAATGAGCGGTTCATGCAGCATGTCGGATGGATCTCTGACCTGAAACTGAGAGCCAGCACCGGCACATTGGGCAACCAGGAGATTGACAACTACGCGTTCCTGACATTGCTCCGCAGGCAGGGAGACCAAATTCTCGTTTCGCGCTACGGCAATCCCGACCTGAAATGGGAGACGACTTCACAGAAGGACGTCGGGGTGGACGTGGGCGTGCTGAACAATAAGCTCTATCTCTCCCTGGATTACTTTGTGAAAAGGACGTCCGACATCCTGTTACCCATTTTGTTGCCATCCATAGTAGGGAATGTGTCTCCGACGATCGTCAACGCGGGTGAAGTGAGCAATAAGGGATTGGAAGTCGCTCTCAATTTCACCGACACCCGTGGACCGCTCAAATATGGCATCAATGTGAATGCGGGCACCGTCACGAATCGGGTGGACAAATTACACCCCAATTTGCCGAACATCATAGGGGATGTGTACAAGACAGAAGTAGGGCACCCCCTCGGCGCATTCTATGGTTACGTGATGGAAGGCATTTATCAGAATCAAAATGAAATCGACACGCATTTATTTGGAACGGTGAATCCCCCGGACCAGCCGGGCGATATACGATTCAAGGACTTGAATGGCGATGGCAAAATCAACGATAACGACCGGACGTTCATCGGCAATTCAATTCCAAAGCTCACGTACGGTTTGAACCTATTCGGCAGCTATCATCGTCTCAGCCTGTCGGTGTTCTTTCAAGGCGTAGGGGGAGTCGACAAATACAACGATGCCAAGCAAATAACGGATTACGACAGCCGTCCCTTCAACCATAGCGTCGCGGTATTAGGGGCCTGGAATGGCGAGGGCACCAGCAACACCATTCCTCGCACCACCTTCAACGACAATGGCAGCAGCAAGAAATCGAGCATTTTTGTGGAGGATGCCTCGTATTTTCGCCTCAAGAATCTCGAGATCGGATATGCGGTGGGACCTACCCGGCGCCTGTACGTCTCCGGCCAGAATCTTTTTACCATCACGAACTATTCGGGACTGGATCCGGAATCCACCGATATCCTGGACCGGGGAACGTATCCCCAGGCGAAGGCATTCTTGTTCGGAATCAACGCGACATTTTGATCGGTAGGAGCCATCATGAACACGAGATTCACGGCAGCCGCATCGATCCTGGTCATGTCACTGGTCGGCTGCGATTTGCACAACGATCCTATCGGTTTGCTTACTCCGGGGCAGATCAGCACGGACCCGACATTGAATTCCGTCAAGGTGTCGGTGACATCGTCCTATCAGATGCTTGCCAGTACACTCAATCTCCTCGGCGAATGGAGATGGGATTTGGGCACGGTGTTCAGAAACGATTTCATCGTGGACGACATCGCTTCGGATGATGTGAAAAAGAAATGGAACCCCGATGGCGACCAGGCATGGATGGATCAGGTCCAAAGCTTCAACTTCACCGCCTCCAACCAGGCGTTCAATGGGCAGTGGAGCTACGACTACGAAGGGATAACGCGGGCCAATCTGGCCATCAGCTATTTGACCGATGCCGCAATCACCGCACAAATCGGCATCGATCCGGCCTTGAAGGACAGGCTGTTGGGCGAGGTCTATTTTCTGAGGGCGTTTTACTATTTCGATCTGGTAAACAACTTCGGAGATGTACCCTTGGTGCTGAGGCCACTTTCAGGTTTTGACGAAGTGTACAGTGTGGCGAAGCGAGCAACAAAAGACAACGTGTACGCACAGATTTCGCTAGACTTGGCCCAGGCCAAGACACTATTGCCCAACAGCAAATATTCCGATCCGGTGGAAACGTGGCGGGCGTCCAAGGGAGCCGTCCTGGCCTTGCAGGCCAAAGTGGCGCTCTACAACCAACGATGGACAGACGTCATCAGTATCGTGACCGAATTGGAGGGCCTGGGTTTGTACAGTTTGAACCCCAATTATTTCGATAGCTTCGATGTAACCAAGGAAGCGACCGAGACTGAAGTCATTTTCGACTACGATCACCAGTCCCTGCGAACGCCGAGAAAGGGCAACGGACTGTGCGCCCCGCTGGACTGGGGCTTTATCGCTCCGACCGACAATTTTCTCGCCGAATTCGAAACCGATGACCCACGGTTCGAGTACACGGTCAACGTCGCCGATAAAGCGGTTTACAAGTTATTGGGTGCGACCAACACGACGTATAAAGGCAATGACGATGCGCCCAGCAACAAGATTTATATTCGTCTCGCAGACGTCTTACTGTGGAAAGCCGAGGCTTACAATGAAATCGGCGATTACCCCCAGGCGATTGCCATCATCAATACGATCAGAAACCGGGCGCGGACGAGTGTAACCGTTGGCGGTGGTTTGCCCCCGGCTGGTACTCTGCCCGACAGAAGCGTTGCCTCCGTCGATAAAAACGAGATCATGGGCTGGTTAATGCATGAAAGAAGAGTCGAGCTGGGTTTCGAATCGCAGCGGTTCAACGATCTGAAAAGGTGGGCCATCGCCAAGCAGGTCTTGACGGCTGTTGGGAAGAATTTCCAGGACTTCAACTACCTCTATCCAATTCCCCAAGGGGAGATTGATAAATCAGGCGGGAGCATAACGCAGAATCCCGGTTATTGATTTCACGCCAGTTCGTGTCCCCGCCCGCCCGCCGCCGCGTCGATTCCGCCACCGCCCTGCTGCGCACGTACTCGGCCAGCGCCCGCATCAACCAGTATCTCGTCGAGCGTCTCGATCCCGCCGTCTGGCGCGCTGCGGTCCGGGGCAACGACGGCAAACAGATGCGTACTATCGCCGCGCTCGTCGCGCACCTGCACAACTGCGGGCTGCGCTACCTGGTCCGCACTGAGCCGGCCGCCACGGTCCCTCCGGAGCTCGACCGGCTCCGCGTGACCCCCGCCCAGGCCGTGCGCGCACTCGGCGCCAAACGCCGAGCGGTGCTGCGGATCGTGGGCGCGGCCCTGGCGGAGGGACGGCGGATCGTGGGGTTCCCGCACGACGCCGCCGACTACCTTGCGTATTACGCCGTGCATGACGCCCACCACCGCGGGCAGATCGTGATGCTGGCGCGCCTGTTGGGCCACCCGATCGGCCAGGACACGATGAGCGGGATGTGGCAGTGGACCAAGCGCGCCGGCGAGTAGTCGCCGAACGCACCAACTACTGTGGCGTCTCCAGCGGATGCGTGCTCCGCTCGTAGAACTCATTTTGCAAGCGCAGGCTCTCCTGGTCGGCTTTGACGGCGCGGATCGCCTGCGCGATGCCGTTGATCCACGTCCTCGCCTCGAACTCGCCGAGCTCGCGCGACGCCACGGCACCTTCGCCGGCATAGTGATTGGGGAAACGCGCGTACCACCAGATGCCGGTGTACAGGCCTTCCGGCAGCTTCACGCGCGCCTGATCGGCACCCGATTCCTGCGCGGCGCGATCCAGATGCACGAGGTCGGGCCGAGCGATCATGCTCATGGACGTTTCGCTCTCGCCGGCATGCATGTCCGTCGCCGGGTTCGATTTGTGCTTCGGTTCGCCTTGCCCGCTGCGCGTGATTCCCAGCACGTACACCACGTAATCGTGCGGCGTGTCGAGCTGCGTCTGCGCGAAATAGGGAAGCAGGCTGTTGTTACCGCCGTGACCGTTCACGACGATGATCTTCCTGCAGCCATTCCGCGCCATCTCGTCGGTCGTCTCCTGCAGCAAGTCGAGCTGCAGGCGCCGGCTGTAGGCCACCGTGCCCGGTTGCTGTTTCGCTTCGAAGATTTGGCCGAAATAGTATTCGGGAAACACGATGGCGTATTCCTGCTGGGCGGCATTGAGCGCCGCGTATCGCACGTTGAGCAGATCGTTGCCCAACGGCAGATGCGGCCCATGCTTCTCCAGGATGCCGAACGGCAGCAGGCACGTGCCTTGCGCACGGGCGATGCCGCCCTTGAATTCAGCCGCCGACAGTTCCTCCCAATGGACCGAGAGCTTGCTTTGTGCGGAAGGTGACTGCGCCCACACGACCGAGGCGCAAAGCGCGTTGATGGAGACCAGCAATGACTTGTACACGTGTCCTCCCGTGATGCGGTCCG